>ERZ724509.50-NODE-50-length-54639-cov-41.294464_pt1 | contig 54639 bp, 67 predicted proteins | sample MGYA00376042_ERZ724509 | MGnify/ENA primary metagenome ERZ724509 (study PRJEB28724, sample SAMN07190887) | wastewater metagenome | isolation source: effluent of sewage treatment plant in Hong Hong | place: USA: Christiansburg, Virginia | collected 2016-03-01 ...
TCCATCGGCCACGGCGTGTCCATCGGTGCCGACACCTCCATCGGCCACGGCGTGTCCATCGGCAACGGCGCATCCATCGGTGCCGACACCTCCATCGGCCACGGCGTGTCCATCGGTGCCGACACCTCCATCGGCCACGGCGTGTCCATCGGCAACGGCGCATCCATCGGTGCCGACACCTCCATCGGCCACGGCGTGTCCATCGGTGCCGACACCTCCATCGGCCACGGCGTGTCCATCGGCAACGGCGCATCCATCGGTGCCGACACCTCCATCGGCCACGGCGTGTCCATCAGCTACGGTGATTGGTTTATCTCATGCGGGCCTCAAGGCAGCCGTAACGCCATGTTGACCGCCGTGCAGACCGTGGGCGGCTTGCGCTGGTGGGTTGGATGCAAACACAACATCACCACGGAAGCGTTGAGGGGCATGGTTGAAAAAACCCATGGCGGCACCGATCACGAGGCTGATTACCATCATGTGATCGCATTTGTTGAGAACCATCCGGCGCGCATCCGTTGCGAGAGACTCCGCGCCGAAAAGACGGAGGTGGTGCAATGAATGCCCGCGAAAGCGCCTTTGATCAATTGACTGCGATTGCCCGCCTCGACCGTATTATCGCGGCGAACAGCATTTACCCGCCAGAAAGCCATCAGATCGAGTTGGCAGAGGCCGAGTTGGGCGACGATCTGCCATACTCCACCGGCCAGATTTGGGCGGCTTGCGGGGTGCTGTTTGTCGTACTGCTGGCGGTTGTGTTCGGCGGCGCTTGGATGGGGGTGCAGTGATGCCGGAAGCGCCCGAATACATCTGCGACCACGCAGCGCGGCAGGCCTCGATCTTGAGTGATGATGCCGGGTATCTGCATTGGTGCGCGGAATTGGTCCCTTTTGGGGGCAAGCCATCTGACCTTATCGACCCGACTGCAAGCGGCACCTTGCAGGGTTATGAATTTATTGCGGCGCGGGGGGATTGAAATGAGCCTTACCTACATCATCGACGGCACATCACTGACCGACTGCGAGGCGCAGTTGAAGCCTATCATTTATAGCGCTCGCATGGACGGGCAGATGATCAGCGACATGGTGATCGGTGAAATATCCAATGGCGTCTGGCAGGGTGTTGTCAGGGTTGGCGGTGATCCGGTGGCTGTGCTTTCGCGCCCCATCTTTTCCGTAACTGGCACGGTTCAGGCGCTGCGCTTGATCCATAACCGCGGCGCCCTCGCTCCCGGTGATATGGATGCAATCTTTGCGGCCATTCGGCTGTTGGAGGCGGTGCAGTGACAGAGCAAGCCCCGACAGAGCGCCGCAAGGTCAATATCCTCGAAATGGAAATCCGCATCTGGATGCCAATGAAGCCGGGCGACGTGTTCCTTGGCAAGATCGGCAACAGCCCGGTCCTGTTTCAGGGCAAGACCGCCTCGGACGTGAAGCGCCACGCAGAAGAATGGCGTCAAGCCGAGTGGGATAAGCACCACAAAAAGGCCATCGCCAAAGAGGCGAATGCCGCTGTCAAAGAGGCGGTGGCGGAATGACCGATCACATAACCTTTGATCTGGTGGTGAGGTTGTCTCGCGAAGATGCATTGAAGGCTGCGGTCAGGCAATTGAACGAGGCAGCTTATGTTGCCGCCCGCCTTGCCAACAGGCTGCAAGATACCCGCGCCGCCGCCCTGCGCCGCATCGCTCTGGACACTGATCAGATCATCGACGGGGTGCGGACATGATCCGCCGCCCGTTCATGCGCCAGCCGACCCCGCTCGCACAGCTATTCGCGTGGTGGCGGGAAGCCTGCACCAATCCCGACATGAAGCGCAGCGACGGCTTTCCAGAGTGTGGATACTACAAGCGACGGCTGATCAAGGGCGGGCCATGGGTGTGCGCGCGCATCTGGTGTGATCGCGAGATCAACGCAGACTTCGAGTTGACCGGGCCCGAGAGGCTGCGCTGCGAGGTCGATGGTCAGTATCGGGATGCGAACGAGCAATGGACTTACCTGATGCCAATCACCCGACAAGAATACGACGCGATACTGCAACGGCACATGATCGCGCCGGAAATGCAGACCCCGGAAATTGCAATTGATCTTACGAGGAAACCCCTATGGACACCCTGAATGCCGGAATCGGCCATAATAACCCGCCCGCCTATGACCCCGATATATTCGCTGACCTGACGAGCAGGACGGACGCATTCATGAAGGCGTCAACCGATATCAGGCAGAAACACAATCCGATCCAGACCGACGATCAGGCAAAGCTGTTGACTGATCACATCACGGGGCTGCGCGGGTTGAAAAAACAGGTCGATGATGCGCGCAAGATCGCAAAGAAGCCACATGATGATGCGGGCAGGATTGTGCAGGAGGCGTTCAACCCTGTCCTCGACAGGATCGAGCGCGCCGTCACGGCAATGCTGGCCATGCAGGCCGATTACCTTAGCCGCAGGGCCGAGGAAGAACGCAAACGCAAGGCCGAGGAACAGGCGCGCGCTGACGCCGCCCGCATCGAGGCCGAGCGGCTGGCCGCCGAGGCCGCCGCTTCCGGTGATCTGGAAGCAGAGGCCGAGGCCGAGGCCAAGGCCAAGGAAGCGGCCAGCCTTGCCAAGGAGGCAGCAAAGCCTTCGGTTGTGAACGTGGGCAGCGCCACCGGCGCCGGGCGCACTGTCGCGCTGGTGAAGGTGCGTGAAGCCAAGATCGCCAATATCCGGCTGCTATTCCTGCACTACCACGACAGACCAGAGGTTGCGGAGGTTCTTGTGCGCCTCGCAAACGCCGATATCCGCGCAAATGACGTGGACGAAAGCAAAATCCCCGGCATTGAAATCATCACAACGGAGAAGGCCAGATGAGCAGTAAGCGGCTAACAACTATCGACCATTGGTCAAAAACTGGCGTCTTCGGGCTGGTCATAGAGAACTCCGGCCAAGCCCCGATATTGCTGGAAACCGAGGGGGATCAGTCCTCGCGTGAAGTTGCGCTAGATCGCGTGGCGAAGGTTTTCAACCGCCACCCACATCGCTGGTGCCTGGTTCGCCTTGTGCCGGTTGAAGGGAATGAACTCCTGCTGCTGGACATGCAGCGCCTGCAAATCAAGGAAGAAGAAGAATGAACGCCATCACGACCCAAACCGCGCCGTCCATCATGGTCAACCAATCCCTTGCCATGCTCATGGATGTGCAGAAATTCGAGCATATGTGCCGCGTCGGCAAGATGCTGGCTGTATCGCCCCTCTTTCCCTCTCACTTGCGCGGCGGATCGGTTGAGCAAGCCACCGCCAATGCGGTGCTGGTTCTGAACATGGCGAACCGCCTGAATGAAGATCCTCTGACCGTGGCGCAGTCGATCTATTTTGTAGGCGGGCGTCCGGGTTGGAATACCACCTACATGATTGCCAAGGCCAATCAGCACGGCGTCTTTCGTGACGTGATTGATTGGGAGGTAAAGGGCAAAGGTGAAACCTTGTCTGTGGCGGCTATTGCCGTGCTGCAAGGCACCGGAAAGCGTGTGTCCGTCACCTGTGACATGGAAATGGCAAAGAAAGAGGGTTGGGCCAAGAACGCCAAATATCAATCCATTCCAGAGCAAATGCTGCGCTATCGCTCTGCGGCATTCCTGATCCGTCTTTATTGCCCGGAAGTGATGATTGGTGTGCCGACCGCCATCGAAATCGAACTGGAAGCCCGCGATATCACGCCAGACGGTGGGCCTGTAGTGGTGGAAGCAAATGAGGACGCTCCAATCGAGGCTAAGGCCGAAGATGTGGAGGCTAATCGCAGAGCAGAGAAGGCGAATGCCGATGCTGAAAAGGAAGCCAAGGCTCAGGCCGAGGCCAAGCGCAGGGCTGATATCGCGGAAGCGGTCGCCGCAGAGGCTGCGAAGAAGGCGGCGAGTGCAGCCAAGGCCAAACCAGCAGATGAACTCACGCCCACTCCCGACCGTGAGCAGTTTGAATACATCACCGAAATGATCCTGACCGAGTTGGAATCAGGTGCCGCATCAAGTGATGTGGAAGATATGTATGGGCCGCAGATCGACCAGATTAAAACCCATTTTCCAGAACTGGCCGCAAAAATCAGTGCCGCCATGCGTGGGGAGTAAGGCGCATGGATACCTTGGATCAAAACGTGACTTCGGTGGCGGATGTAGCGCTTAACCCTTCGGTCTTTTGCGTCTTTGACACGGAAACCACAGGATTATTCAACTTCAAACTGCCTGCCGATGATCCGAGCCAGCCGCGCCTTGCATCAGTGGCATTCATCCTTGCAGACAAGGATGGAAGAGAAACTGCCCGTATCAAAAGGTATGCCCTCCCTGATGGTTGGGAAATGCCTGCGGAGGCCGGGGCTATCAACGGGCTGACCACAGAATTTCTTTTGGAAAATGGTGTGCCGGTCTCTGAAATTCTGGACCTTTACGAAACCTATGTTTCTCAAGGATTGGCGGTTGTGGCGTTCAACGCGCAATTCGACTGCAAGATGATGCGATCAGAGTTTCGACGTGCGGGCCGTGATGATTTGTTTGAAAAAACGCGCAATGTCTGCGTGATGCGCGCGCTAGATCCTTACGGTAAAGAAGGGCTTTGCATCATGCGCGGATACGTCAATCTATCCGTTGCCTGCGAGCATTTCGGCTTCAAAAACTATCAGGCACATGACGCATTGGCCGATGCTGACGCTGCGCGTCAGATACTTGAGCGGCTTATCAAGGATGATCGCCTGCCGGAACCCAAGGTTCACTTGGCGAAGACAAAAGTTTGATTTCTCGGTGTCCAGCCCTGCGGGGCTGGCACCCAAATTCCACCGGAGAACACCATGCAGCCTCTGCGCGCTTCAAATGCAACCCGCATCCTCGCCGAAACCCAGGATGAGTATTTCGCCCTGGCGATCCTCGATCAGGAAATAGCCGGCACCAATCACATGACATCGGTTTGGGAACCAACTCCCAACGAACTTGCAGACCTCGCCAAAGGCGGCGCGGTGCGCCTGACAATTCTCGGCACAACCCACCCGCCCGTCATGATCACCACCCAACCTCCGCCAGACTGACCCGCACCCCAAGACAGCCACCGCCCCACCTCAACCGATAGGCCAGACCATGAGCAAGAACAAACTCGGCAACCTCAACGATCACCTGTTCGCGGCCCTTGAACGGCTGGGCGATGAAGCCCTCACCCCCGATCAGATCGAATCCGAGGCCAAGCGCGCCAGCGCCATCGTGGCCGTCGCCGACCAGATCACCGAAAACGCCCGCACCCGTTTGCAAGGCGCGCGGCTCTTTGCCGAACATGGCACCAAGATCCTGCCAGGCATCGGTGGCATCGGTGGCAGCCAGCAAGAGCAGATCGAACATGAGGCCGATCAATGAAAGGCCGCTGGATCACCTACAGCGCCGCGGAACAGGCTTGGCTTGCCGCGCGCAAAGACATGCCCCGCCGCGCGCTCTGGCAGGGCTTCATCGCCGCCTTTGGCCGCCCCGATGTGGTGATCAGCAACATCAAATCCTATTGCACCCGGCAGGGCTGGAAAACCGGGCGCTCTGGCTGCTTTGTGCCGGGCCAACCGCCGATGAACAAAGGCCAGAAAATGCCCTTCAACGCCCGCTCTGCCGCCCGCCGCCGCAATTTCAAAGCGCGATGGAAAGAATCTTTGGGGGCACAGCCATGAAATCCCCCCTATCGCCGGAAGCGGTGGCGCAGATGGTGGCTGACCTGCGTGCGGCTGATAAACCGCTGATCCGTTCAGGACCGTTCTCAGAAACCCGTGCGCGTCTAGTCACAGCCGCCGACATGCTCACCACCCTCGCCGCCGAGAACGCCACGCTGCGGGCGGAACGTGATGAACTGGATTTTCTGCGCCATGAGGGAGGGCCAGATAGCGTTGCGGCGATGGAAATCGAACTCGCCACGCTGCGGGCTGAGCGTGATCGGCTCGCAACTGTACACAAGCAACTGATGCAATCGCTCGACGCTGCCAACGCGCGGGCGGATCAGGCGCGGGATGCGGCGCTGGTGGAGGCGGCTGGCACCCTTGATGTCCAAGCCCTTGACGCGGATGCACAGGCAAAACGGTTTAGAGGAGGCTCTGATCCATGGGCTGACCGCACAGCCAGATCACGCGCCATGCGTAACAGCGCCGATACCATCCGCGCCCTACGCGACAAGCCCGTGCCTGCGGTTTTACCACTACTGCCTGACATGGTTGATGCCGCAACGGCGGCTGGAGTTGTGGTTTGGTGGGATAACGAAGCGCAGGAAATCAAAATGGCGGTGACTGTGCAGGAGGCGGCAAGGGTGTTGTTGACATACCTATCTGAAACACAGGATTCGGTAGTTTGGGAAACGACAGAGGACGCAATGGCCGTTCCTATGGCAGACCCCGGAGACGTGATATTCGCCGCACTTCGCGCAATCACAGGAGGCGGGGATGAGTGAGGCACCGGAACGGATATGGGCATTTTACACGCCCGATGATTTTGACGATACAGCTACAATAACCGCTTATGAAATGGTGCAGCATGGTGGGCAAGAATACCGCCGCGCCGACCTGCCCCCCACCCTATCCGCAGACCTGATCCGCCTCCGTGCCGAGGTCGCCACCCTGCGGGCCAGTGAGGCGCGGATGCGGGAGGCGCTGGAGAGGGCAGACCGCGCGCTTAAGCCGTTCGCTGACACGGTGTTCAACGACAATGGCGATTGCACCATTTCCGACACCTATCTTCTGACGGACGTGGATTTCTGTAATGCCTATTCGGCGCGCAACATCGCCCGCGCCGCCCTACAGGGAGAGACGAAATGAGCGACCTACCGCCCACCCTATCCGCCGCGATGCAACTGCCGGAGGTGCGGGCGCTGGTTCGTCAATATGAAATGCTACTAGAGGATCTGACAGAGCACGGCGGTTACACCTATGAAGATGATTTCGGTGCTGATTTAGCCGCCCTCGCCGCAATCAAGGAGACAAAGGCATGACCGATTTTAAACACGGGTGGGTGACAAACCTCGACGGGTCTAGAACACCCATAACGGCTGATGATGCGGACGCACTTATGGCGGGAGTTCAGGAGTCAGAGAGACTTCGTGCCGAGGCATACCCAGCCACGGTAGATGCTCTGCGCGCGTTTCTTGACGCAGATCAAAGGATGCGCGATCTTGGGTGGCGTAAATCTATCTTCCGTCTGGAAGATGGCGACGAACTCGCCTTGTGCGAGCAAGGTTCGACCGGAATTTTTCGCGCCTTCTGGAACAAGCCTTACCTGCACTATCAGGATTGCGTGGCAAGCATGGGCAAGCACTACATCAAGCCCATCGTTGACCTGACGCCGGATGAGCGGGAAAAGATGGATGAGTGTGAGGCCAGCCATGTCGAATTCATGGTGCATCATACTAAACAGATGCAGGCCCTCAGAGAACTCTTGTCGCCAGAGAACTTACCGGATGAGGAGGAGAAAAAGACATGACCCACACGACAGAACAGCTTGAGAAGATGCTTGCGGCTGCAACGCCGGGGCCTTGGGTGGGGTGCGACTCTTATAGGGGCGTATGGGGGCATAATGGCAGCACGCCTGTCGTTCAGTGCCTGCGCATTGATACCACCTATGACGTAGCCCTGATCGCCGCCGCTCCCACCATCACCGCCGAACTGATCGCCGCGCACAAGCGGATTGCGGAGTTGGACGGGGCATTACGGGCGCTGATGGAACTTAACGATAACCACGGTCCTTTTGGCGGTGAAATGTATCAGGACCGCATTGATCGCACATGGGACCGTGCCCGCTCTACATTGGAGCCAAAGACATGACCCCGCACAATCAACTCATCAATCACGACCCAGAAAACGGAATGTACGGCGACTGTCAGCGCACATGCATCGCGGTAATTCTTGATCTCCATCCGTCAGAAGTCCCCCACTTCTGCGAAGATCCAACTGCAACTCGCCAAGATGAAAACTGGTGGGAAAAGCGACAAGCGCGATGGCTCCATGATCGCGGACTTACGGCAGCGACAGTTGCATACTCTGGGAAAAGCAGCATGTCTGACGTGATGCTGTGGACCTCCAAGCAGAACCCAAAAACTCCGATGATCTTGCTTGGAACATCAAGCCTTGGCTGCAATCATGTCGTTGTAGTTTTAAATGGTGAAATTGTTTGCGACCCCAGCGGAAATGGGCTTGTTGGGCCATCAAGTGAGGGGATTTGGGAGGTATCAATGCTGGCCATAGGTGTCAAGACATGACCAACCCCGCAATCCTTGAGACACTGGCCCGCGCTATCCACTGCCACGATGGACGACTGCCGACGCCGTGGGATGCTGACATGATTGCCCGCTGGCCGGATGATTGCGAATATGAGCGCAAGGTAGCCATGAGCCAAGCCGCCGCCGTGCTGGAACTGATAAGGCCGAAGCCGCTTGTGTGGAGTATGCCAGACAAGGATGGATGGCGGAGGGCAGGGGAGTATCATTTGGGGCCGTGCAATACAGCAGAAAGACAGTGGGGTTTTGGCCTCGTGTTGAGTAAGATAAGCTGGCACCCCACCCTCGAATCAGCCCAAGCCGCCGCCAAAGCCCACGCAGACGCCGCGCATTGGGCGAATACCAAGATCGGGGGGAAGTGATGGAATACTACGACGAAGACCCCGGATGCTGCTGCCCGCGTTGCGGCGGTATGTGCTCAATTGACTGTAATTGCGGTGGCGATCTGTGCGTCTGCGAAAACTATGGCGAACAGGAATGCCCGATGTGCCACGGCGAAGGCACCGTGTCGGAACCCCGATACAATCTCTACATGGAACGCCGCCGCGCCGCTTGGGCGGAACTTGAAAAGTGGCAGAAGAAGAAAGCTAAAAAGCCCCCGGCGTGAACCGGGGGCCTTGTCGATCAGCCGTTAGCACCAACGGCGGTTGATGTTAGAGGCGCGCGTTTTGCTGGCGTCAAGTCACCAGCACCCGCGCGCCTTGCCGAACTCATTATGCGCCATCACCGCCCGCGCATCCCGATCTGTCAGCCCGTCGATTGACGCAGGGTCCAGCCGGATAGCCGCCCACCCGGCGCAGCTATTGCCCCCAGTCGGTGCGCAGCTTGTCACGAGCATCCCGCTCACGAGCAACACGGTTGTCAATTTCATTCCGGGTTTCCAGTGCATCTGCTTTGTCCTCCAAAGCGTCCAGTTTCTGTGCGGTCTTGGCTGATCTGCGCCCGCCGAACCATGCGGCAAAAACCGCTGCGATGATTGCGCCGATGGCGATAAGTGCCTCTGTCATGCGCGGCTACCAATGCCCGTGAGAAATTCGTGTTGCAGCATTGATATGGCCGCAATCATCGGGATAGACTGATCCCCTCCCGACCACCGCGTTGAGATTGATCCGTCCACATTGACGAACGCCATGCCCATCGCTGTGATTGATCCTGATTTGGCCCGGCCCAGCAATTCTTCCAACTGCTCCACCAGATCGCCGTTGTCAGCGATGGACGCGGGCCCGCCATAAATGCTTACAACGCTCATGTCGCGCCCCCACGCCGCTTGGCAATGGCATAACCGACCTCAACCATGCCGCCCACCGCAAGCGCAATCACTGTCACAACATCGGCGTCCGCAGCCAGCATGTCCGCTTGTGCCGCGCCGATCACCAGCCCGACCCCATAGCGCAGGATGATCCGCGCAATTGGCATATAGTCCATCAGCGCTTCCCCCTGATCAGTTCGAGAATGACAGTGCAGATTGACGCCCAAAGGCTCGGCGTTGGATATGTCGGTTTTGTTGGATTTGAGATGATTTGCGGGGCGTCAGATTTAACCGCCCGCACGGCCTTCATATACGCATCCACGGTCACATGCGCATTATTCAACCCGTCGCCAGCGTAAGCTGATCGGCCAGCCTTTGGCCCCGTCACAAGAGGCAGGCTCGCCCATTCATGAGCGAGGTTGTTGGCGAAGGTTTCCGCCGAAATAAGGCCGACCATGTATTTATCTAATCCTCGCCGCCTTAGCAGAGCGGTTGCCAGCTTGTCCTGATTAACCTCGTTGAAAAGATCAGACGACAGTAAGCCAGCAGCGGGGGGAAGTGACCGCAGCGTATCCTCCATGATCTGATAACGTCCCGCCGCCTCGCTCATATACTTGGCGTCAATACTGTCTTGCCATGCCAGAACTTCGGCAATTGTCATGGTGACAAGTGGGCGACTAGGTCTATCACTCGATTTAATCCTGCCCCATACGACATTGTAATCACCGCCTGATTCCGGCTTGGCTATAAAGTCCAGTAATGGTTTTACGTTCATTCCCTGAAACCCCGCAATATTTCACTGTTGATGTTGATCATAGCCTTCATGGCGCATCCCCGATTTTGCTGATCGCGGCCTTGATTTCCGAAATGCCGACCTGAATTGCCCGCAGATCGCTGGTCTGGCCTGCCTGATTGATTTCAACAGCCCGAACCCGCGTCTCAAGCTGCTGCCGTGCAAGCGTAGCCTCTGCCCAAGCATCCCGGCTTTGCGCCACCTGCGTTGATAGGGTGGCGATGGTCAGCCCCACATAAAGCCCCGCTCCGATCAGCCCGCCGCCCATCGTCCACGCCAGTTGTTTGTTCAGCGTGATGCCCCGGTCGCTATTCTCGATCATTGGTTTATCCGTCATTTTACGTCCCGATGTGCTTGTTTATGCCGATCAGCACCGCCCAATATTCGAGGGGTTTGTTCATCGCGTCAACGCGCCGACAACAGCCGCGTTGACCATCAGCGTTAGGAATGTTGGATCAGTTGCCATGGTTGTGCCTCAGCCTGAAATTCCGAAAATCGCATCGAGCAGTGCTGTTGCTGCCGCGCTATCGCCATTGGTTTTGAACAGCGCCAAGGCCTGCAATAGCGGGCTTTGGTAACTGATTGCTTGAACTGTCGCCCACCGAACCTCTGCCTCAGCCGCCTCCATCGCGGACAAGCTCTGTGCATAAGCGGCAAAGGTGGCAGGCCAGCCGCCGCGTGCTGCCACCTTGCATTCATCAACCGGCAGGATTTCAAGGCGAAGGAGCGCGAGGCAAAAATCCAGCTTGTCAATTTTCGCAGAGGATCTTGCAGCGGCCATGTGATCAATGACAGGGGCATTGCCAACCTGATAGCCCATGGCTTCAATTTCGTCGGCAGTGGCGATGATAACGCCCACATACTGCCCGGATTTGTAGCAGTGGGCGACAATCTGGATGCGATCATCAGGCATATGCCTTCACCCTCAAATTCCAATTTGCGACGGTCAAAGCCGCACGCGAACTCCCATTCAGACCTATCGTATTCAGGAGTTGAGTTGATGGTATTCGCACTGTGATTGTGGTCGAGTTTGCTGCAATCGCAGGCGCATCATCCCCATTGTAGTTTTCCGTGCCGTGCCCGAAATCAATTTCATCGCCAACCGCCCATCCACGTTCCGCGCTGATACAAACCAGAGAATAAAGCCGCAAAATCGGGATGCCCCCCAAGCCATGCGTGAATGTGTATGTTGTATTCAGGGCAATGGAGACGGGCGCAGGCTCGTATTTTTTAGTGAATACTGTCAGCGCCCCAACCGCAGATTTCAGTTTGGCAGCACTAATGGACGCTTCGGTCGTATCGGCGCCAGCATTCCAGACCGCTTGCAACTGTCCGGCACCTGAAATCCCATTGACGGTAAGAATACCCGTGATCGTCACGCCGACCGCTGTTGTTTCAAGCGATTTGACGTTGTTGTAATAGAGCATTGCAGCCGTAGCCGGATCAAATGCTGCGGATGTCTTTGTCCCGTCCACACTCATGATCGAGGTGATGGCCGCGCCGACTTGCAGGTTCCCGGTCGCGGCCTGGATGCGGTTCAGCGTCCCATCGTGGAACATGAAAAGGTCGTCACCGGTCCCGAAAAAGGCTTTCACATTATCAGCAAAGTGGAGGTTTTGAGACACATCGAAGTGGGAAAGGAATGTCGAATATGTTGTCGCCGCATCGGTCGCGGAACCGGCAGCATCAGAGGCAGACGCGGCAGCTTCGGCCAGACTGATAGCCGCAGCCGCATCAGCGGCATCAGCGCCAGCGATTGCACCCGCAGCCGCACCGGCACTCGCGGCAGTAACAACCGCGGCTTCTGCTGCATTTTTTGCCGTTGTTGCCGCTGTGAGGACGGACAAAGCCTGGTTGATTGGGGCCACGAAGTCATCAAGCGCTACATCCAGATCAACCCGCGTGACATCTTCGCCCGCCGCCCGGTGATCAATAAACTTCCAGATACGGGCGAAAACGCCGGATGTTACGGGCATGGCGCACTCCAAGGGCTTTTAAGTGTTTTGCCACAGGCGCGCGCGCTTGTGCGGCGGCAAAGAAAATGGCCCGCACTTTCGCGCGAGCCATCCATCGGTCACTGTCCCTGACCGTCTCAGGCTGCGAATTGCGCCCGCCCTTTGTGGGATGGATCACGCAACACCGCAGTCAACTCATAAACCCGAGTGCCGTTTGGCGCACTGTTCGGGCTGTAGGTGCCGCGCACATCCCCGGTGGTTGCCGTGGCGACAGTATTATCGCCAACCGCGATGGTGCCAGCGGTGGCGGCCGCGCCATCAAGAATTTCCTTCACGACATCCACAGTGTCGGGCAGGAACATGGGCAGACCAAGAAGAACGCCGGTGCCGACAGTCAGCCCGGTTATATCAGCGGAAGTCGTGATCTTGGTGATTTCCTTGAATGCCTTCTTGCCTGTCATCGTGGTGCCGGAAGCCGAGGATTCTGACATCGCCGCGCCATATTCATCGGTGCCGGTGACGGTGACAACTGCCGTGCCAGTCCATGCGGCCACCACATTGCGCGGCGACAGAAAGACCGCTTTGGCGCCCGAAAGCAGCGCACCATTTATAACCGCACCCGTGAGCGTGGCCGTCAAAAGCGCCTGGCTAAGACATACCGCATTCGCCGAGGCGGTAGCAGGTGCGCCCAGCGTGATCTTGACAGCCTGCAAAATCGCCATCTTCGCATCACTGGCCAGCGTCACGACCTCGCCCAGAGCGATATTCTTCTCGCCCCGGTCAATATTCACGAACACCTTCGATCCCGAAATGAAATAGGCATTGGTCGTGAGCGTGACGGTGATGTTGGACGCACCAAAGTCCAGCGAGAAGTCGCCATTCTTGGCGAAGATCGACGCATAGGCTTGAGAGTGGATTTCGTGCCCCTTGGCACCAAGATAATCCTCGGCGGTGCGACCGGATGGATAAGAGATTGTGAACGATCCGCCCAGCCCAACAGTAGAGCCAAGGGTCGCCGTGACCACATCGAATTTTGCCATTTTTGGAACCCCTAACAGGCAACGCGGACGGAGCGGCCCGCTACGCCCGCAGACCATGGCAGAGGTTTGGCTAGTCGTGCGGCGCGTCCCATATCGGCGGGGATGGTCCATCCGCCTCGGGACGTTCATCAGTCAGGCTCCAGGCCGCCTCCATCATGTCAGAGCAAGCCTGCGCATAAGCTGGCGGCAACTCGACACGCACATATTCCGTGACCTCTTTCGTGCGCAGACCCAGCCGCTCGCCCCGCTCATACCCAGCCGAGAACGCAGCGGCCAGCGCAATTGCAAGGATGGAACCCCACCCCATGAACCACCACTTATTGGGCATATCGCTTGTCAATCTTGAAAAATTCCCGGTTGAACTCTGAAATCACGGCTTTTTCATCACGCGCCGCGCGCTGGAACTTCTTGCCTTTTGGGTCAAACTCACCTTGCCCCTTCAATTCGCGTTGCGCCTCAAGGAGTTTATCATAGAGCGCTGCCTTTTGCCTAACCGCATTTGGAATTGGGCGGTTGGTCGGCCAGTTGGCCAGATCATATCTGGCATCCTTCACCTCAAAACTCGACTGCCTATAAAGATCCTTGTCGGCCCATGGCGAAACCTCTGAACGCACAACACTGACGAAAGGAATATCCTTGGTTTCTATTTCACCAGTCTTTCCTTGCAGAACCTTGGCCAAGTTGTCAATTCCGCGCCCCCAGAACCGGCCAGCACCGCCGACAACAAAGGCCATGTAATGGTCGATCACCTCTGGCGAGAAGTCCAGATACCCAGATTCGACCTCGCTGCCGCCTGTCAACTTGTTCAACCCCATGGCCAGCGACTTGGACGCCTCATTTGCACTCGGATAAAACTTGGCCGCATCCGGCAGGTATTTGCCATTGCCAAAAAAGTCCTCTGGATAGATCGAATTTCCAAAGAAGTTTTCATTCTTCCAAATCTCAACGGTCGGCTGGAAGATAGTCGGCACCAGCGTATCGGTCGGCAGGTAGCTTTGTGCCGTCGCAGCAAATAGATCGGCAAAGGCTTCCTCTGGCTTCTTCACTCCGCGCATGACCTTGCCAAGCTGTTGGCCAGCATAGGGGAACACGTTGAATCCGTATGGCAACGGCATGGACCAGGCAGTTGAACCGTTGCCACTTACCACTTGCAGGTTGGTGCGGTTGCGATAGTCCGGGATCTTGTCATAGAGCAACATCCCATCATCATCATCATCCGAAAGCGCCGCGTTCATCATATCCATGAGCAGGCCGAGTCCCACACCTCCGAGCGTGACCCCGACCAGCAATTTCCAGTTGGAAAGCGCCTGCATCAAGCGAGTGACGCCCTGAATGCCAGCATTGAAGAACGGAAACACTGCGTTGAGTGCCGCGCCATAGCGCCCGCGACGATTGAAATTGACGGTCAACTCTTTCGCAAGGAATGCCGCCTGATCGACGTTAAGGCCCTGATTGCGCGCCTCCACGAAAGCCGCAAGTCTGATCGCATTATCCACTGCCAGGTTGACGCGCTCGACCGTCCGCAGAACCGGGTTGAACTCATGCGAGAAGAATGCGCCCGGCGCAGTCATGGCCTTGAGGCCTCGGGCAGCCGCATTGCCGCGCGCAAGCCGGATGCGTTGATCAAAATCAACAGCCGCAGATTCCGGGCTTTCAAGAATCCAGAAGGAGATTTGCGCGCCGCTCTTTTGGAAATCCTTGAAGTGTTTGGACCAAACCGTATCAAATCTGTAGGATTGCCCGCGCATGGCCCCCATCATGGCCTTGCGCCAGTTTTTGGTCATGGCCCACATGATGGCAGCACGTTGCCCCGGCGACAGGGTGAAGTTTCCGCCCTTGCTTTCCTTCCATCCTGACATAGTGATCTGAGCGCCAAGGAAGTCCCTGCAAGCATTCACCAAAACAAATGGCGGTTTCAGCGTCGTATTTATCATCGAAAAATATCGCGAAAGCGGCCCGAGAACCTTGACGACACCCTGCAACTGATCCACCCCAAGGTTTATCATCGCATCGGCAATGCGCTGGTCGTGGAAGATTACGCGATGCTCGATACCGCTGATCTTCACCGCCATTTCATTGGGTTCGAGGATCATCTGCAATGGGTCTTCCACGCGGGTTTCAACCATGCCGGTGCTGCGGTTGTAGTATTTTTTCTGTTTTGGCGTCTTCACCTCCCATAGCGCTTTGGACGGGTAAGACTTTGCCAATTCGTAAACCGTCTGTCCGACAGCGTTCTTTTCGGCCCGGATTGCCACTTCCTGCGCCTGCGTCAGCGCCGCTTGGAGCGGGTTGAAGGCTTCGGATTCGCGACCTAGCGCATGTTGGCTTTCGCGCCCGCGCACACTGTATCCGCGAGACTGACCGCCCGTTCCAAGGACGGCCTCCACATGATCAGTTTCAGCAAAGCCCTTGAGCGGAACATAGTGCTGATACATCGAGCGCCACGCATTGGCTTCCGCGTTTGTGATCAGCCCCCTGTCCTCCCGCAGTTTCAACGTGCGTTCACGCAGAGCGTCGATCATGGCGCCGATCTGGTTGAAGGTAGCCGCGTGAGGCCCTGCCGCCACATCCGCAAGGATTTGCTGCGCCTTCGCGTCCATCATACCGGAACCACCATCCGGCATGGCATGGTTGATGGCGGCGATGCGCGCATTGCGCTCGATCGCATGGCGGGCGTAAAGCCACTCACCCACATCTTCGGCGGTGACTTCGCCCTTTGTGGCCGCTATCAGCCTCACGATAGGCTTGGTATATTCCTCTTTGATCTCGTTCAGGTGATTGCCCACCTTCCCGCTGTATGTGGTTTCTCTGAGGTATGCTTGCTGTTCTGGCGGCAGAGGTTTGCCAGTGGCCTTTTCTATGGCCCTTTGGGCGCGCAAGAGCGGCAAGAACCGATCTTGCAGGTTAAGGCGCGACCGGTCGATTGCGTCCATAAGGCCGCCTGAACCATTGCGCAGCCGTGCCCAAACCGATTGTCCGGAACGCCTTAATTCCTCCCAGATGCGGCGGTCTGGAATGAACAGCGAACCGCCCATGCCGCTGTTACGGTGTGCGCGGGCCTGCGGTGTGAGCGGGCGGATGGTCTTCGGGCGTTGGAACTTGATATTACCGGTCGGTTCGGATAGATTGATTGAGACGGGGTTGTCTTCTAAACCGTAGGCTTTGCGTTCATCGCTGATCGAGGTTCTTTGGAACCTAGCCCCGGTGATTTCGAACTCGGAACTGCTGCGATCAGGCTGCCCCATAGCCAGCATCGCACCGGTATTCCCCGCCTGCCGTTTGCTGATTTCGCCCGAGAGTATCTTTCCGAAGATGTCTTCGGCGGTGTGAAAGCCAGCGCCATTGAACACGTTGCGGATGGCGCGGAACAGCCGCGCGATCTTGTTGAAGGCCGTGACCAGAGCAGAACCCTTGGGTGAGCGCTTGGCGTCCAGCGCCTCGGAAAATTCCTCTGCAATCGCTTCTTCGATCTGCTCGTCATAGGTCAGGTCTGGATAGCGCCCTGCGATGTCGTGCTTTTCCATCCACCCTTTGGCCGCAGCGGCTTCGAGAGCCTTCCATTCCATAGGCGTGAACAGGTTCATTGTCCGCAGGGCGTGGATAACCTCATGGTGAAGGGTCTTCATCGGGTCCATGCTGGCGGCGATGGTGATCTCCATCACGCCGTCGCCTGTCACCTGAAACATGCCCTGATAGCTTTGGGGCTTGAGTGCGACAAAGAGTTTCACCCGACCGAGATCGAGACGCTCCAACTCGGCGCGCAGCGCGGGGGCCAGGCGAAGGATTTCCTCTGTGGCGACAGCACCCTCGCGCACCATTTGCGCGCGCTGCTGCTTCTCGATGATTTTGATAGCAGCATCATCAAAAATAACATAATTGTGCGAACCGTTGCCTGCACTGCGGCTGCTCCCATCGAGATAGCGGAGTCCTGTGACCCCGGCTTCGAGCAATGCCTTGGATGCATCCTTGTCACTCCCCATTCTCATTTCAATAATTTTATAGATATACCTTCCGTCGAGACTAGAACTGTAGTGCTTTCTGGCAGATTCAGCGGTCGCCTGTGCTTCCTTCACTGTCTTTTTTTCGGCAATAGAATTTCCGTTACCTATTGATTGATTGGGCGGAAGTATTGTGTAGAAACCCCCAAAATCAACAACCTGCCACCCAAATTGATCAGTCCATGCGCGGCGATAGTTGCTGCTTTCTGGCGTCTCAACCCAATCTGATTTAGCCTCTGGACCAGTTATTATTCCTGGAAGCAATTTATTGATGGCTGCGACGACAGATTTTGGCTGATCACTAAGCAATGCGTCCCAGTCCAGCAGGTTTTCCGCATCCGGCAGATCAACGGTAAACAGGCTTGGTTTGTTGATCAGGGCAACGCGAGGCAAAAGCCAGTCGATTGCAGCCAATTTCGCAGCATATTCAAACCGGGATGGATCATCCCTCCCGTGCGCTGCACTATATTGATTTACTCCAACCTCACGATAGATGCGCAAGCGATTTACCGGATCATCGGCATCGTTCTGCACCTTATCTCGCAGCGCAGATCCAACCGCACGAAGTTCATATGGGATTAGAGCCTCTGCTCCCCTCCAATCACCAATTGAAACCTCTGACGGGCGAGAAGTCGGATTTTGATCAAGCATTGTCTTGAATTGTGCGATGGTTTCGCTGGACATATTGCCGCTGAACAATGACCGATCTATTGGCAATCCATCAAGTGACAGGCCAGCGCGAGACAATGTGCGCCGATAGTATTCCGCAACCTTCCTGTTTCCGGCAAAATACAGACCCCAGCCATAAACCTGCGCGCCCTCGCCGCTGCCGATCTTGTCCAGTGAAAATTGGTCGAAATCATGCGGCGTGCCATGGTAAGCAGTTTCCGCCACGCCGGGGCGTTCCTGGGTCGGCTTTTTCATATCCTCCAGGAAGGCGGCGCGGTCAGCCTCGGTCTTGAACTGGAAGCCCGGAACTGCACCATTGCCACGGAAGGCCGAATAGTATCCGCCATGGGTCTTGGCGACCGCGAGAATGGCGGTGTAGGTGTCACGCTCTACCCGATCAACGATTGTGGCAACAAACAGGGGTTGCCCTGTCTTCGAGTGCTTGGTGTCCTTGAGTTTGAACGCGCCTTCCTGCGGTGCCAAAGGTGCTGCTGGGCGCACTGAGGGAATCGGTGTCGTGGCGTCCTGCCCCTCGGCCTCCAATTCCTCCACAATGTCCTGAACCGGATCAGGGCGGCGCGGCATGTCGTATTGCTCGATCCGGTCAAAGAACTCGCTGATTGATCTGGCCCCGGAGAAGTTGACCCGTTCAGTGCCGCCATTGTCAGCGCCAAAACGGGCGCGGTCATTGTGGTCGGCAATCTTGTCCAGAATGACCACACGGGTAATCACGGACGTTCCAGCCTTTTCAAAAGCAACGGGCGGCAAACTGATGTCGGCGGTCCAGTTGAACTCTTTAGCGTCGTCACCATTCCACCAGGCATCGAACCGCTTGTCAGCGCTTGGCCCCGAAGGGATCAGCGCCACCAGACGCCCACCTGCGCGAAGGTGGCGCGCGGCCTTGGCCAGGTGCTCCATCGCCAGTTTGCCACCAGACCCAAAGGGCGGGTTCATCACAATGACATGGTGCTTGTTCACCAGATGGTAGGACTCGAAGGTGCCTTGCACGTCCTTGCCGTGCGGAGTGCGCAACAGTGCCGTTGAAAGCAGATCAGAAGACGGCTCAACCATCGTCACATCAGCATGATCCGGCATGTAACGCGCAATCGAGCCATCGCCCGCCGAAGGTTCAAGGACGCGCTCATTCGGGCGGATTCCGGCCCACTCCACCATCTTGAAGGCCAAAGGCTCCGGCGTTGGGTAGAAGTCCAGCCCATCGCGCTGTGTGCGCTTGCCTGTCGTCTTGGTGCGACCGAAGTAATGCGTCTTTGCCTTGTCGTAGGGCGATGCGATGTTTGTGGCCCTGTCGCGCTCTTTACCGCCTGTGCCATCGCTGGATGAAGGCTCAAGGGCCTCTGCCTCCATATAAGCGTCAATGAAGCCGGTTAGCAGATCGCGGGCCTGATTGCCCAATGCCAGGTTCTCGACCGTGCCGCTGCGCTCGGCAATGCGCTTGGCGAAGGCGTTGCGCTCCCAGCCGGTGCCGATGGTGTAATAGCGGAAAGGTGCATTCGTGAGGGTGCCAACACGCAAAATGCGCCCTTCCTCCTGCAATGTCGTCGTCGGCTTGGTTGGCATGCCCAAATTGATCAACACCCGTTGGTGCTGGCCGCTGGTGTCGTGCATGGAAATGCCCGCGCCGCCAGCGTCAGCTTGCACGATCAACACATCCGCGCCACTGCCATCGGTGTTGAAATCCGCAAGATTCTTGATGCGCTTCTTTTGCGGGACGGTCCCGTTGAAGGCGCGCGCTGTCTTCGGGAAAGCGGCAAGCAGGGTGTCGACGGGGGCACCGTAGCTTGAAAAGTCCATCTTGTGCATATCCGGGAAGGCGTTCAACAGATCGGCGGCCGCCTTGATTGCGTTGTCGTCTTGCATATCCGCGATGTCAGCGAAGGGATTAAACCCGCCGCCCACGTTGTAATCGTGGAACACAACCACTTTCCGGCCCATGGCCAGATGCTTGTGAATGTCATCAACCGCCGCCTTGGCCTTGATCGCCTCAAGCAACTGCATCCGCTTCAAATAGTTGAACTTGCGATTGATCGCATGCGAGAGAGTGCGATAGCCGTCAGCAAGCGCCTTGTCGGGGTTTGACCCATTATCCCAAATGTGGGCTAGAACCTTGTCGATTTCCACACCCAGACCATCGGCCACAAGGCTGAACTTGCGGTCATAGTCCACGTCGATTTGCAGACTGCGACCTGAGAGAACGCCATCGCGGGCCAGTTTTTCATGGAACTCGCGCTCGAATACCGCACTATCAACCGCAGCTTCTGGGCGCGTGAGTTTATGGTAACGGATGCGATAGCCAAAGTGCTGCACCATGAACAGGTTTTGCCCGCTCTGGCGGCTGTTCCCGACATAGCCATCCTTGGGATAGTCGAACAGATAGCCCTCGGCATAGTCCACGGCCTTGTCATAAGCAAAGGGTGTGGCGGACAGGAACAACACCTTCGAGCGTGGCTCTTGCGACCATTTGGCAATCTCGCCATCCTCGCGGGCTGTGAGTGTGCGATAGGTGGCAGACTTCTGCTCACCATCTTTCATTGCATCGAACCGCGCCCATTCACCGGCATGCAGCATGCGCGAGCGGTGCCGAAGGTCTGACGGTCGCTTGGAGAGGGCGCGCAGGTTGCGCAAAGCGCCCGTGGCATCACCGCTCTGCGATGACATCAGGTTTTGCGCCTCGTCGGTGACGATCATATCGAAATTGCGTGTCGCCAGCGCATTATTGTCGCGCAGGTTGGCATAGGTGGTGATCACCACGCCCTGCCCCGCATCCTTGGTGTCGCGCAGTTGTGAAACCGGAACGCCCAAAGCCTCAAGCGTCCTGGTCCAGCCGTTGATTACCGCCGTGGAAGGGGCCACAATCAGAACATTGCCGCGTCCCATCTGGACAAACCGCTTGATCACGCCGCCGCCTGAATAGGTCTTGCCGGTGCCGGTGCCGTTGGTGATCATCATGCCGTGGCCGTCAGGCTTGGCAAACCGGCGCTCGGTTTTCAGGACATCATCCTGTTGCTCTGGAAGCAAAAGCGGCAGGGTTTCACGGATATTCGCCTCATTGGCTGCAACCGGCCTGATCTTGTCGGCCTTGGCCTGCACCTCGGCGTGGTCGGGTTGTGCGGCGGAATGATCTGCAACGGGCGTTTCGCTCGTCAGGTTCACCCGGCCAGATCGTAGATTTACCAGATAGGCCTCAAGATATGGCGTGAGTTTGCCAACTTCCTCACGGGTCATTCCCGCATCTTTCAGCGGCAAGATCACCGTGCGGAATACTTCGCGGTCGGCCATCGACGCGACATCGGCGCCGTCCAGCGCATCCGTGAAGATGGATTCGATTTGCTCATATTTGCGCTGATCAGTGCCGATCAGGCTTTCGGCTTCCTCTGCCAGAATGGCGCGGTCATTCGCATCCCATGTGCCGCGATTGAATACGGATTTGATTTGGGCGGGGGCGAAGGCGGCGTATGTTGTGGACGGATCGCTGTGGGTGTCTGTCGTGCCACCATCCCCGACATTTTTAACAATCAAGCCATCACGCCCATCTGCCTTCGCTTTAATCGCCAGAGCGTTGATGTCCATGATCTCGCGGCGGGATTTTCCACCATTTACATTTGACCAATGCCGCCCCCCAGCGTCATAAATCAGTGGGTTTTGCAGCGATAGGTATACAGGGATAACGCGCCCGCCCGGCAACTCCACCCCGTCACTACGAACGGCATACGTTCCTGCACGGGCCGCATCGGAAAAGCTGACACCTCCACCAACTCCCATTGTAAAAGCTTCAAAATCCACAGGCTCCGATACAACGGTTTTCCTTAGATCAAAATCATATTTCCGCGTTACGGTCGCACCGTCATTCGTCCCATGATAAACCACCAGCGGCTTACCATCAGCATCGACCACCTTACTGTCCCCAAACCACGCCTTGAAGGCTGGCGTAGATATGCGCTGGCGGTTGGCCACGCCGGGGCGCTTGATTGCGTCAATCAGGTCTTCTTTGAGAATGTTTCGGATTGCCGCGAGACGGGAGGCGGCGTCACCCTTTACTCCTGCGGCTCCACCAGAAGCATTGCCCGCAGCGTCTTGCGCTCGTCCGGTGTCAGAAGATAGTCGCCCTGCGCCACGGCCATTGCCTGATCCACGGTTTGAACCGGTGGAAGGCTTCCCTGCGGGCCGTTCTGATCCGTCCACGCTCGAATTGCCTTGGCCTCCCAAAGCAGCGGCATCACCACCAGATAGGCGGCCGCCAGTATCCCGCTTCCCGTTTCCTCCGTTATCCGCTCCAACTCGTTGTTTACCGCCAAGTCCATCTGATCTTGAGGAAGCGGGAACATCTGTTGCGCCCACCCCGTCCGTAGGGGTTGGCTTTCCGCTATCGCGTTCCACAGGCTGGCTGGGGCTTGGAACATTGGTTTCGTCTCCAAAGAGGTCGTCGAGCGCGCTGTCAATCGCAGCGTTGCCGGTTGATACCTTAGCAGGTTTTGCGGGGGAAGTCTTGGGGGCCTTGAGTGCAGACTCCAGGCTATTGGCGTCACCGTTGATGCTGGTGCCGTCTGCGCGGTCGGTTGTGAGTATCCGCACGCCCTCTTGCGAGAATGTCTCATGCCAATCGCCAATGGAGGCACCTGGGGCACCGGCAACGCTTGCGAGGTAATACCGCATGCCGCGGTATTCGGCGTAGATGTGGGTCAATCGCCCCTCGCCAGGGCGTGGCTTTGTCGCAATCTGTTCAAGGGTGGTCGGAAAGGTTACGCGCGCAGGCGGCGGCGCGAGGTCAAGTGTCTGGCTGACTTTTGGCGAGGAAAGCGTTTCATCAACCGCCTTGGCTTTCAGAAAGGCATCCAAACCGTTCATGGCTTCGGTCAGGTCTTTTGACTTTGCCACCTCTATAGATGGAATCGTGCCGTTGGGATTTCTGCGGCGATCTGTGGCTGTGATTGTGAAGCCGTTGGCGTGTTCTGTCAGATTGACGACAAGACCGAGGCCGGTGCCCTTATCAAAGGTGCGCCCATAACGGTTGTTCGTTCCCGGCATCAGCTTGAAGCCATAGGCGGCTAGGGCGCTTGAAAGCCCCCCGCCTCCGTCGCCCTTTCCAGATAGCCCCGCAGGCGTTCCAGGTCTGCGTCCCTCTCCGGGCTTGGAACCATCTGCTCCAACTCCACTATCGCCGCCTCGATCTCCGAGCGGGGCGACCGTGAATCCGGCCCGTCCAAGTATGGGCGCCACGTCCGCGTGGATTTCTGGGAAGAAGTCATCGAAATTCACTCCATTTTTGGCGAGATCGGCTTCCGCCGTGCCTTCATACTCGATCAGTCCCAAACGCGCCATCGCGACGGTCAGGACATTGTGAAATTGCTGATTTGCCACATTGATGTCGAATGGCAACTGGTCTCTGGCGACCATCCTGTTCCATTTATTGCCAAGGAAATCATCCATTCTGTTATGGGCAAAACTGACCTGGGCAGAATTTATGCCGGAATCTGTCGCAGCCTTTGACACGCTTGCCGTGTGCCTTGCGCCAGCGTGTCCAACAACTATGATCGTGCCATAACCAGAAAACAGGGACCGAAAGTCCGGGGTAGATAGTCCGCGATCAGATGGGTGATTGTGAACCGTGTAGCCAATCAGGCTATCTTTTGCGGCCTGTTCGATTTGGTCGCTAAATTCAACTCCATCCTTCTTGCCAACCAGAAGTGAAAGAAACTCTCCGTCTTTGCCAAGAGCAACAAAATACTCGATCTTGCCCTTCTTGCCATTCGTCAAGACAAACTCATCGGCAATGCCCTGCCGTGCTGCAAGGTCCGGTGCGGATGCAAGATCAGCCTCAAGCTGTTGGCCTGTAGCCGTTTCAGTCAGGTCATTCGTGTATTTCATCGGATAACCGACTGTGGCCCGCGCATTGATGTCGTCGCGCAGCGCCTTGCTTTTGGCGATATATGCCCCGGCTGGCGAGGTGCTTACGGCTGCCTGGCCGCTTCCTTGCGGGCGCTCTGCGCTGACAGGCGCAGTTGCCGTTGGTTTTCCGGGTCCGGCTCCGTCTCCGCCAGTTTGTCGAATACCCTCGCCATCGCGTCCAGTGGCTTTTGCAAAGAGGTCGGTTTGTTGTCCATTTGGGGCTTCCTTTTGATCCTGCTTATCCTTGATCATCGCAAGCGCGGCGTCAGGGTCCGCCGTTGCACCGAACATATCAGCACCCGGATGGCTGGCCATTGCCTCATCGGTGTAAGAGGTGAATGCCTCGACCATTCTGTCACGGCCCTGCGGTTTCGTCCACTGGCGCGTGTCCTTGAACATCAGCGCAAGGAACCGCTGGCCCATTGGCGAAATGCCGTCACCGCTCAAGAGATCGGGTTGCTTGACATATTCGATAACATTGCGCCCCTCGGTGCGGGCGCGGTTTACCAGCTTTACCGCCTCGATCAGTGCAGCGGTCTGATCCATTTCAGGCGCAATGCTTCCATCACGCGCGGCCGCCCGCATTTTCGCCCAGGCGGGCGAGACATCCAGAAGCGCCCCACCGATGGATTTGATATTGTTATCCGCAGCCTCGATCAGTTTGTTGATCAACTCGGCATCGCCATAGGCTTTTGCCAGCATGGCCCCGCTGATCCGGCGCACGGCCTCTTGGCTCATGGCCCCGGTGTTCTGGTCGATCATCGTGCCTTGTTCGTTCTCTGGCACCACATGGCGATTGAATGCGGTCACGAAGCCACGGTTTGCAGCCGCGTCAATATCGCCGCCGCGGTAGAGGCTCATTGCTGCATCCGGCAGGGCTGTTGCATCCGCAATTGCCTGTTCTGTCGCTGACATTGCCAGCTTGGTATCGGTGTTGCTGTCGCGCGTGTAACCGCCGATCTCGTCATTCGTCATGTCGGTGCGACGAATACGAACCACAACGGGGTTTTTCACGCCATCAATCGGGTATCCCTTGGCGCGCAAGTGATCCTGATAGGCCTTTGCGAGGTCTGGACGATCCCGATAGATGCGATTGAACATCATGGTGCGGCCATTACCGCTTTCCACTATTCCGGCAGCGTCAACAATTGGGGAGCCGTTGTCAGTCGTCGGGCTTTCATCCAACTGGCGGGGGTCAAAGTCGCGCATGATGCGCTGAATCTGCTGTTCGCTCTTGCCGTCCGTCCGATCACGAGGCTGGCGCTCTTGCGGATACTTCGGATTGATCCTGCCATCTTCCAGATTTGAGGCGGTCAGGCTGTCCAGACTGACGATAGCATAGTCCACATCCACCGGCGTTCCTGTCGGGGTCATGGCGGTATCTTTGCGCACAAATCTGTGCGGGATGTCTTTGGTCGGAATCGGTTTGGCGGCCACTGCGCCTTGCTGTGGTGTTGGCGCGGCGGCCTGCTGTGGTGTTGGCGCGGCGGCCTGATCTTTGGGCTTGCCGTTTATGCTGACCAGATAATCACCAATTGGAACCGCCTCATATTTGGCGGTATTCAGCGCATCGACCTTGGCCTTGTCGCTCGTTTCAATAACGACATCGCCGGTTTCCTTGTTGCGGATCACCCAACTTGTGGGCGTCTTGCCTGTCGTGCTGTCGATTTGTGCAACCGGCTTGGCGGGCGCAACATCTGGCGCTTGCGCCCCCATCGCTGAGGCAATGGATTGTTCAGGGGTGATTTCAGCCGCAGGCGGAACAACATCGCTCTGACCCAACGCGCTCGACGCCTGCGGCTGGCTTCCAGCGCCCCCCAAAGCGCCGGTCGCACCACCGGCTTGCGCCGGGGGTTCTGTGGTCAGGATAGAAACCTGTCCGGTTTGCTTGTTCATGACCACGCGGTTTCCAGTTGCGCGCCAGTCTTGGCCAGCCCCATCACTTTCATCAATGATCTCGTAAAGATCAGGGTTCGCATTGACCTCGGCCTCGGTGATCTGTGGCGCATCAGGGGCCGATGGTGCAGGCGACGGGCTGGATGGTGCGGGTTGAACGTCAGGCAGTGCAGCGCCGTCCGCTGGCGGTGCGGATTGTTTTTTGTCTGGCGTTACGACTGGAATGGCCGGGGCCTCCTTGCCGCCATTCAGTGCCATGCCGCCAACAGCCATGCCGCCACCAAGAATCGCGCCGATCAGGGCATTGGTGCCCGCTCCATCGGTTGCGCTGCGGTTCTGGTCATAATTCCAGATTGCATTGAGATTCTGGCCAACCTGCTGGACAAACTCCTGCAACGCTTCCTCACCAGAACTTTGCAGGATGGAAACAAGTTTGTCCCCGAATAGAGCGCCAACCTTTGATTTGACCTTGGCAGGCAGCGCATGCAGGGCACGCTCAATCGGAATTGCCTCACTCATACCCAAGAGGCCGTTGAATGCCGATGATTGTAATGCGGCGGTGTCAGAAGCCCCAGCCTGTTTTGCATCCTGATAGCCTGAATCGGCATTGGATAGATTGCCCAATGTTGCCACAGCAATCGGATTTCCGCCCGTGCCAATGGATGCAGCAGCAAAACCAAGCATTGAACCCAAGCCTTGCGCCAACTGTGCCCATAGGCCGGTGTCGCGCGGGTCAGGTTTTCCTACAAGCGATTCCGTCGCCCGGTCCACGGCAGATCCAGCATCAGCAAAAGCGCCTACGTTTGGGTCGATTGGAACTGCGGATGTGATCTTTGCCAGGCGATCAAGTTGATATGTCGCCGCCTTCTGTGTCGATTGATAAGAAGCGATCTCGCGTGATGTGAGAAGTTCCCCAGTTTTTGGGGAAACACCAGATGCAAGCGCATCAACTGCCTCTTTCATACGACCCTGCCAGAGGTCCACATAGTATGGTGCCGTTTCTTGCTCCAACTGCGGGCCGATTGCTGAATTTTGTCCAATGCCGCGCAAGGTGCTACTTGCGATTTGGGACAGGCCGGTTGCAACCTGCTGGCCGCGGCGCTTTAGAAGCGATACAGCCCCCTCATTCGCAAACGGATCAACAGACTCCGCATATGCCGCAGATTGGTCTATTGGACGATTGTCGAGCATGCGCAAGACGCCTTCCAGCGGCGATCCATCACCGTCAGATGGGCTTGGCTGTGCCATTGACTGGGCCTTGGGCAAGACGGGCAAGACGGGCGGATTCTCGACATTCTGCCGTGCGATCCGGTCGGCCATGAAATCCACGGGCGACTGATAGTCCTGTGCGAATACGCCGGTTTCCCCGAATGGCTTGTCCACTGCGCCCGTCTCTGGCGGGAATTGCATCTGGGGTGCGGGAGGGAGTTTCGGCGCTTGTGTCGGCGCCATCAGCCCCGCGATCATGGCTTCCGGCGTCGGCGCGTCAATAGCCGCTGGCAATTGCGGGTCCAAGGTCGGCACACTCGGCGGGGTGTTGGAGGGCGGCTTCACGGGGCGCTGCGGCGGAATCGGGCTTGAGCCTACGCCGGGGCTGGTCGGCGTGGCGGCTGTGCTGGCGACATCGCCCGTGCTGGATTTGGCTTGCTTCGCGCGGGCAACAAAGCGGCGGGCTGCGGTGACATCCCCGGCAGCATGCGCGCGCCGAGCAGCGTCCATCAGTTCGTCATATGTTGCCATGTCAATTCAATCCATAAAGGGCGTCGAGTTCTTCGTCTGTCAGTTCAGCGCTCGCAGGTGCCCCCGGATCGGCGGGCGCGGCGGCAGCGGCGGCGGGATCGGTTGCGGCTTCTGTCTGACCATCAGGTCCGACAAGTGGCCACCATTTTCCGGTGCCATCGTATTTGCCCTTCACGCCGTTAAATTCGACAACAGCCCCATAGAGGCGCGGGCGCCGGGTTCCACCGGATGAAGGGCGGCCACCGCCTGAGCGTGCGCGCCCTGCCGATGCTGGCTTGGTCGCGGCATCAAAGCGCGATTTGGCAATGCTCTTGAGATAGTCGGGCGCGTCCGGGTTGTTCAGCACATCCAAGGCAGCTTTGGCGGCCGGGTTCAGCCCGTTTGTCCCGAGAACGCTTTCTGTCATGGCCGTCACCTCACCGGCCCGATTGTCGTCGTGCAGCTTGGTCGCGCGCGCGCCGATTGCCGCCGTTGCCATTGGCGCGAGGAAGGAAAGCAACGGGCTGCTAGACCCTTGGGCCGAGGACATGGCCTGTGAAAGAAGTTCCATCGCCATGTCATAGCGCGCCTGCGAACCCTTTGGCCCGAAGAAGCCACCGGCTGCGGGTGCGGATGGTTGCGGTTGACCAAGACTGTCCGGCCTGGGCATTGGGAAGGGGCTGGTTGCCATTGGGGTTTGTGGGGCAGGTATTGCGCCCGCGCCCTGACCGAAACCAAACTTTGCCATCAACTCACCTTGATCCCATAGTTATCCCGTTCCAGCACCTCCAAGCGCAAGAGCGCGCTCTTGAGCGCGGAGAACACCACCCCGAAGGCGTCGATCACCGAGATTGCCTTGTCGTCGCCAAACCCGAACAAGTCGTGAAAGTCCTCTGCCATCGGCCCCAGGTGCAATTCTGTCCCATGGCCGATTGGCGCTTGATCAGCCTTGTAACGCCAAGCCTTCAATGGCAGGCAGAGAACGCTATCCGCGATGGAGTGTATATTCGCATAGCCCTCAACATCCTTGGCGGTTTCAGTGCTTTTCATCAGCATAGCCCCGCCAAGAGAGCCGAGGGTGCCCATGGTTGAGGCGTTCTGCGCTTGTTTCTGGTTGTATTGGGCCATTTCGTTTTGATACTGTTGGCCGACCAAGCCTGAATAATTGATGCCCGGGACCGAGCCAGACGGCGTTGCATTCGGCGGATTGTAGCCCCCGCCCATGGCGGCTACGAGTTCAGAGATCGAGCCTGCGCGCGCGGCGCTGTCCAGCCCGAATTGGCGCGACTGCTCATTGCCCGCATTGATGTCTGCATCCTGTGCCAGCCGGGAGATCGTGTCTTGGGTCTGGCGGGTTTGCTCCCCCATGGTGTCATTGAACGCCGCCCCACCCATCGGGATACCGCGCGCCTGCAAATTGGTCATCAGTTTGGTGTTTGCCTTGTCAAATGACGGCATGAGCATCGACATATTGCGGTCGAAAATGGACTGAGCGACGGTCCCGCGATCACCCACACGCGGCGCATTCGGCATATTGGTGATATTATCGCTGATCACCCGGCTTGTGAGGGCAGTTGAGGCGGGTTGCAGCATTTCGCGCAACGCCTTCTCGAAGGGGCTTTCAACTGTGCTGACCGCCGATTGCATACCCTGCGGTGCCACACCCTGAACAAAATTCCCGTTGGCATCCGTGTATCCGTTGCGAATGCCACTGCCAGATGGAGAATATGTGTCGGGTCGGTTGAATTGTGATTCCGCTGCGGCTGTCTTGTAAGCGTCAGGTGCCGCTGGTGCTTTGCTGCCTTTTCCCATGGCGTCCGATCCATTTGCAGGTGTCTTGATACATTTGCAGGACTACCAGTGCTGAACCGTCATGTGCGGCGTATGGAATTATGGCAATGCGTTCAAACCCCAACTTGGTCGCAAGGTTGAGTGATCGAAGATTTGTCAGCGGAACCGTGACCGTCAGCGCCTCACACCCGAGTTGACCGAATGGATAGTCGAACAGCGCAAACAGCGTGCGTCGATCCGCCCATTTCGACCCCTTGCGCGCAGTGATGGAAACCTCGCAGTGGACGCCGTTGCAGCGCTCATACACCACACCCGCCACCAAATTGCCCCCCTTGATAACACCAAGAGCCTTAGCCCCGGCAGACGGGAAGTAGCCGGGGATCGAGCGGCCTACCCAAGTTGCGATTTGATGATCAGCACCATAGACAACATCCCCCAGGCGGATCAGGCCAAACCGGCTTTCATGCTGATGATTTCCGCCCATTTTGCCGTCACCTCGATCGTGATTTGAAAGGAAGAACCGACTGCATCACTGGTGATCTTGTCCCGCAATGTGACAATACCACCACCATCTTCCTCTGGCTCAAGCATGACTGTCTGCTCGGATTCCGTAATATCGGCGGCGGTATCATTATTGTCGGACAGGATCACAACCCGCACGGTTAGGGGGCCATCAGCGCGAATAACGGGCTGCACCCATTCGACCGAGGACTCGCGCCCGACATCGAACCATGAACTGACCCATCGCGCGGTGATGACTTCATTGCTATTCGTGTGCCTGATCGCGCCAAGGCGTCCGTCAAAGCCCGTGCATTGGGGAATGCCGCCGAGATTGTGCATATCCCGCAACCCCATATCACCCGTCGCCCATGACCGGCTCTTGATGTAGTAGATGAACTGCCTCGCCCGCAGGCCCTGCGCGCGGTTGATAATGACCATGGAACCATCAGCAGCCAGAAACATCTTCCAGACGCCACCACCCGCGCTCACAAGATCCTCGATCTCTTGTGCAATCGGTGCTGAAAGGTCGGAGGACAGGGCGAGAACAGAACTGCGAATGGATTCTCCAATGGAAACAACGCCCAACGGCGTCAACATCCACACATCTGCGCCGATCATCACGAAAGCATCGCGCGAGACAGGACGCGCGGCGTTAACCCGACCAGTCAGACGCCAATCAGCAGCGTCGCCGGGGTTAAGACCTTCATAAACAATGATTTGACCGGTTGTTGTGATGATGCACAAAACGTCATTCATGCCGTGGCCCGCGTCAATTGTGAGCGAGAGCATGGCCGCGATTGATCCGGTGATATTACCAAGCCGATCCAGGGGAAAACGAACCAGCCCGCCCATGACGGCGCCAACATCACCATAGTAAAATTCCAGAGCGCCTTCGTTTTGCCAGAAGAACAGACGGTCATGGTGGGCAATCATACCATCAAATTTCTTTGGGTCTGCGCCGGTTATGGTCGTGAACGCAGCCACAATGAAAGACGCGCCGTCGAAGCGGATCACATCGCCGTAACCATCAGCCAGAACCACGTTTGAACTGATCTCTGCATATGCGGCGTTGCCCGCGAACATTCGCGAGAACGTAGCGGTGCCGCAGATTGCTTGATCCTTGGTGATTTCGATGTATTTGGGCGTCTTGCCAAACTGGTATGGAATGCGCTGCAAAATAGGCGCGCGTTCACCTTGCCAATCAATACCTGGGCGCAAAGACAGTTTCAGCCCGGTTGACCGCCAGTTAAGCAATTCAGCCGCGTAAAGGTTGGATACCTTGGCGGATTTGGCTTCCTCGAATAGCCCGCTCAATGGCAGGGGAATGGTGATGTCGTGGGCACTGGCCTGATATGCCTGCGCCCGGCGCTGATTGCGAGCCTTCTGACGAGCCATCATGTCCGCACCATCCAGCTTATAGCGATCACCGGGGGCAGGATTGGAACAGGATCACCATTTCCGGTTTGCTCGACCGTTATTCCTGTCGTGCGCGCGCCGATACTTCCGTCAGCGGTGGCGTTGTCAATGCTGATGCCGGTTAAGGCTGTTCCCGAGTCCCCTGCAACGGGTTCAGCGGTATCAGTGCCAATTGCCGATTGAGCGGCAACAACTGTTGTGGCGGTGTGCAGGTGCCCCGGATCAATGACCGCATGGCCGTGGGGAATGCCCATGAAAGTGTGGTCGTGGCCTGGGTCAGTGATCGCGTGGGCGTGCGCAGGCAACTGGCCGGTGCCGAGCGTGATCTGATGCGATCCAGTTAATGCGAAGGCGGCAAGCGCAGGGGCGCCACCGGTTCCTATAAGCATGCGCCCGCGCAAATCGGGGAGGGTAAACGTGTCGGTGGTTTCAGCCACATTCCCGACCAGGACGGCATATAGCGCCGGATACTCGAATTTGAACAAAGACTGACCATTCAGGAGTTTCCACCCGTCATTCGGCTCTATTGGGGAAAGTGATGAAATGATTGTCCCGGTCGGACAGAGAAGCGCCGCAATGGTGCTTATGACCTGTGCCGGGTCAGACTTCATGTCGTATGTCCGCGTCTTGGTGCGGCTTTCCGAGAATGACGGGATAGCGATTTGAGGCATCAGGACACCATCCAGCGGCCATTTCCGAGCGGGGCAACGCTGGGAGTTTCATCCCGGCGACCAATTTGAAAGGTTCGCATGCCGCCTGCATCGCTGGTGATCTTTGCTTCCATCGCGTCTTCATACTCGCCGGCGGCTTCGGCGTAGTCGAGGCCCAGGGCGCGGCGCAAGCGAAACGTCATGCCGAGTGATAGGAGGTGATCATCTTGAAAGGCTGGCCTGTCAGTGTCAGCCGTGAAATTTGGTCGGCGCACTTCTGGCTTGGGATCAACAGCCGAGGCAGGATTGAGGCGCTTCAATGCCTCTGACGGCTCCGTGCCATAGACTGCCGTATCCCATCCGGGCGGGCCTTCATAGATTGCATCGCCATCGTCGGGGGTAACGTCAAGCTGTGTTGGCAGGTTGATGTGTCCATCGCGAGGAACGAATGGCGCAACGCAGGTTGGCCTGTCACCGCTCATGTCATAGTCGCCTTCCTCGATCAGGGAAACGACCGGGTATAGCGAGACGTAGTTGATGGTGATCAACTCATAGCCCTTTGGTGTCGGGTCGATCCAGAGGGCGTTATTGCTGATACGCCAGCCCGCTTGAAGGGGGGATGCAGAGCCACCGAACAGCCATTGTGCCCAGCTTTGAGGCGATGCAGGGCCGACAAGCCCGAGCGGCCAGCCGCCCCGGTGTTCGGTGTTGGGGATCATGCGCAAATAGTCTGGCGGCATCGGATAGGCAAAACGGTTTGGAATGGTCGAGAACACCCATGAGGAATGAAACTCTGACGAGCCAATCCAGTTTGTGCGCGTCAAGTATTCGCGCATAGTGTCGAATGCGGCAGTGCGCAGAACCTTGGCCGTGCGGTTTCCGGTGCCGAATAATGTGGTTGGAGCGGGCGCTGTTGCATCCCGCTCTGCCGCCTCGATCGCTATTTCAAGGATCGTGCGCGCCATGTGTTACCGACCTTTGCGCTTGAGCGCGAGAGGGTCTTCCACTGTCGCCTGCGGGGCCGGTTCGTTCAGATCATCATTGCCGTCAACCATGCCTCCCTCGAACAGCCCGCTGTTCATTTCGGAAGGATCAAGAAAGGTATCCCCCCGATCCACAGCCACAGCCTGCGCGCCATTCTGACCAGCAACCGCAGTTTGCAAATGCTGGCCCATATTTTGCCCGCCCATAGCCAACATCGCCTTGATTTGAGCCTGCAACTCGATATTGGCGCGTTCAGCCGCTTCGGTGCGGTCCCGCATTTCCTTCATCTGGGCATCCACATGCGCGTCACGAGCAGCTTGCGCGATAAGTGGCTCGGACTCCTTGCGGTTTTCATTCCAGCGCTTTGCCACCGCATAAGCCTGGCGCGCGTCAATGCCCATCTGGTTGATGAGTTCGGGCGCGCACTCTGCCACATCCTCGATGGAGCGCAGGTTGTGCAGCACGAGAATGGCAATCTGCGATTGAGAAATGCCGGGGAGTTCATGCAGTGGCGTGCCCAAGGATGGAACGCTTTCATATTGCTTGAACATGGAAAACTCGCGGGGATATTCATCCATCGCCTGGTCTTCACTGATGAAGCGGGTTGCGATGGTCAGCCGGTCGCCCTTGGGCATCTTGGCCACGCAAAGGCGCACGGAATAGCTGCCGTTGACATCAGGATCGGCGGCGGAAATCTTCACCTTCTCATAGAAGAATTGGATATTCAGGCCGCCAGCGCCTGAAACATAGCCCATTTGGGCGGAAAGATCCCGGTCGGTCAGATTGATGGAGTCCCGTTTTGAGGACAGTTGAAAATGCGGGGCGTGTTGCATGGGGGTGTCTCCGATTGCACAAGGGGGGGTGGTTTCGCGGCCAACAGAGAACAATCCATTGGCCGCGAAAGGTTTACGACAGCATCACGCCATTGAGCATGCGGTTGTCGCACAGCCAGTTGCCCATGCCTGCGATAACCACAGTGTCGGAATCCTCGGTCAGCGGGCGGCGTGGGCCGCCGAGAACGACGTTGTTCCGTTTGCGGTGCATGACAATCTCAACCGTATCCAGGTTGATGAATTTCATGCCGGTTGGTGCGTAGCCACCAATACCGCCATCCGTCACGACCGGCGTGTTCTCGAACAAGATGTTCTGGAAACCCGCAGAGGCGAGTTTGCCATCCATGAAGCGCTGTTGCGCTTGCAGGCCAGCCGAATAGACCGCGTAGAACGAATTGTCCGATATGATCAGGTTCGGCTTGTCCATGCCGCGCGAGGTGCGCAGATAGAGGTCCAGCATGTTGGCGTAGATGGTGTTTGCCGCAGGTGCGCCACCAAGAACTTTGCGCTGATTGTCCCACCAGGTCGAAACGCCCGAGTTGATACCGGCGACGGTTGCGCCAGCGGTTTCAGAGATCAGCAGAGCAAGACCGCCAAACTCCTTGCCGCCGTTGGCGGTGCCGTCACCATGGCCGGATTTGTGCAACTGGTTCACAATGGTCTTTTCCGCGTGCTGGACGCGGGATTTCATCATGGAGATCACTTGCTCCGGGCCATCGTTCATCAGCATTTCCAAACCCGAAATGGAGACGCCGCAGGCATATTGCTTCCATGGAAACTCCGCCGAGGTCAGGACTTCCTGGCCCGCGACATTCAGGCCTTCACGGCCCACATACCACTGGAAGTTGACGTTTTCCTCACCGATCATAATCGGCGCGGTGATGGTGCGGCCACCGCCAATGGTCTTGTCGCGACCGCGACGGCGCATTTCGTAATACAAGATGTTGTTGCGGCTGACCGCATCAGCAAGATTCTTGCGACGGTGGGCGAGCGTGGTCGTCACCACTTCACCCCAATTGGGATTCGCTGCCATAATGTCCTCGTTCAGCGATCCCGCGTAGCGCCGATAGCCCCTTAATCGTCATAACCGGCTGCGTGCCGGATAACGTCTTCGAGTGAGGCATCCGCAGAAAGCGCGGGGCGACGACCGGCACCTTGGCCTGTTCCGTCTATGCTTTTGCTGGCCGCTTTGGCGCGATTCACGCTGTCCGAGGCGGCCGCTTTGGTTGGAACGATACTTGCCACAGGCGCGCGCGCTTGTGCGGCGGCTGGCTGTGCCGGTTGTGCAGATGGTTCAGTCTGTTGCCCGCCGAATGCGGCGCGCGCATCACTTTCAGCCTCGCGGTAGAACCGTTCAAGATCCTGCGCGGTGATGAATTTCCCGGTGCTGGCCTTGTGTGCTGATGCGCGCTCTGCCACGTCACCGCGCAAGCGCTCCCAATGGGGGTGTGCTGGTGTGCCGTCAGCATTCTTGGCGTTGACGAAGGCGGTGATTGCCTCGACCGATTGCTCTGCTGTCAGGCCAACAGGGGCGGTCACGTCGCCGGGGCCAAATTCCAGCTTGCGGTCGCGGGACTTGAGGCGGCGATTTTCATCGCGCATTGCCTTGGTTTCTTCATCCTCGAAAGGGTCTTCATCCTCGCGCACCAGTTTGAGGCCGAGTTTGGAGGCTGCCGATATCAGGATGGCTTCTGCGTTCTCAGGGTCGATCTGATTTGCCGCCCATGCCAGATATTCATCCGGCTTTTTGTTGGCATACTCATTGATACTCACAAGGCGGCGTATCACCTGATCCGGGGTTGTGCCGTGGGCCTGCAATGCCGCTTCATGGCCTTTGAAAACCGACATCATGGCGTCGGAAGCGGCGATGCGATCCTTGATGGCACTGCGCCGATCATCTTCCAGCCCGTCAAGCAGGGTGTCGATTTCGTCTGCTGCGGATGCGGGCGTAACCTCAACTGCCTTGACCGGTTCATCACCTTCGGCGGGTGCTGTATCATCACCATCGGCCTGGGCCTTGCTAGATTGCATATCGGTGGCCGCATCCTTGCGCCTATCCAATCCGCGCTTGAATGTGACTTCCTCGACCAGTTCCAGTCCCTTTTCTATTGGAACGCGGGTGTTTTCGGGCACATCGAGCGGGCCAGAAAATACGGTATCATCGCCCGCGTCCTCGGTTTCCGCCATTGCCTTACGGATGATTTCGCCTAATTCATCATCTTCATCGGGGAAATCATCCTCGATATCTTCGCTTGGGGTATTGATAGATTGGGCCATTGGGGATGTCCTTTGATTTAAGAAGTGGAACCATACGGTTCACACCTCAAAGGGGCCTTGTGCGGCGAGACTGGGTGATTTCGCTGGCACCGCCCAGTATTCGATGGGTTTGCTCATGTCAGACCACCGCCAAACCTCGTGCGGCCATGTGGTTTTTTGACCGTATGTAAAGATCGCCAAGTCCAGCGGATGTCAGCGTCCTCTCGAACAGCACGGCTTCAGCAAAGTCCAGATTCTGGACCGCCGAGGCTGGCAGAAGCGTAGCGGTGCGCGCCCCGCTTCGCCGCGTCACACCCCGGCGCATCAGAACGCGCTGTGACGCGTCATGCCAGACCTCGACCAGCGCGTCGATAACAGGAGAATTGGCGGCGAATGCGCAGGCGATCGCGAAGGTGAAATATGTTGGCCCCGCGCTTGACCATACCCCGCAATAGCCAAGTCACAGAAACACGCCGACCATGCCGGCAAGCCCCACTAACCGGGACGCCGCTGCCTTGCGCGGATACGCGGTCAGCAGCCTCATGCCGGTGACGTGCAGCGCGCCCATTGCAAACATGATCGACGGCAGCACCATTTGCCCCGCCCGATCAAACCCGGCCCATGTCATAGGCGTCAGGCCCTGCCCGATCAGCGCCGCTACCCATGCCGCCCACAACAGCGCAAACAGTGCGATGATGGCCTCAAACGCGCGGGAGGCGGCGGTGTATTGCGTGTAGATGGCCCAGGTCATTTGTTGCCCCTCATATTTACCGTCCAGTATTCGAGGGGCATTATACAGCCAGCCCAGTCGCATCGACCCAGATTGTACCCGTCCACCAGATCGGCTTACCGTCTGCATCAAGCGTCGTGTCCATATACAGCAGGCCGATGTCGTTGGCGTTCGGCGTGGGCCGACTTCCGGTAATGTTTTTAGAAACACCAGCTTGCGCTGATGATAGAAATGTGGCCGCCGTGAGACTGCCAGCAGACACCACAAACTCGCTGGCAGACCCAATTGTAGGCTTGCGAATCTTGACGATCTGACCGTTCAGCCCGCCCGCTGCTGGTCTGGCATTGGACAACCAATAGCCGTTTTGCTTGATTTTTGTGTCCTGATATTCAGTCACAGGACGGTTGCCCATGATGAATTTCGCGTAGTCCATTTGCCCCGCAAAAGTCAGCGACCACGCAGACGCGCCAGCACTGCCCACACGAACCAATTGACCGCCAATATTGTTCAAATTGCAATCGTCTATTGTGACCGCGCTTGCATTTGTTGTATCACCACCGACTTGCAAAGCCCACCCGCCAGATCGACTCGCCAGATCGCATTGCCTGAAAATCCAAGTTCCATTTCGATAGCAGTCCGCGATGTTTTCAAAGGCTGTTGAAAACTTACACTCCGAGAACATGACAAGAAAATTGGCCACGCTTGCCTCAGGAACAGCAGCTCCGTTTTTTATTGCATAGCCTGTCGTCGATCCGTTTGCGGTTGCATCTGCGCTAAATTCTGTTCCGAAAAATCGCACATCAACTTTCGTCAATGTCGTGCTTGAAATGTTGAGAGTTTGAAATGTATTACCGCTAGTTTCCACCCCAACAACCACTTCACCTCCATGCCACCGCGCAATTATATTGCGCCAATCGGTGCCGCCAGTCGCGCGCAATTTTCCACCAATAACATCAGCGACACAATTGCGAAACCACACATCACCATCTGAGCCGTTGCTGCAATTTGTCAACGAAACCCGTTGCGCTTGCAGACTTCCAGAAAATCCGATTATATCGAAAACCTTATACAAACAATTTTCATATCCAAGGAACGAGTTTGTCAGACCTGCGTTCGGTGTTGTCACATTTGGTTCAAACTGGGTGAATCGTCCTGTGCAGTTGATTATCAGCCCGTTGCCAATCGTCATTTGAAATTCAAGATCGCCACGCTGGCCACCTGCATAACCCCAATTAACACCGTGGCAATTTTCGACGTGAACTGTATCAGCCGCACCAGCGGCAAAGACAATGCCACCACCAACTTTATCTTTTGTGAAGACGTTTTTTACTGTGACTGACCTATATTTTGAAGTCGTGCCTGTCGTGTAAATTGCAATTGCGTGTGCCTGCTCGTAAGTGTAAGCCCCCGGTGTAACAGACACCGTGGACCCAACTTTATCAACGGTAAACCCTTCTAGATAAAGGTCTCCAGCAGTGATGCCGTTTTCCACGTTAAAGGAAAGCGTCCGGTTAAATGAGCCTATAGCATTTGTCAGCCCAACTCGGTCTTTGATAACCGCACCTTTGCCAATCATGCGGAAGGACTGACCTTCGGCCAAGGTGATCAATAGAGATGCGCGGGTCAACGCAGCCGTGCCAAAAATGTAGGCATAATCCCCAAGATCAACCGTCCAACCGTTTGCTAAAGCAGCGGCGAAACACGCAGCAAGCGCGGCGCTGTCGTCGTTGGTCCCATCGACAGGAGAGCCGAACTGCAACGGTGAAACTTCACTCGCGCTGTTTGGTTTGACATACAGCTTCAACCCGCCCGCCATTGTGACGTGCTGATCCGATGCCCCAGACGCGGCGACTTGATACGAAAACCCATCTTTGCGGGTGCGAATGTATTTCCCGGCAGTCGTGTTGGCGTAGGTGCGGGTGGTGTCGGCAAGCAGCGCTGCCACGTCGTCGAACCAGATGCCATCGTAAAGCGCGGCTTCCGTGGCTGCGGCTTGGGCGTCGGCTGTGGCGCTGGCTGCGGCGGCTTCCGCTGCCGCCAGGGCTGCGGCGTCCAAATCGCCAACAACCAAGAGCGCCTTATTGATTGCTGGAACAAAATCATCCAACGCCGTGTCCAGGTCGAGCCTCGTAACCTCATCGCCGGGCGCGCGATGATCAACGAATTTCCAGATTCGAGAGAATACAGATGAAATGAGGGGCATAGGACACTCCAAGGCTTGCCGCCTTGGTGTGCATCACCACACCATCATTGTGCGGCGAGAAGCTATTCTGATTCCGGCTGGATCGTAACGGCGAGGGCGTGCATGGCCAACAGGCCAGCGTCCCGAAGGTGCCCGCGCGCCGTGTGACGGGCCTTTTGTGCTTCACCGGATGATGTCCGCAGCCTTATGGCCGCGTCGATGGTGGACAGGAGTTGCCCGCCGAGACGGTTAATTGCCTCGCGCAGGCGCCGCTCATCATCGGTTTCGCCCGCTCGCTGCGGCAGGAGTTGGCTTTGAGGTTTGGTGGCCTGGATCATTTGAAAACCTCAATTGCATCAACGTCAATATCGCCAGCGCCATCGGTGTCAGTTCGCCCGATAACATCAACAGGCGGGACATTCAGCGGGTCGATCTCCATAAAGCGTTTCACGTCTGCGGCAAATTCGGCCTCCCACTCGCGGGGGCTTTGCTCTTTTGGCACGTCAATCGGTTCATATTCGACCACATCATGCCGCGCCATGAACTCGCGCTTGGCCTTGCGATCTCCAATGATCTCTGCCCCATCTGTCTGGCCAGTCATAAAGGCGTCGAATCTGGGCGCAACCATCGGTGACGAAAGATCGGATCGGGGCGGCGCTGGCGGGCGGCAGTTGTGTGGCCACGGCTTTGCCAGGCTATGCCAATCACCGCAGGACCGGCACAGCCGCGAACGACCGGCGCCGCGATCCTCGGGCTTTGGGCCGAAGATGCGGGCGTATTCGTCGCCAAGGTCAGAGATTGCGAGGGTGGTCATGGGCTGGACCCTATACCGGCTTCGGCCTCTGCTTGACTGAAAATGGCGTTCATGTTGGTAATCAGGTCGCTAAACAAATATTCCCCCGGACTGATGCTATTCAGGTGTACACTTGGATATGATTGATCCGGCTGTAAAAGCCCGCGATGTCGTAAATAATTTGCCCGAGTGCTGATGGTGTTAGTGCAAATAATATCCAATTGCTCGCGCGTTATCGTGATTTTCGTGGTGGAACCGTCACCCATCACTTCCCCCAGATGCAAGTTGTGGCATAGGCCACGATCAGAACCACATAGACGATGGTTTGCGCGGTTGTTTGGTCCATCACACCGCCTCATACGTCTTGGTGAAAATGTCCGACTTGCACGGGTAGAACTCGCCATTCACCCCGCAGATGATGAAATCGCCGGGGTCGGCGCGCATCTGGCCCTCAAGCGTGTCAATGATGATGCGGGGTCCGAGCGCATCCTCGCCGTAGTGGCCACCGCACCAATCTGCGATCACGCGACCATTGGTCAGTGTGTGGCCTGCCACCGGATAGAATTGGCGGGCTTCAACGACAACGGGTTTTTTGCGATATTGTGGCATTTCAAGATGCTCCTTGGCTCTTGGTGGGGTTGGTCAATCACTGTGTCGGCCTTTCTGGCGGCCTTGATGGGGCTGTGTGCGCGTGAGCGGCACCTGCCAAGATGTCTGCACCTTTCGCCGCGATTTGTGCGGCGCGGTCGGCTGCATCGCCTTCCTGGCGCATCCTCTCGATCTCCAAATCCACTTTCGCTTTGATATTGGCAACAGTGATGGCCACGTCCTCGGGCGGAGGGCCTTTGTCTTTGGGCGTGTCGGGGATTTGGCTGATCATACCTTCGAGCGTGCGACTTTTTGGGAAGGCGCGGACACCGAACAACAGCAATTCCTTGACCATCTTCATGTCGAACTCGCCAGTGGCAATCAGCGGCGTGAGTTGTTGCACGAAGGTTGAGAATGCAGACAGGAACTCGATGCGCGCCTCTTTGTCGGCCTGCTCATCCGCCAAAACCGTGCTGTCCGTCTCGATGCTGATCGTGATCTTGCGTAGGAAGTCCTGTTTCAAGCGTGCGTGAACCAACTCAAAACTTGTTTCAGGCACCTTGTCGAACTCTGGTTCCTTCGGTGGCGGGGGTAATGGGCCGACTTGAAGGCCTTGTTGTTGTGCAGCCTCGGCGATCTGGCTCAATTTTTGGAAATCCTGCATGTCCTGGGCGAACTGTGCCTTCGCCTGCTCGATCTCTGCAAGTTTTGCCGCGCGTTCATCCTCGGTTCCGGGAATGTCGAGTGCGCAAATCTCCGCCAGGCGCTTGGTGTCAAACAATTCCAACGCCATTTCCACAACGATGCGCAGCATGTCGCGCGCAAACACTGCCATACGGCGCTGTTTCACGGTCAGGCGCATGCCCGCATACTTGCCTTTGAGATTTTGCGCCGCCGCTGTTTCGCGCGGATCACCTTGAGCGCGCATGATGTCGGAAATACCAGACTGTTCAAACATCGCCTGCTTGGCGGCCTCACGCATGTTTTGCAGAGCGTTCAGGCAAGATATGATCGGCTCAAGCGGCAACCATTGAATAATGCCAGATGTCCCGCCCTTCTCCATCAGACCAATCCAACTTGATACAGGGATCATCTTGTTGCTGCCAGACAGAAGATCCTTGACCAAATCCGCCATTGTGCCCGGAAAAAGACCGGATACTGAAATGACCTCAAGAAGATCACGCATCTTCTCGGTGGCAATGTCGATTTCCCGCGCCCGTTCGGCGTAATAGGCGATGTCCGGTCGCGGGTTAAGGCTGTCGCCGCGGGTTGTAGCCAGTAATGGCTTGGGCATCGGGAAGAATTTTTCCAGCCCGAAGGGATCATCCACCTTGTCGAGAATGACGTTCGGGCAATCTGGTGAATACCAAATCACCTGCTTTGTCTCACGGTTCCAGATTTCCCATACTGTAGCCGTATCGAATGGGTTATTTGTCACATCGCCAGAGCGATCAATGTCAGAGATTGACGACCTGTTCTCTCGATCCTCGTCACCAAATGCGCGGGATTTCCCATTCAGGCCCTTCTGATTATAAACAAACCTTGCCGCATAGTCTGGGAAGCGCTTGTCCACACGCGCGCGCGTCATTGGTATCTCGAAGGCAAGCCACGGCGTTTGGTCGAACCCGTGGGACGGGGCAAACAGAACGCGCCGCCATTCCCATCCGCGAACGATGATTTCCTCGCTGATCTTCACCTCGTCCTGGGTGACTTCGCCGGTCAGCGGGTTTTGCGTCTCCACTGTGCCAAACTCGGCGCGATAGAGGGCACGAGCGACGCCGCGACCTGGGATAAGCCAATCATCGCGCGCCCGCTCCATCGCCACGTCAAAATCTGTGGTGGACAAGAACCATTGCGCCAAACGCTGGCCAGCCTCGGCCGCCATCAGATCGGTTTCGTCGGCCTTGCCATCGCCGCGCCAGCGCCTTTGCACGATTGGCGTGGGAGTGTCCGAGAATACAAGCGGCTTCAAGACTTCGATATTTGAATGGATCAGGCCTGTTTCATCGGTGATGCGGTTGACCTTCGGGGCCTCGGAACTGTCGCCAGCACCTGCATCATCATCCGGGCCGAAGTAGAGGTTTTCGGCGTGCTGGCCTTCCTTGCGGAATCTGCGCTCATTCACCAGGGCGGTTTGGATTTGGTTCTTCCAGAATAACCAGTTTTCATCCGGTCCTTGGCTCGCAGCCTCGGCGTCACCTTCTGGCGATTCAGGCAGGAATGTGGCGACCGGCGCATATGGCACAGCCTCGGCGCCTCTCTCGCCCATGGCTTCGGCCTGCATAACGTCGCGAATTTCCGCCATCACCGTTCATCCCGTCGCTTTTTGCTGCTTTCGTGTCGCGACCATAGATCATCCAGGCTGTCTCCGTGCGGCGACGACTTCCTGGGCGGGGCGGTGCCATCGACAACGCGATCCAGCCCGCGTGCAAACAGGGAGGCGGCATCAACAGTGTCGTCCTTGCGCCCTGTCGGGAATTGCCTCAACTCCACCAGAAAGGCTTCCAGATGCGGCAACCACGCCTCTGGGGTGCTTTTCTCGGTCGGGATGAACAGCTTGCCCATAGCGCCCCATCCCAACAGCGCCTGCGCACGGCTGGGCTTGTCGGTGGTGCTGGTCATTTGAACCCGGTCCACATAGGCATTATGCTTTTGCATCATTGCCCGGATCATCGGGCCAACCGATTTGAGTATCTGGCCGGATTCCTCAAATGCGCGCAAAGGCTTCCACTTGAGAACAAGGCCGATCCAGCGCAAAATCCATTGATCTGACTCGGTGCGACCGCGCCACATATCCAACAGATAGATATTGCGCTCGTGATCCACGCCCCAGACCTGATGCACAGTCCAGTCAGGGTTATCGCCCTGCCCTTCCTCCGTGACGGCATAATCGGATGAGACGTAGATTTGCAGGTTTGTGGTGTCGAGCGACTTGAGGTCAAAGCGGGTGATGTGCTCATCTGTGAACATCATGCCCTCTTGCGGGCTAGGCCTTTGCTGAAACAGTGCTGACCATACCCAACCGCCACGCTTGCGTGTGCCGCCTAGTTTCTTTTCGCCAAAGTGTTCTGGCCACAGCCATTCCCCAGGTTTGCGCCCGAGAGGATCGTCCTCATGCTCGGCCACGGCTGGTAGCGACAGGACATACCAAGGCTCGCCGGTTTCGCGATCTTTATACCAACCGGTGCGCCCGTCAAAATCATCTGGCAAAATGCGGCCTGCCGGATCATCCTGGTGCCAGCGTGTAAATACCATCAATTGCTTTGCGCGCCCTTGAAGGCGGGATAGAAGGTCTGTCTTGTAGGTTTCCCAAACTTCCTCGCGCATGTGCGCTGACATGGCAATTTTCCGGCCCTTGATAATATCATCCATGAACAGCCACTCGGCTGGGTTGCCGTGCTGATTGCCACCGATGGCCCCAAAACCGTTATATTCACCCCCTGCGGACGTTGCCCATTGGTGCTTGGCCTGACTGTCGCCAGCCAATTCAACCTCATCAAAAGGCCACTCTGGTCGGCGCAGTAGATTGCGGACATTGCGCCCGATCTTGCTGGCATAGTTTTGGGTGTGAACCACCGACATGATTGCGGTGCTTGGATGTCGCCCCATCAGCCAGGCGGGGAAAAGGGTTGTAGCTGACTGTGATTTGATGTGCCGCGGCGGTGCGAATAACATCGCCCTGTCGATCAGATCGTTTTCCATGGCCTCGTATAGCCGCGCCATGACCCGAAGGTGTCTTGGCGGATAAAACCCGGTCATTCGCATGTAAAATGGAAGGTATGATTCCCGCGCGCGCCTGCGGTCTTCTTCCTCAAGCAGCATCATTTCTTCCCGGTCGATCAGGCGCACTTACTTCCCCCGAAAATCATCAGCATCTTTTCAACCCGCTCCAAGGCATCTATCGTGCTGGTGTAGTGGCAAGCGAATGGTCCGGGTTTCGTAACCCTCCCTCCCTTGTCGCGGGGCGCATCCCGATCCCGCAACGACCTGTAGAACACCAACTGCTCGGGCAGTTGATTGACCGGGAATGTGGCATCCCAAACGCGCCCTCTCAGCGTGACGGATGCCCGATCTGCCGAAAGCGTGGCGCGCATGGTCATGTTACCGCCATCCACCCATATTGATTGCGCAGGACTTGCCACAGTGGCGATTTGGCGACGTAAAGTTCAGCCTTTGCGCGGTCGCAGGATCTTACCAACTCAATCACTCCCGCCCTGGGATTGCTTGAATAATGGGTGCGGGCAACCTCAATGATTTCATTAAACCGCAACTGCTTTTTGTCCGGCGAAATAAGAGTATCTGCTGTTTTGCGGGCGATAACCTGCAATTCATCATCGGATAGGTCAATGCGCGAGGCCTGACTGTTGGTCATTTTCGGACGCTCCATCGGGGTCTTCGGCTTGGCGCTAATGGCGTCCTCGCCCTTCCAATCCTCGCCCTTCCTGTAATCTGCCATCACACCAAACCCTTTTCGACGGCCAGCCACTCGGGAAGTGTCACGCAGAACAGTTTGCGGCTTTCGGTCGCGGAAATCTCGATCTGGCTCTTGGCCAGCCACACCAACGTATCGCCATCGCTGAATTGAATGGCCTTTCCCGTTTCGTGGCGCTTCTCAAGCACCAGGTCGATCACTGTGGATTTCATCTTATTCCTCGCTTTCTGCCGCGCGACGGCGGCGCAGGGTTTCAAGGCGCGCACTGATGTCTGCATCGGTCATAGTTCGCACGCTGTCATTGGTCAGAGGGACGTCTTTATTGCCTCGGCTCATCGCCTCGATGCCGGACATATCAGGCGGTGAATGCAGGAAGGCCCATAGGTCGGCAGGGTTGTTGCCGTAGAGTTCGGGGAACCTGCGCAAAATCAGGCTGTAGATACCCGGCTTTGTGTTTTCCTTGTCACGCGCATGCGCGAGTTGGCGCGTCCAGTATGTTTGTAGCAGGATGCGGGCTATAAACACGGCCTCCTTAAATGCCGGGTAGGTGCTGACCCAAAGCCGCATAGTGTTGAATGTGACGCCTATCTCTGCTGCCCAAGCCTCTGGAAATTCCCCCATTTGCGCGAGTTCACGCACCTTCGCGCAATGAAAATCCTCATCATATTTTTTCGCCCGCCCAGGCTCACCAGCCTGCTGACCTATACTGACGAGAAAACTGTGTGTGTTTGTTGCCATGCTGATTGCCCGAATCACACCAGCATGCGCAGGCCGGTGGCGCTGACAGACCAGCCTTTTCCGGGGGCTTCTTCGACCCAACCAGACTGATGAAGATAGGTGAGCATGTCGCTCGCCACGCTATCCGGGCAAGACAGTGCATCCCTGACAGTTCGCGGCGCCGACATTGCTGCGTCACGGTGGCGAAGGGCGTTAAGGGCGCGATACTCGGTGCTGTCGATCTCGCGGCGCAGAAACGCGCGTGGCGCCCATCCACCGCGAGAGCGAGTGGCGACATAACTCCACCCGTTGATGTGGGCCAAGCGCATGGGGTATTGCGCGCTGACCACATAGCCGGTGCCGCACAGGATCAGGACGGTTTCGGCGAGTTCATGCAGTTCGGGGTTGTTGATGCGGTCACGCCCCAATTCGCCGATGTGATAGATTGCGAAATCGCCGACCGGCGCGCTTGCCGCCCAGATGCAGAAACCCTTTGCATCCGCAACAGTCTTTCGGATTGCCAGCGTCATTACGATCTCCTGATCTTCTTCGGCTTGCGCCCGAGGTGCCACGCCCGACAAATAGGGCAGTGATAAGCCTGACGGTTCTTATCTCGGTTGGATTCGCGGTTTATGACATCGACCGCCTGCGCCCATGACAGTGCAATCTTGCCGATACATACGGCCTCCGGGATGTTTCTTCTGACCTGGCTTGAGGGTATGGCGCGGCTCATTGATCTATCCCTTTCCGGCGTAAAGCCTCCTGCGTGACAAGACCGCCCTTGAGTAAAGCCCGCACCATGATCGGTGAGACGGTGCCGGGTTCGATAGGGTTTTGGCCGTTGACCATGGCGGCGAAGAATGCCGCGCGCTTGTCCGGCGCCGATGGTGCGCGAATCGCATCGCCCCTTGGATCGGCTAAGGAAGGCAATTGCCCATGTTTTTTCTGGATTCGCGGTATTTCCGTTTTTTTTCTTAGGGTTATGCGGCGTGAGTTTTGCCCACTCCTACTCAAGATGATGATATTCGCAGCCTCAAGGCTCGCGAGGAATCGCTGGACGGTTGTTCTTGGCCACCCAAAGGACTTTGAAAGGTCTTTGATCGTTGTCGTGAGTGTTCCTGCGTCATCGGCGTGCGCCTGCATCCAGAGCCACGCATCCGCCCGCGCCCATCGGCGACCGGGGCGAATACCCAATGTGGCAAGGATGCAGGGCTGTGATGTCATGCCGCATATCCCGGCTTGACGCTGGCGCGCTTGGCCGCGATTTCTGCGCGCAGCGCCTCGTTGCGATCCGAAATAGCCCGCAGATCAAACATGATGCCATCGTGGTGCCGCCCCTCGGCTACTCCCATCGGTTGACCGTCTGCGATCTTGCGTTGCTCTGGCGCTAGATCGAAGCCACGAAACCGGGCCTCGCGCTCATTCGCGAGAACACCGCGCCGGATCAGGGCTGCGGTTCGGCTGGCTTTGCCGTGGCTGGGCGCTTGGTTGCCGAATTTGCGAAACCAGCTTTCCATGCGGTCAATCGCGGCGGTTTCAATCATATCATCGCCCGGTTCGGATTTCTGCCGCGACTGGTCGGCGATGATCATGGCGGCCGCTTCGATGTCGCCCACGATTGGCCAAGCGCGGGTTTTCATCCGGCGCAACAATTCATCCTCGAACCGTATCCACCACTCGACGTAGCCCTGCGAGGGTGCGCGCTGATTGATGATGCGGCGCAGGGCGGATACCTCTGCGGCTTGGGCCTGCTGATTGCCAGCGATATTGCGCGGCGGCGTCAACCTGCCCAACAGCGAACCTAAACTCCTGTCGAGTTCGTCGGTGCGAGCGGTATTCATGTTTCAGATTCCTCACGTTCAGCCGCCCGAAGGCTGGCAAGGTATTGAACCGGGTCGAGCGACTCGGCTTGCGGATTGGGGGTTTGCGCATACTGCGCTGCATCGGCAGGAGTGAGCGGCGGCGCAGACTTTGCGGCAGCGAGACGGCGCATATCCAACTCAAGCGCTTTCGGCCCGTGTGGCGGCTCCTGGTGCCGCGCCCTGACGGTGTGGGCAGTTTCGATCACATCCTCCGGGGTCAGATGAAGGTCAGTCACCCAGCGCCAAACCTCGATCGTGGCAGATGGCGGCATCCACCGGCTTGGGATGATACCCCCCTTCAATCCCGCCGCCGACAAGACCTCATCGAGTAAATTGTCCGGGGTCCACTCCTCTGAATTTTTGCCTTCTCGCCCGCGCGATGACGACGACTTTTTAATAAGTATGGGTATGGGTATGGGTATGGGTATGGGTGCTAGAGCCGTGTTAGGATTTTGCTCTGGCAATTTCGTAGCATTGCTAACGTATTTTCCTTTACTTTTCGCTGCCTTAGCTGATCCGCCCTTTTTTCCGGCCTCACGTCTAGCGTTGGAAAGTGTCAGCACATACGCATGTTCCGCGCGCAATCTCTTCTGAAACCACCGCGATCTTGAGCGAGTGAAAAACTCAATGAGAATCGGTTTTATCACGCGCGCGAAGGTGGCTTTGTCACAGCGCATGCGGCGTATGATCCATGCTTCATCCGTGGGGATGGAGCAATCAGTCTGCCGCCAGCAGAGACGTAGAAGGCGGTTGTATGCCCCGTCCTCTTCCATCGTCAGATGCGCCGTGGCGGCCTCGTAGTCGTCTATAAATAGCGGCATGGATGGAAGATCAGACATTTTTCACCCCCCAGCCGAATAGGTCAGCGTGATCCATATGTGCCACCTTCGCTGGTGGTGCCCAAATCCACGCGCCCGAGGCCGTGGGCAGAAGCGAGAGTGCGCCACGCATATGCTGCTGCCAGTGGGAAAACTCCGTTGCCGAGCAGGCGCAAAGCGCGTGTCCTCTGGGCCAGCCCATCAGCCACTCCACGAAGGCGGGCGAGAGCCTCCGTTTCGTCCACCATTGCGCCCGCTTCTTGGACCAGCGTTCCCAACTGCGCTGCTCCCGATAGGCCGCGCAAAGTGGGTTCGATGGTTTCCGCCGTGACTGGATCGAGTATGGCCGCGAAATGGACCGCGGCGGCGATGGCATCACGGCGCGCAAAAGATGGCGCACGATCAGGACTTGCGGCCATGACAGTGGCCCATGCGTCTGCATCGCCGGGGCCGGGCGGGAAAAGCCGTGCGCTACCGCATTCGGCAGTTGATCCATATGTAAGCGGCCGGTGCCGTTGATCAGGTGATCTGGGCTGTTCTCGCCCTTGTAGTCGCGCGCGGCTGGCGTCGGCCATTGGCTCACTTGATTGCTCAAGCCCACTTGCGCCTTGGTCCCGTCCGGTCGCTTCCCCGTGACCGAGGTGCCGGGTTTCAGCGCCCGCCCGCCATTCGGCACGTCCGGGGTCAGCCATAGGATTGACGAAAGTGCCAGCGAGTTCGGCGGGTTTTCCCGCGCCATCGTCCGCTCTGCGTATTCCAGCGTTCCGCGCGAGTGATTCACATCCCCGCACGTCGCGGTAGGCCACGCAGAACCACCGGAGCCTTTCGTGCGGCGCGCCAACTTCTTCCGCTGAGAATAGGCCAGCCGCAGGCGTGAAGCCCATGTCTCGTAATTCTCGCAACACGGCTTCTGCGCCGAGGGTGACGTGACCCGCGACGTTTTCGAGGAACACCCACTCAAGGACCGGCCCAAGTTCTCGGATGATGCGGGCGACGTGTGGCCACAGGTGTCTTGGATCGTCGGCCGCTTTGCGCTGTCCCGCCATGCTGAAAGGCTGGCAGGGGTATCCGGCGAGAAGGGTGTCGATTGCCCCTGCAATTGGCCTGGCGTCGAATGTTGTGAGATCGCCCCATATTGGCGCGGGTGCAAAATATCCTGCCTGTTGGGCGGCGATGATGGATTGTCGCGGGTATTCTTCCCACTCGACGAAGCATCTGGTGTGAAAATCTGGCTCTGCGAGCATGAGGCCCATATCCAAGCCACCGGCTCCGGCGCAAAGACTGATTCCGTTTCTGGGAGGTAAAGCCATGTCATGCGTCCCTCCGCAGCCAATGCACTGTCGGGGCGCCGCAATACCCTTTCAGAAATACAAACCAGCTATAATCCCCGGTTCCATTTCCGACATTGCCACCAGCGCGAATAAACTCGCCGGGCGGGCAAGATGGCCGTGGCCCGATCAGGTAAACCCGATAGAGTGGCAATTCTTGAATACGCCTGCCGCGCTTATCGCTGTTGATCCATCCGCTTGGCAGGAAAACGGCGACCTTTGAGCGCACACGGCCAAGTGCCTGCACCAAAAATTCATCCTCCGCTCGTGGTAGCGCATCCTCATGCGGTTTTTTGCGCCCAAGTTGCGCCCATGTCGCATAAGGAGGGTTAGATACGATGTTATCGGCGGGCCAAATTCCCGGCGTCCACGCTTTACGGTCAAAGAAGTCAATTCCCCCGGTCACATTGGCGAATCCGCGGTCACGCAGATCGTAAGCCTCGCCCCTCAATCCGGCCTTGGTGGCGCTGTTGATGATGGTGCCAGACCCGGCGCAGGGATCTACAATGCGCCCGTCGAACTTCTCGACATCGAACAGGCGCTCGGATGGCCAGGATGGCTCTTGATACCAGGCATCAATATCGCGCGTCCTTTGGGCTGACTGATTGCGTCTCATGGACCTGTCACCACCTTCTTGGCGTGGGCAGCCCCGACATAATGTCCACCAACCTTGTCGCACATTTCGGCGTTGATCATGCTCAACTGATTGAGCCTCGCTTGGTGTGCCAGCAACTCGCCAAGCTGTGCCTCAAAGAATTGCGCCATGCTCATCAGGGGCCGTTGACCGTTGCCCCGCTTGGGCAGTTTGAGGCGAACACAAGTGTTGGCGACGGTGCGGCTTGTGATCTTGAAATACGCGGCCATGTCACACACGACGATTCCGGCCGCCCACATGGATGCAAATAGCCCTTCATCCTTTAGCGTGATCGACGGCTTCTTGGTCGCGTGACCTCGTGAAAGCCCCATTTTCTTGGCGCGGCAGTAAACAGCCCGTCGCGTGAGGCCGAAGGTTTCTGCCATACGGTCCAGCGTGACGCCAGAGCTATAGACGGCCTTGAAGTGGGCAGGTGCAATGCGGCGAAAGTGTGGGGCTGTGCTTGCGGTTGTCGATATGGGAAGGGTCATGTCATGGCCTCACGTCAATAGGCTGTGCAGGCTGGCTGGCACACGCTGTAAAATGATCTGTAGGCTTGGGGTTTGTGGGTCTGGTCTGATCTCGACAACGCAAGATCGCATTCCGGCAACCCACACCGCGCGCGAGGAGCGCACATATTTTCGGCTATCATCCTTGATGATTTTCGCGCGCTTGAGCGTATCAATGTAGGCCTTGGCCACATTATCACTATCCATATTCCCGACCCCCTTTTCACCCGTGAAAAGGGTAATGCTGACCGGAGCGATGAACTGCGGAAACCTTGGCTGCGCTTGCAGATATTTGTCTGCAAGTGCAATCCAATCCTTGTAGGGTGTGCTTTTGACGCGCCCCACAGCCGACACGTTGCGGAACAACGCATTGGTACTGATCGGTGGAGGGAGAACGACATAAATAGGGCGGTCAAAAGGCAACATTATCATGCCTCCAATGGAAGATTTGAGGTGGGATTTAGCAGATACCTGAACGCAAATTCGCGTAGCGTTTGATTGCCAATCATTTGCAAATCCGGCTTTTTTCTTGGATAGCGATCAGCCAGGGTCTTGAATGGATCAGACTCGACAAATGCAAAAACGGGTAGTCTGGTTATTGTTTGGTCAGATCGGGATTTGGTCATTTTAACAAAGCGGGTAAGGCTATCTGCTTTTATTGCGGCATCAATATTCAGCCGTCCAACACGCCAAGCCTCTCGGCCACGAACCACTCGCAGGGGAAAGGTCTTGCTTGATGTTTGGAATCCCCAACAAGCCAAATGCCAACCATCGGAAAACAAGGATGAAATAGGTGATGTGAGTGGCCCAAACCTCAAGATTGGGTCTGGACCTGATCCGTCAAATTCGTGCTGCGTCAGCAAGAAGCTGTTATCGGACTTATCGAATATGCTTCTCACCAACATGATGGCTATTCGCCCGACAGGATGGCGCGAATTTCCGCCTCATTCTCGCCAACGGACAAAAGGTCCGCGATGATCGCGTCCTGAATGTCTGCAACCACTTGTTGCGCCTTGATGAGATCGGCATATTTAGCTTTCACTGACGCCCTCACCGCGTCTCGTTTGGCTTTTTTTGCTTCATTCTGGACTATTTCCAGAAGGCTCTTTTGGGGTTGTTCTTCGCCTGCCATTGCTATTCCCTTTGATTTCTAATCTTCAAAATTCGGCGGTAGTGTCGCTGTATTTCACGCAACGCTATTTAGGAGTTGGAGGGGCACACTCATGGGCCACCACGCCCCCCCGGTATGGCGTCGAACGCACAAAGGTCACGTTGCCCAGTGTTCTTGAATGAAATACTCATGCGACACCCATCATGCGCAACGCATCCGCGCTGACGCCTCGGGCCTCGACGGAGAGGCCGTTGTGGTTTCCGGCATGATAGACCGCCCCGGTATCCTGCTCGGTGGAGCGAAGCCGCGGCATCCAGCCCTTGACACCGACAACGCGCGATACCCGGTGACGATCAACGTCCAGCGCATCGGCCAGATCGGAGGTTGTGACATTCCACTCCCGCGCCTTTGCGAAAGCCCAGATGCGATAAGCCAGCGCTTCGGTTCTGGGATTCATTCGTCACCGCCATTCTTCGATCGCTGGAAAAACTTTGCCGCGCGCATGCCCATATTTGCGGGCGCGCGTGAAATGCCGCGGTGATGCCGATAGCGCAGGATCAAGCGGCGCAGGAACATCATGGCCGCCCCCCGGTCCCGAAGATGAACTCGAAAACCTTTTCGGCACTGGCAAGGGCCAGCAACTCGACCACATAGCGCCAATGCGGCGTCGTCTCCTTGCGCAGCCAGTAACGAACTGTGCGAGGCGTCACATCCCGGCCCTGCCGGGTCAGATAAGCGGCAACCGTGTCGGCCAAATCATTCTCGGAAGCGGCCTCGGGGAAGGCGCGCCACATCACACGCACGATCCATTCGATCTCCGCCTCATCACGGGTCAGGCTGTTTCGGAAAGACCTTGCGCGAACGCGCGGCCCATCTTCCGCCAAGGAGGCGCGATGAAATGAGTGAAAACGCATCACCCTACCCTGCTTTGCTGAACATCTTCGATGATTGGCCCCCAAACGGAAGTCGGAACGGCGCCGCGTGTTGCGCGCTCTATCGCCAGCGCTGTTCCCAGCCTCGGCGTGTTGACGCCATTACAAATCTTGGACAGTGCCGACTGCGTGATTCCGATCTCGGGCGCGAAGTCTTCTTGCCGGATTTTGTTGGCTTCAAGATATGTTTTGAGTTTTCCCATAACGGATAATATGCCCTCAAGACATATTCCCGTCAATCATTAATATTCTTGGTGCTACATGGAGAAAAATAGTCCATTGGTCTACAATAATAGGATGAAAAATCTTCGCAAAATCAGGGAGGCGCGCGGGCTGCCCCAGGTTCAACTGTCGGAAATGACGGGATTGGGTCAGGGCTATCTGTCAAAGGTCGAGCGCGGCTCGATGAATGTGACCCTTGAAAAAATCAATTTGCTGGCCCATGCGCTTCGGGTGGAGCCTGTCGAGTTGTTCGACATGCCGGAACTGCAACAGCGTGCGCTCGCGGCACTGAGCGCTATAGATCCAGCCCGTCGAGAAGCTGCACTGATTGTTCTTGAGACGATGGCGCAGAATCGGAAGTGAGGCTCTCGCTCGCGACAATGATCCGCCAAAGCTGATCAGCGCTGAGTGTCGCCACTATACTTAAATCATCCGAATCCGCCTGCGCATCTTCCATTCTTGCCCCCCGTAGCCCCCAACGCGCAGCATGTGCAGAAATCCTCCGTGCCTTCAATCGCTATGGATTGGGTCGCAGAGCGCCGAAATCTCCATTAACAGAGAAAATTACTACATATTGCGCAGAATCATGTTTACCATTTGGTAAACGTGTTTGCTGGAAGCCGCGCAGGCCACCCCTACTTGATGCACTTGAAAATGATATCCTGTTGGCGGTTTGCCATGGCTGTTCCAATACCATTGTTGATCACCAGGCCACCGCCAATGATTGAACTGCCCTGCTGGACAACGATCGGTCGCCCGCCGCCGATCTGCGAACACCAACCAGACATTTCACGATCGGCCTCCACCCTTTGATGGGGGAAGTTGTCGCGCCCACTATACCGGAAGGCAGTTGATCCATCAGCGAGTTGGACCGGTGTTGCGCTGATGGTGGCGTATGTGCAGGCCGAAAGACTGACAGCTAGAGCCAGTATCCTTTTCATGCTCAATATCTCCCAGTGTTTGAGGCATTTCCAAACGAAACCCTTGAGAACCTAAACCGTCAAGCAATTTTACTGGCAATGCGGCCAGGCGCTCGGATGCGCAACTCGGCTATTGCTGTTGTTTTTGAAAAATATTCTTATCAGTCATTGACAGACCTATTCCCCTAAGTCATATTGAAGCCCTTAACTGATAGGTTGTGGGGCTTACATGGAACACCTGACAAAGACGCAAACACCAGTCGCCACGCCTATGGCTGTGGCTGCACCGACCGCTCGCCAGATCATCGAGGCGCGTCTTGGTCGCCCGCTGGGTGCGATTGCCGCCATGTCTCGCGATTTGCGGCGGGCAATGTATCTGCTGGCGCTGCAACTGATAAAAGCCCGTGGGGGTGAGCAATGAACGCCTCCCCCCAAAATCCGATATTCGGGCATAGATTTTTCGGTGGGTTAGAGGCTGACGCCCGCCGCCACGTCAACCCTGATGGGTCGATGGGCGCGATTGTTGCTGTCAGCGCGACAATTGCGGATGGGCTGACGCTTTTAGCGTCTATTGAAATCGGTCCCTTCGCGTCCATCGGCCCTCACGCGTCCATCGGCCACGGCGTGTCCATCGGTGCCGACACCTCCATCGGCCACGGCGTGTCCATCGGTGCCGACACCTCCATCGGCCACGGCGTGTCCATCGGCAACGGCGCATCCATCGGTGCCGACACCTCCATCGGCCACGGCGTGTCCATCGGCCACGGCGTGTCCATCGGTGCCGACACCTCCATCGGCCACGGCGTGTCCATCGGCAACGGCGCATCCATCGGTGCCGACACCTCCATCGGCCACGGCGTGTCCATCGGTGCCGACACCTCCATCGGCCACGGCGTGTCCATCGGCAACGGCGCATCCATCGGTGCCGACACCTCCATCGGCCACGGCGTGTCCATC
>ERZ724509.54-NODE-54-length-51975-cov-5.299634_pt1 | contig 51975 bp, 64 predicted proteins | sample MGYA00376042_ERZ724509 | MGnify/ENA primary metagenome ERZ724509 (study PRJEB28724, sample SAMN07190887) | wastewater metagenome | isolation source: effluent of sewage treatment plant in Hong Hong | place: USA: Christiansburg, Virginia | collected 2016-03-01 ...
ATATATTTGAATAATTAATTTATTCAGTATAATGCACTGGTATTTATTATTAATCCTTATTATTATGGCAGCAGCAAAAGAACCTGTAATTGAACCTGTAATTGAACCTGTAATTGAACCTGTAATTGAACCTGTAGTTGAAGTAGACCTAATTGCTGATGGTATAAATGCAGGAGAAGTAGTTATGATTCCAGAAACTCTTATTAATCTTAGAGATATTGTTTCTAACTCAGATCTTGTTCTTAAATCTCAGATCTGTTCTCTTCTTGATCAAGCTATTCAAGCATCACTCGTAAAATAAATAAAAACATACCATGGCTAAGAAGGATTATAGGCTGACCATATTCGATGAATCCAAAAAAAAGAAAAATATTACTGTTCAACTAAAAGATGATGAACAGTATTTCTTAGTGGAAGAGGCAATGAAAAGATATGTTACTTCAAAGTCTTGGATTCATATGAAGTATGTATACATATGGAAGTATGCGTATAAGGCATATCACCTATCTACGGAAGATAGACAATCAATTATAAAAGACTGGCAGTCTAATATTGCATGGTGACTTATTAGATCGTTCATTGATGTATTTGTATCTACACTTACTGAGAGACCGATCAGTTTTGCTGTACAGTGACTCAATGAAGAGGGATTACAGAATGCAGATAATATTCGCCACGCTCTTTCTGCTACTGCTGATATAACTGGATTCCAAAAGGAGGTAAGATATTCAATGAAGGAATGATTAAAGACTGGAACATTTGCATTTGCTATTAGTATGCTACCAGAAGCTAAGAAAACTGACATAGATATATTTACTGATGATCAAGCTACTCCTATTATCGAGGCATCGTATGAGAATGAGATAGGTAATTTTCCTACAGCTACCGCTATTGATGTATTCAACGTATTTCCTGACGTATATAATGGTACAATGCGGTATGTTACCCATCGTAAAGTTACTGGAATTAATGGAGTACTTACTACATATGGGGCACTTATCGATAGCGATGATAATATGTCGCCACTAAAGGAGTATGTTCAGTATATTCCTATGAAGAAGAACCAGAATAATGCGGATCTTCGTGACTATGCTATTATTAAGGATCAGATCCACCAGCAAATCAATTATAACTTCGCTAAAGAAGATTCATTCCCAGATGTATTTTCTAATATGAATACTCTTGGCATGGCAAATACACAGAATTCACAAGATATGGATTCTGATGTTACTGATGGGCTTATGGAATGTCTATTCATGACAGATGACGTAAATATTGTACTTCACCTTAATTGATACCCAGTATATATTTGACCAAATACCTATGGATTTATTCCATTTGTACTCTCTTCTATTAATGATGAGAAGCAAGTTATGGGATGTGAAGGTATTCCATACCTCCTCGCTGGAATGGAGAAGACAATGAACTCATTCATGAACAACTATCTTGATGGAGTGAAGGTAATATCCACCCCTTCATATGTAGTACGTAAAGGATTGTTCGTTGATGAGGAATCTCTCGAGAATCAATCACCAGGATCACTTATCTACTCTGAAGGTGACATTGGGGATAATGCTATTCGTAGACTTGACAAGGGAAGCATTACAGATCATAACATTCTTGATATTACCATCAAGGTTGCGTCACAACTTACTGGTATCTCTGAATATAACCTCGGTGTATCAGCTAAAGAGCGTACAGCTACTGGTGCTAATGCAGTTACTCAGTCATCTCAGAAGAGACTATCACCATTCCTCGAGACATTCGTAGGAGTTGTATCACGAATCGCTAATATGTGGCTCATTCTCATGAGAAAGAACTGGACGGAAGAAAAATTTCTTATAGTTACTGGTGCTGAAACAGGGCGTAACCTCAAGAACAAAGATCTTGTTGGTGCTACAGCCATCACTCTCAATATGGATTCAATGTTTGCAGTTATTCAGGATCTTGCATACAAAAAGATCCTCGAAGTCTACGGACAAACTAAGGGTACTGGTCTTGTGAATGAAGATGAGATCGTAAAAGAAATTATTCGCGTACTTGGATACGATTCAAAACGATTTGTTCCAATTGATGCACCAAAAGTAACTACTCCTCCTGAACTTGCAGCTCCTCCAGTCGTAATGCCAGAATGACTTACGCAAGAAATAGCAACCGGACAAGATCTTGCACAGCTCGCCAATCCGCAATTGGATCTTGGTAATGAGGGGCAAGGGCCACAATAATAATAACTTGATTTTTATGGATAATAAGCTACAATTTCCCAAGAGTCCTAGCCAGGTAGAAATCTACCAGGGATTCTTGGATATAGCTCGGAGATTTAATATCTCAGAAGAGACTATCGCTAAGATAAAGGAAGACCTTCACTTCGAAGAGACTCCAACATACCCAGATGGTACATGATTTCCTATACGGGATATGCAGAACCTCGGAAAAATAACTCCTAATACTAACATTAAATAATTATGGACGCAACAAACAACGAAGCATACACAAAATTCTGCGAGATCGCAAAAGAACTTGGTGTATCTGATGAGACAATTGATCTTATTAAGAAGGATCTTAAAATGACTGACGATGATGCATCTACAGAACCAGAAGTTACTGGTAAACCCGAAGTAAAAGCAGTAGAAGTATCAGTAGAAAAGACTACTCCTACAGAGCCAAAGACTGCAATGGCAGATATGCTTGCAAGTATTCTAAAAACTAAATAATGCTAACTGAAATCCTCCTCGTATTTATATTCGTATGAATGTCAATTGGAATGTACCTACTCTATAGTAGGTATTTAGCATTAGTAAATACATTATCATCATTCAAACCAGTACAAAATATTATTGGTAAGGTAACTCCATTTACTCAGAATATAGAAGATATACTTTCTTCCAATAAAGAGTTTGTAGATGCAATGATTATATATTTAGACCATAGACTTGCGTTAGAAAATGGAAAGCTTCATGATAAATGAATTAATCCTGAGCAAATCCAGTTTATACTAGGCCAATGCGATACATATATATCAGTACGGTGAGCAATGAAAACACTTCTCGAGCGTAAAAAAAAGAATGATAAGTAAATTATCATTTTTTATTTGACTTTTAATTGAACACATATAGTATACAATCATTAGGATTTAGTAGAACGAGTATTCTACGATGAAGATTAATTAACCCATATATTATGGAAACTCAAACAGTAGAAGTAGCAGCTCCAGAGGTTGCCACAGAAGTGACTAGTCCAGAAGTTATTGCAACTACAACAGAGACTACACCTGAAGCTCCAACTGAAGAAGCTATACCAGAAATGTCCAATGAAGAACTCGATGCGTTCGTCAAATCGATTCTTGATTCGGAAGGTGTAGAACCACAAGTAGCCACAGAACCTCAATTCTTCACAAAAGAAAAAGAGGAGAAGGTTATAAATGAGCTAGTTATTATCAATGAACTTATTGGTAAGCAAGCTGAAGCAGAAGTCGCTCATGAGCAAGAGAAGGCAGATACTATTAAAAAACTTGAAGAAGTTCAAGCAATAGCTGACGCTAAGCAGGAGGAAATCGAACTAGTAAATACTTTATATACTAATATAGAAACAGTACTTACTCCCGAGATCGCCAAAGCACTTGCAACAAATGATGCTGATAATATTCCAGCATATCTTATCAAGGAAAAGCGTGAGCTCGTTGAGAATCATCCATTCGTTTGACCACTCTATAGATCACTTTTAGATTGACAGGAAGTTAATATTCCAAAGTTGATCAAGGATGCTATAAGTAAAATGAAAACGATTCCTAATGTTGCTACAATCTCTAATCCTGAAAAAGTTGAAGTAGTTCCAGTAACTAATCCAATGGATTCTATAGTAAGTTGAATGATAAATCGAAATAGTCAATTCAAATAATATTTTTTAACCATATAAATTTATGGCAGTAACCGCATGATACCCAACGGGTAGTCCAGCTACTACAGCTACAGCAGCAGTAGTAGGAAATACAGCCGCAGCTTCCGCTGCTTCACTTACCGTGTTTAATAATACGGAAATTGAAGTAATGAAAGTAGGGCAAGCAGCAATGGGATCAAATTCATTCCTTGCAGTTCTTCTTGGAGTTGGTCGTTCCCTTGCAGGAGGTAACTACGACGTACAAGGAATCTCAGAAAAAACAATTACAAATTATCCAAAGCATTCATTTAAGGAAATTGACGATATTCTTCGTACATATACCCTTAATACTGCATCTATCACAACTGGTGCCGTAACAACCTTTATTATCAATACAACTGTTGGTCTTCAGGCTGGTGATATGCTAAGAAATACAACTACAAATGAACGTATTCGTGTTCAATCAGTTACAAATAGTACAACATTCGAAGCTCTTCGTGGATTCGGTTCTATCGCTGGTTCAGCTATGACCAATGCGGCAACTCTTATTTTCGAAGGTAATGCAATGGGTACATCTACAGCTTCTCGTACTGGTTACGGTGTAGTAGCAGTAGATAAAGATAACTATATTCAGAAGTTCGTAGAAACTTGTCAGATTACTGATGCTGATTCTATGTCTAATAAAGTTACTACTCAATTCGTTAAGGATCTCATGTCTGAACGTCTCGTTAAGCATGGTCGTGATCTTGAATATGCAGCAGTATTCGGACAAAAAGTTTCAGTTGCAGTAGATGCAGCAGGTAACTCAGTATATGCTACAGAAGGTGCACTTCAAACTGCTCTTCGTGGATGGACTGGTGATATATCTTCTGGTCTTACATCTGAAATTCTTGAACGAGAACTTGGTCGTCCATTCCAATATGGATCATCTACTAAGATCGGTCTCTGTGGACGAAAGGCTAAGGCAAAAATTCGATCTCTCTTCGAGACTCGTATCAATGTGAACAACAACGAAGCTATTTCTCTTAAGATGTCTCAGATTGATATGAACTCAGGTACTCTTATTCTTGTTGATCACCTCCTTATGGATGCTGATTCAGGATATGACTCTCATATCATCATCGTTGATCCTTCCACATTCAAGGCTATCTACCCATCTGGTACAGACCTTGAAGGTAACAAGATTAACGGTAAGACTCAGTTCATTATGAACACGGCAGATAGTACTTTTGGTCTTCAAAAGGGTGACTACCGTACATACATGGGATTTGAGAATAGTAATAGCAATGCGATGGGTTGCTTTAAGGTAGTATAATCTACGAAAAGTTCAGCTTCGGCTGGACTTTTTTTATTGTCCGAGTATATTATCAGTGCACGACAAATTCCTTTATTATTTTTTCACTTATAAGGTATGTCATCAATTACTTGTTACGAGTCAGAGAATCTGACTATTATTGGAGCGGAAGGCGAATGGGTTGGAGGATGCAGTCCTGATCAAAAAGAGTGAGAAGATGTTATTAATACCATTAGATTACATTTTTCAATGCTAATTAATGGTAGAATTAAAAATTTCTATCATGAGTTCTGATTAGAAAAAGTTAATACAGGCATATTAACAAGCGATACTGGTGAAGTAGTCGCAGAAAAAATGAATCACTGAAATACATATTTGTCATTAAAAAATTTTTTCTGATGGAATACTCTTATTGAAACAATGAAACCACTAGGTTATATGAATGATATCTGATATAGTGAAATACAAAGATGGATAGATAAACTATATCAACAAAATTAAAAAACTAATCTCCGAGTCGTGCCGGAGATTTTTTATTGTCTTAATTTTCTTTTGACTTTGTACTGATAAAAGATATTATACAGTTAGTAATAACTAACTTAATACATATGGCAGTAGCTAAAGAAAAAGAATCAGAGTTCGTTGTGTTCTATATCACACGTCTTAATGGTGATCCACATCCAAAGAATACACCTATCCACTATCCACATCTCCGATGGGAAAAAGGTCGTACAAAAGAAGAAGATGCTCCAGATGAATGAGATAATGTTGAATTCAATAAGGGTAGACTTGCACTTCGTAAGGATGATTGGAAGGTACAATGGATGGAATGCTATAATGATGGTGGAACTATTGAGGTTAATGGAAAAAAACTTACCATTAAATGAGATAGAAGTATGTTCATTATTACAAAACAAGATCCATTTAGTAAGGTTAAGATCCAGGAGAAGCTCGTTACTGAGACAATCGAGAAGCGAGTTGTTGATAGTGCGTTCCTAAAACTTCTTACAGCAGATCAACTTGAACAACTCTGTACAAGTAATTGAATCGATATATCTAAGTATCCAAATACTCCAGAAGGGCTCATTCAGGCTCTCGAGGATAATGGAAACGTAGCAAAATAATTCATTGCATTTTATAAAAAAGGGATTACAATACCAGTAATTCCTTTTTTAATCTGTATAAAATGTTTGCACAATCAGAAGTAGTCGTAGCTATACAGAAAGAACTCGGTTCTTTCTTCTCTACAGAAGCACATGGAGATGCAGATATTCTCCGGTATATGAAGTCAGCTTGAAATTATATTGCAAGCTACAGAGATTTTCCATTTCTTATACGAGAAACAACAATCGTATATACAACACCATTAGTAGCAGCACCAATACCATACAATGTAAAAACACTCGGGATTAATGGCGATAGAAATGCTATGATTATAGGAAAAGAAGATTGGTTCTATCCAGATGCTCGTGATGGTGCATTCATGATTGAGTGAACTGAGTTCATTGCGAATGCAGAAGGAACATATAACATTCTATATGTAGGACTACCAACAAAACCAACACAGCAAACCACTACTATTGATTTTCCAGAGGATTTTCAACAAGTATACACTGACATTTCTATCCATTATGGATTCAAGGATTTGAAGATGTATGATAAAGCGAGCGCTCTTATTGGTGCCGCTAATGCAGAGCTAAATTTATTCTCACAAAGACTCAGTAATCCAAAACCAAGAGCCAAGAAAGGTAGACTATGATCTAAACATCAAATATAATTATGGTTGAAGAAGTAAAAAAGCCAATACAAATACGATTTGGAGAAAAGTACTCACAGTTTTTTGATGAGATTGTTAACTGTGAGCTCGCAAACCGTAAGTCTGACAATGGGTTTACTGAACAAGAGAAGCCAATGATCAAGCCAAGACCTGGTTCAACTAGAACTGGGAACACATTAGTACCATCATGGGATATTGCGACAGCGTATACTACTGGACAGATAGTTGCATATAGTAATATAATGTATAAGGCTCTTTCAGGTAGTACTGGATCAACACCACCATCTGCAAACTGGTCAGTATTCACTGGAGGTACATCTAAGACATATTTTTATGTTGATAGAAATCGAGTAAGCAGACAATTCCGTGCATTTAATAATAATCTCTACTACCTTAATGGATCTACTTGGACATCTATTAAAGCAATAGGTACAGTAGATATAGAATTCTCTACACAACGTGTACCAATGAACGCATCTGGTGCAGATTCTACACAATATACCGTAGCAGCAATATCATCTGGTGCAGAAAAAGTAAAGAAGGCAGCAGGTGATACACTTAATGCAAATAATAATATTGGTACAATAGTTATAATTACCAATGGGGTATATAAAGGTTGTTACGCTTCTATTATATCGTATGATTCAGCGTGATCTGAATATACTCTCGGTGGTGCTGGAATAATCACAGCATTACCAGCAACTACTACGTACAAACGATTTGATTTTGTATCTGAAGCGATGATGATATGTCGATGAACATCAAATCAGGAAGAAATATTTTATGATGGAGTAACAGAGCTCTCTTGGTTTCAATGATATACAACTGCATCACTTAGACAGGTAGCAGCTATAGGCTCTACGCAGACAATAACAAAGATGATCAATTTCCAGAACCAATGCTGGACATTTAATGGTGGTACACTCTATTACACTGGTTGATATCCGGGGAATCCATTCTTTTTCAACTTTACTACAGCATTAACTGTTGGTGGTAATGGCTCTATATCAGATATATTCAATTATAAATCTCGTATTGTAGTGAACGGTACAAGTTTTCTATTCTCAATACCAACAACACTTATTATTGATCGCCATATTACTTCATATGGTGCAGTGAAGGATGCATATATTAATACTGGAGATGATGTATATATATTCACGACACAAAATACTCTCGTATCACTTAATGAAACGATTGCAGGGGTAGTACAAATTAAGAATGTTGGTGAGCAGATAAATAATTATCTTATTACATTCAAGACGAAGATAGTATTTGGTACAGATAGTAAGAAGATTTATATCTATGGTCAAACAGATGCAACTACATCTGGATATATGTGTGTACTTGATTCAGTATACAAAAACTGGAGCGTATATCAATGACTGAGACCATCTTCTATAGTATCTAATGCAGGATTTACATACATTACAGATAATAATACTGATATAGTTCGAGTATTAAGTAGTTCAGTAGTAACTGATACAGTTATTGGCACTAACTTAACTACAACATTCGATCAAAGTATTACACTTAAGGAAGTAGATCTCAATGATCCATTCTCACCTAAAGTTCTTACTGATGTATATATTGCAATGGAGAACTACACTCAAGCAATTAATGTTGATACATATATTGCTATTAATAATAAAAACTGACAAAAGAAAAGAGCGGTATTTTCAACAACAGAAGTACAGGTTTGAGGAATTCCACTTGGAGAATGATTGATTTGAGAAAATATGTTTGGTAGTTGAGGAATGTTGGATATAATATCTGTACCAGTAATGAAACACGTTGCATATGCCAATGATCCTTGTAATAGTTTTAAAGTAAAGATCACTGGAGTATCATGAAGTCAGTTCTATCTTAGCCAAATTGATCTAATGATTCAAAACTACTGAGCAGCGAAAACTTATTTTGATGCGTCTAACACTAAATAAAAATGCCATCTACATTAAAAGTACAGAACTTCTATTATACGAATGTAACATCAGAATCTATTCCAAGTTCTGGTGCTTTTACATTTAATGTAGGTACACCGCCATCATATCAGAATGGATTCCTCGTTATAGCAACAGAGAATATATTACAACGAGAGATAGTATACTTCCACTCAGTCTCTGGAAATACTATATCAGTTCGTGCAGAGAATCGTGCACTCGGAGGAACAACAGCTAAGGAGCATATACAGGGCGAATCAGTTACAATGAAAGATGTAGCTGAGATATTTAATTTTTATTCAGATACAACATCAACTTGTTTCTTTGTAGAAAAAACTGGAGGACTTAATGTAAAAGTATGGGGAGGATCAGTATACTATAATACAGCTCTTACAACTGTAGCAGATACTACTCTCACACTAACTGATAATGCTACAAATTATATTAAGTATGATTATACTACGAATGTAATCTCAGCCGATACAGTAAATGTAGGCAACATTAAAGCTACCGTTATAGTATCTTCTGGAGTTATTCTTAGTATCGTATACACAGTTGCAAAAGAAACCTACACTGACTTCACTGTCTCACTCAATACTGCACTTCCTAGTCAGCCAGGACATGGTGGTAAAAGTCTTATTACAGACGGGACTAATGCAAGTTGGGGGACAAATAATAATCTTAGATCTGGAAGAGGAAATGATAAAATACTAGGAACAAATTGATCATGAGTAGAAATAGAATATTCAAAATGAACAAGTAGTGATATAGTATTATGAGATCTTTCAACTACATCTATTCAGAGCGTATTATGAAAATACATACAACCAGTAGCATTATGAGAAGATATAGCATGATGATCACCAACATCACTAGCCGTTATAAAATGAAGCTCCGCCCTTACAGTTCCAACACTCACTTCTAATAGTGGAAATCCTGCATTCATTGCAAGTATGGTTTTGTTTTCTGGTACTGCTTTTCAAGCATTTGATAATAATGTTTGAACTTCAGTATCTTCTGGGTCTACAGGTTCTACATGGGAACTTAGACTAGATATGACTACTGCTGTAGCTCTTTCTTATTGAATGACATGTAGTTGAACAAATTCAGCAGCAGATCTATATATGAGTCACTCTGGTTCAGGTTGAGCATTCTCACTTCAATGAAGCAATGACGGTACTTCTTGGACAACTATTCAATCATTCACAGGAAACGATGGTGCATGAAATCCTTCACCATCATATGTGCCAGCTCAATCAGTTGCTTGGTTAAAATATCGTCTTACTGGTGTAGTCCCTTCGGGTGCTGTATGAGTATATAATTGGAATTTCAGATATGGATGAACAACAATCCAGCCAATAGTATATGCAAATACTATGGGAGCAAATATTGCATGAGCAAGAATAAAGGCCGGTATTCGTTTTTCAGTTCCATATGATACAACTCTTGGTATTGTGAAAACTTCACAAGTATCAACCTCAGCTAATGCTCGTACACAGTTATTTCTCGATGATGGAACAACACTTGTAGCAGAACAAACCCCATCATCAAGTGATACCGTTACTTTTCCAAATACCCCTATTACAGCCAATACAATCTATAGGCTTGTTGAGAATGATAGTACATATTATGGAGCAAATAATAATGAACTCGTACTAGCTACATATCAGACTTGATTTAGATTTGCAGTATCATGAACATTGAATGGTGTTAATAGTGTATTGCCTCAAAATATTAAGGAAGTTCAACTTGGTACAATAAAAGCAATGAAATCTATAGGGAATAGTACAATTGAATATAGTACTCATGCATGATTTATTACATGACCAAAATCAAAATGAGATCTTATTACTCTCGATAATAATGAATGAGCATTGGCAAGCTGATTTAGTTTATTAGCAGTAGATAGAACATATTATGTATCAAATACAGCATGAGTACCGAGCCTTACAATGGGGACAAATAAGTTTCCTATATGAAATGCTGTATCATCTACTGAAATTGTAACAACAAAAAGACAGTCTGATGTAATAAAAAATCTATGAAATGTTGCATCATTTAATCATTTTTGATGAAATGTATATATAAATTTCTTGTATGTTACAGGAACAGCTCAGTCGGTTACATTCGTATGAAGATCAGCGATTACTGTATGATGACCTGCATTTAATACATCGTCTACTAGTGGATGATATACTGCCACACTTGAATTGCCACCATGACAATATAGTGTACTATACACAGGAACAGCATCAGCTTCAATTACTATTATGCACTAATTAACAAATATAATATGCCAAAATTTAAGGTAGAGAATCTCTACAGAACAGCGATAACATCCTCACTTGGTATAGCAGCATCGGGAGATGTTAACTTTACCGTAACAACAGCACCCATTAACACTAATGGGTATATTGTTATATCGCCAGATTCTACTACTCTTAGAGAAATAATGTACTACCACGATGTAGTTGGCAATACAATCTATGTTCGTGCTGAGAATCGAATATCTCCAAAGGCTCATTCTAAAAATGAAACTGTACAAATAAATGATGTTGCTGAAATATTCAATACATATTCAGACATGATCTCTACTTGTTTTTATGTAGAGAAAACTGGATGACTCAATGTAAAGGTATGGGGTGGTACAGTATACTATAATTGAGCACCGCAAACTGTAGCCGATACCAATCTTACTCTTACAGATAATACTACAAATTATATCAAATATGATTTTGCTACAAATACTATCTCATGAGATACTATTAACTCTGGAAATATAAAGGCTACCATTATAATAGCTGGATGAATATTCACAAGCATAGTATACAATGTTTCAAAAGAATCATTTGCAACACAATGACCAGCTTGACCAACTTGACCAACTTGACCAACTTGACCAACTTGACCAACTTGACCAGCAGGAACTGGTGATGTTACAGCATCTGCAGTTATAGCAGATAATGCGATAGTTAGATGAGATGGTTGAGCCAAAGGAGTACAATCTAGTTGAGCAACACTTGACGACAATAGTAATATTTTTGTTAATAATTATTTCGCAAATACCGCATCAACTGTATCCGCAGCAGGAACAACAGTATTAACAGTTGCAAGTGCAAGAACTCAAAATCTAACAGGTTCAACAACACAAACTTTTCAACTTCCTAATGCAACAACTCTAGCATTATCTTCAATATTTGAATTTAATAATAATTCAAGTGCTGCTCTTACCATTACAAATAATGGTGCAGTATCTCAATATGTAGTACCAGCAGGTGGAGCAGTAAAATGTTTTTGTACAAGTATTGGTTCTGCTAATTGAACGTGGGATTTTCACGCACTAGCACCACAATCAGTAACTTGGAGTTCTTGAATTGCCTGACTTGTAATGAATTCAGCATTATCAACAACACCATCTGTTGCATCTGGTGCATCTAGTTCAACAGTTCCTTCATTTATACCGCAAAGAGGTTCATCTACTACTTGATTCGGATGAGATGGTACTAGTTTATTTTGAATAATTGCAGGGGCAACAAGATTTGTTATTAATGCAACTTGAATATGATTTGCAAACGTAGCAAATACGTTCACTTCTTATTTTAGTAATACAGCTACAGCATCTAGGACCTGGACTTTTCCTGATGCTAATACAATTATTCCAATTATTAGCCAGATACTAACATTCAGTTGACCAACAGCAGCTCGTACAATTACATTACCTGATGCTAATTTTACTGTAGCGAGAACAGATGCAGGAAATACATTTACAGGTGTTCAAACTACTACACAAGTTCTTAGTACAAGTAATAATATTACCGCGACAGCCAATGCAGCCACAATACCAGTAACAAGTAAAGTTAATACGGTAACTAATAACTCAGCAGCTACTCTTACAATTACACTTACAACATCAGGTGCAATAGATTGACAACTTGTTTTAGTTCGAGTACTTGATTTCTCAGCAGTAGCAAAAACTATAACTTGGGTAAATACAGAGAATGGTGAATGAACTGCTCCTATTATTTCAAATGGCTCTACAACTCTACCAAGAGCTGCTTGATTTATGTATAATGGGTGAACTAATAAATGGCGATGTTTAACTAATTAAAATATGGCAATAACTTACGCAACTTGGAATCCTAGTGATAAAAATGCAAACGTAACATTAAGTAGTTGAAATCTTACTGCCTCAGTTGCTTGATGAGTTACTCATTACGCAGCAAGAGCCACTATTTGAAAATCTAGTGGTAAGTGGTATTGGGAAGTTACAGTTATTTCAAACGTATGAATAATGTTTATTTGAGTTGGTAATGTTTTAATGAGTATAGTAAATGATAGCTATGTTTGATTTGATGTAAAGTGATGGTCTTATTATACATTAGGTACAAAGTACACTAGTGCCGGTGGTAGTGCCTATGCAAGTGCATATACAAATGGAGACGTAATATGAGTTGCACTAGACATGGATGCAGGGACAATTACAATGTATAAGAATAATGTTAGCCAATGAGTAATGTTCAATTCTTTAACTTGAACTTTATTTCCTGCTATCTCTCTTTACTGAGCCAGCTCGATATCTGCTAAATTCGGTGCAACAGCATTTACATATTCCCCTCCTGGTTGATTCAGTTGATTATCTACTGGAACTCCCGATAATAATTTTCTAATGTTCTTCTAATATGACAACAATCCCATTTACATCAGTACGATTCGATCAAGCCTCACCCACAGTTTTTTATGTAGGTAAGGCTGCTCCTGGTAAAACAGATGAGGAACAAGCATGGCAAATAGTTCGATATACCCAGACTGCAACAACGATAAAATCTGAGTACGCAGGTGAAGCAGGGTATAGTTATCATAGATGGGTAGACCGACTCACACTAGATTATGTATAATCGTTTTGTTTTTTATCTGTATATCAATATAATGTCCCTGTAATTAACTATTATTTACTATGTCAAAATCCAATACAACTGAGAATGATGTTCTCAAAGCTATCCTACAGGGAACTGATCCTTCTTGGAGAGCAGGAGCAAATCTATATCTTGCACTTTATACAGCAGATCCTGGAGAAGCTGGAACAGCAATTACAAGTGAAACAGCATACACAAACTATGCTCGTCAAACTATAGTAAAAGCTACAGGCTGGACAGATGCTGGATCATCATTTACTAACTCAGCTCTTATTCAATTTCCACAATGTGGAGTTACAGGTGCTACACTTACTTATGTTGCAGTAGTTACAACAGCATCTGGAGCAGGACAGATTCTCTATTCTGGAGCTTTGAACTCTTCACTTGCAGTAGCTAACCTTATTCAACCACAGTTCGCAATAGGAGCTTTGACCATCAACGAGGATTAGATCGTTAATTGGGGCGGTATCTAACTATAAAAATATGTACACTTGTTCAAAATGCCATAAATGAGTAATCGTACTCAATTGAGAAACAATCAAGGCTTGTCCTTGTGATGCTCCTATTATTGCTAATGCTTCTTCTTCTCTAACTTGAATGGGATGAGTAACTAACTAAATAAAATGCCTGTAAATAGTGTACAACAACTCGTAAATGCAGAACTCGAATGAAGAGTTCGCAGATATCAATGGAGAAAAGTACCAACACAAGTTACTACTTCTGGTTATTGGTTCGATCTTTCCTTATCACCTTGAAATCCTGTACCAAAATATTGGTTTGATGCTACTCCGCTAATTGCAAAACAAATAGCACAGTCAACTGATTGATGAATATGGCACTGAGCAAACACTTCACCAAGAAATCAGTACCTAAGAATGACGACAGCAATGAGTAGCTCTTGAACATGACTCCCTCTTCCTCTCACTCTCTGTGATTTCTTATTGTACTATCCATCTATTGATGATTCTGTTCTTGATGAACAAATACTCGATAATACAGTAACTCTTCCCAGGTATACAGATTGAAAATGAGTCCAAGTAATCGCAGTAACAGTAGCAGGTAGGACAGGATGACAATCATTCTACTTCACTTATACAAATAGTGATTGAGTATCTGGCAGAGTATCACAAACAGTTCAGCAAAATGCAATACCAGCAATCGGGACGATAACGACTTCATCATTATCTACGAATTGACAGTCAGGAAATCCATTTATTTGACTACAATCATGAGATAAAGGGGTAAGAAGTATTGATTCAGTAACAATGTTATGAGTTGATGTATGACTCTTCTCACTTATACTTGTAAAGCCACTAGCCCAGACAATGATAAGAGAACAGACAGCACCTGTTGAAAAAGATTATCTACTTGAAACAAGTGATATTCCTGAAATAAAAGATGATGCGTACCTAAACTTCCTTACAAATCCAACAGGGTCTCTCAATGGTGTAACTTTATTTTGAGATCTTCAGATTATCTATAATTAACCTTTCCTATTATGCCTTGATTTTCTTCACAAGATTCCATCATAAATGCTCTCAGTAACTGACAGTCTTTTCGAAATGACTTCAACAAGAGTATGAATCCAACTACTGCTGCAATTGCAGGAGAGTTTCATATGACTGCTCGTGGCAACTGAAACCCTGGGCCAGATGCTCTATTTAATACAGGTACTAACCTTCTTTTTCAAGGAGTAACTGACACAACAACAAATGCTGCAAGCATACAACATTGAGGAGATGTACAGCCTACATTCTACAAGTCTCTTCTCAATATGTCAGTATTTACCGCAGCAGCGACAACAGCACCTTGTGTAGCAGTTATACTTGATGTAATTGGATTCTACTATGTTACCTCTGTAACAACAGCAACAGCACAGGCGACTACAAATACTCTCGGTTTTGGGGATACATTTACCGCAGATGACACGACAGATATAATCACTTGGACTTCTACAACAAACAGACCTTCTAATATCTTAACAGGTACTCGTGTACAACTCACAACAACAACAACACTTCCAGCAGGACTAGCACTCGCTACGAATTATTATGTTATTAAGCTAACAGATTCAACTTGTAAACTTGCTACTTCTTATGCAAATGCAGTAGCAGGAACAGCAATAAATATTACAAGTACAGGAACAGGAACACACACAATGAGTCGTCTTCTTCCTCGTTACACGAATGGTGCAGGAGTACAAGCTGTTATATTCAATCCGAATTCAGTAGCTCTTGGTGCAGCTACTCCGAATATGTCTCTTGGATACACTAACTCTGCACAAGTAGCTTCTCGTGCAACTCCTGGAGTTCTACCTGTAGGAAAAACCGCAGCATCTAACAATCTAATTATCTATACAGGAACAGGTGCAGGTAAATATAATTACCAAATGCCACTTGCATCAGGAGATTCAGGTATTGCAGAAATTAATACGATTCAAAACTCAGTATCATATGTATCAGGAACATATTGTGTGGCTCTCGTAAAAGAGATTGCAAGAGTACCTATCACAACACTTGGAGTTGCAGCAGAACGAGACCTTGTAAATCAACTTCCTTCACTTCCTAGAATCTATGATGGTGCAGCACTCTATGTAGCAATTGGATCTTCAACTACTACACCAGCGAATGCAAACTTCTCAGGACATATCACAACAATTTGGAATTAAGCTATGGCACTACTCTGAAACTACAATAAATTCACGAATAATCCAATACAAAATACCTGATGAGATAGTCTCTCAGGTATTGTTGGACTTCGGTATAATTGGAATCAATCAGGAATATCGAATAATCGTTTCTATGGAGAGAATTGGATAGTATGAGTAGCAAGTAAATGCGGAGTTCCAAATGGATACTCTGCACCTTATTCTTGGAAACTACCGCCTAAAATGTGAGGTCTTGGATCTAATGTATGAGTAACAGGATCAGGAGTTATATCAGGATCAGGAGCATTATGAGTAAATATTGAGTCAACTATTGAATGACTTGGAGAAATAACAGATGCAAATCTCTGATTGATCCTTTCGGCAGTTGCTACATTATCTGGTATTGGTGGATTATCTGCTGATGTAATCGGAGCATTACAAGCTACTGCTACTCTTGCAGGAGAAGGGGATCTTACTGCTTCATTATGAGCTTTGGCTGGAGTAGTTGCTACTCTATCAGGTACAGGTACAATAACAGGTAGCTCTACTGCTCTTGCTTTCCTATCTGCTGATATTTATGTAAACCAATCAGAAGCAAGTGTACAACAAATTGTTGATTGAGTATGGAATGCTGTCGCTAGTCAGTATAACACTAGTGGGACAATGGGTGAAGCAGTACAGTCTGGATGAAGCGGATGAGGTGCAACACCAGCACAGATATGGGGCTATTCAGATAAACCACTCATAGTAAATATGGGTGATGTTTCAAAGATTTTATAAATAAAATTGCATTTTTAATTACTCTAGTTATCATATGTATATGTACGCAATTACTAATAAATGTAAATATATGGTAGAATTTCTCGGCTTCAAATTAATCAATATAATTTCAGGTATGTCAGGAGCAATCGTTGCAGTTCTCGTAGATAAAGATCTCCATTGGAAAGATGGAATAGCCATTGTTATTATATGAGCTGTAGTATCATCATTCCTTATACCGGCATTGGAAATATATTTTCATCTTGCACCAGAGCTCAATAATTTTATTGGGTTCATCACATGATTTATTGCTCGTGCAGTTATATTAAAACTAAAGGAAAGATTCGCACAGCAAATAGCTGATAAAATTATATCATCCATTAAATAATATTATTATGAATATGAATATTTGCACCGGCATTACTCATAAGGATTGAAAGAAAGAGATTAGATATTGCATTGACCCGGTTGAAGAGACAGTAGAGATTATAGATGTTAAGTTCATCGAAGTAAGTGACGACCAGATAAAAGAAATAGAAAAAGCTACCGTAGATAAGGTTCAAGCAATACTTTCTAATATTTTTTAGTATAAAAACCATTCATCACTTGTACCCGAAAAATGCGGTAGATTGAAGATGAAGGGATACACAAATAAATAAAGTATTACTCGATAATACTTTGCATGTAAATCATCATAGAGTTTTCTGAAATAATGAGTTCCATAATCAGATACTCCTATTACTTGACTTCAATGCTAAGATACTACAAGAAAAGGTAATCAGAGAAGTATCAGAGATAGTCTGCCAGGATTCACAGTACATATATAGAAATGGGGTTTTTATTCCTAAGTACTAGTCATATGCTTAATATCAATTTGTCAGATGAATCACTCGAATGATTACTAAAACTCCAGGCATTATATTCTGGAAGAACTGGTAATTATATTCGTATAGAAGACAAGGTAGATATGCTTAGGTATAGAGTATGGGATAGAGTTATGTCTGAGATAATGCTCCAAGTAGAAGAGTTGCAAAGATGTCCACGATTAAATAATTTGCAAAAATAATCACTTCTCATATACTTAATAGACACTACATTGAAGAAGGTAGATGTACAAATTGTCTCAGTTACCGGGGATACGGTAACAAAATATTAAAATCTAATGTATTCTATACTCTTGCGGTAGACTATAGAGCCCACGGTATCGTGGATAGCAGGCCTAATAAGATTTTATTTATCACTAACTTAGTGACCATATGGTATTCAATCAATGAACAACAGGACAATGTGAGTGATATGCTTTCTTAGCAGCACTCTATATACTTGATCCTACTATCGACTACAAGAAGATAGATGCAGAATTGCAAGCAGAAAAAATTGATCTCGCTTACCCAGGTAGAGCTGGTCAATGGTTTCTTGATAGATGATATATCAAGAGCTATGAACCTATAGAAAAGATCCAGATGAAAGCACTCCTCTCTCGAGGAGTTCCACTTATTACTGGATCAAGATATGGTGACTTCACCAAAGTTCAGTCGCCATTATATGAACTTCCATTCAGTAAGACTAATAAGTTATTCCAGCACAAGCACGTACTTGTAAAAGATGAAGAGAATCATTACCTTCATCAGAATAGCTGGTGAGATCTCTGGTGAATGGCATGATACTTCCGAGTCAAGAAAGAAGACTATAAGTATCTGGATGCAATGTGGCGAGTGATCCCTAATATAGTTGATCCGCATAATACTATTCTAAAACGGTATATGTGACTCAGAGTTGACTATGATGATGCGTATAATTACCAATGTGTTGACTGGATAAAAGAGTACTCATCACTTAGGTCTCGTCCAATCACTTCATTCGGTAATGCATATGCATTGTGGGAGAAATGACTCGGTGATAAGTGGCAGAAGATAGTAAGTAGTCCTGGTAATTTTCCATCTGAAGGTGATGTAGTTGTCTGGGGGAAATCATGGGGCGGATGATACGGTCATATAGCAATAGCGAATAAGTTCTGTAATCCACTTGTACTTCGTACAACAGATCAGAATGCAGGAAACTGAAACGGAGATTGACTCGGATGAAATTCTATTAGTCCATTCTTCAGATCATATAACTGAGTAGTCGGTTGGTTCAAATATATAGGATAATATCCTAAAGTTTATTCATAATCTAACTATTATTTTATCGAAACTTCTATCATCACATCAGTGTAAGTATTGGAAAGCAAAGCTCAAATGGATGTCTGTTTGAGCGTTAATTGGCTTCCTAGCAGGCAGGGTTATATGGATAGGGATAGGATTTTATATAGTTCCGGAGGTGGTCTACGGGCTGATCAAATAACTTGATCAGTTTTTTTATTGATTCTTCTAACAATACGAATATAATATGCAAGTAATTTACACAATAATCTTATTTATTTTTATGGCAATCTCTCCAAGGGCGGTAGCAAATGCTGCAGCATGAGCTTCGAATGTTTCTTCCGCAGCAAAATCAGCTGCCTGAGTATCATCTTCACCGGTGACAATATCATATACAGCACCAGTGCCAGTTACTCCGTATATGACAACATCAACAAGTAATTTATCATGAAGCATTGCTGCAGCACAATCTGCCCCAGCAGTATATAGTGGAATGACTCCAACAACACCAGCACCAGCACCTACTACTCCGACTGTACCAAAAACTACAAACGCCATTAAGCCTATTGTACAGAACTACGGTAGTTTTTTCAGATCATCTGCAGGTGATCGTACTGCGTACAATACATCAGTAAATTATGATAAGCTATCAGCGAATCAGAAGAGACTTGCTGATAATGTATTCAATACTTCATCAACAAATGCTCAGAAGAAAAAAGAGGAAGATGAAAAAAAGAAACTCCAAGTAGGAGCCATCGATACTGTTGCACTTGTAGAAACTCCAGAACAGGAGAAGCAAAGACTTCTCAAGGAGTCAACAGAGAAGGAAAAGTCAGATGCTATCGATGCTCAAAATGCAGCGATAGAGACTAAGAGACTAGAGAAGGAAGCATTGCTTGCACAGGATGATACAAGTATTGCAGAACTTAATACTGAGCAAGCAAAGTATACAGCTGAAGAAGATGCAACAGCTAAGTGATTCGAAGAGAACCGCCTTAATCAAGTAAGGGGGGATATTATGCAATCACTTGCAGCAAGAGGAGTTGATATATCCAAGCTCGCTCCTGAGCAGATTACTGCACTTTCTGGTGAACAAGGAGTGAAAGCATTCGCTGATATCTATACGGCAAAAGAAAAAGCAAAATCAAATATCAAGACTGCTCGAGATAAAACTATGGCTGAACTTCAGAGACTTCGTTCAAATAAGAATATCTCTCAGAATGCTTATAATACTCAGGTTGATAGTATTAATGAGCTCACAAATACAAAACTTCGTGAAGCTGACAATGCTTATAAGAATGCAGTAGTTGGCCTTATCGATAAGAAGGTTGACACTGGTGCAATAATCGCTAAGGGGGTTCTCAATACTCTCTCTACTCTTGGTATTCCGCTCTCTGCTCAGTCTGCATTTGCAAACATTGTGAATAATTCTAAGTCAGAAGGTGAGGCATATAGAGCTATTATGACATCTACTGATCCAGCAGTTCAGGCAGCATATAAAGCAAATGAAGCTCGTATTGCAGCCGCAGCTCAACAGGCATTTGATCTTGATAAAGCAAAAGTAAATGCATCACAAGGTAGTACGAGTGATAAGATTCTGGATCTCGTTAAGACTTATCAAAATCAAGCTATCAATGCAAAGAATACTGGTGATGTCCAATGAGCAAAAGACTGGTCAACTAAAGCAGATGCATTACTTAGATCTATTTGAATGACATCAGTACCTAATCCTTGAACGCCGAGCAGTGGGGCATCTACCACTGCTTCCCCCAGTAGCTTGATCTCAAATCCCTTCAGCCAATTCATTCGTTAAACCAACACCACTCCCAGAATTTAAGTGAGTAAAATGACTCGAACTTCTATCCGCTCCAGATAATGCAATCATTCCTTCAAGACTAGCAGAAACTACAAATAAAAATAATGGAAAGGAGTGTGGTGAGTTTGTTAATGACGTTGTTGGTAAATGACTCATGGGGAATACTATCTGAGATAAGCTCGCAGTAGCTACTGAGAACACAGGGAAACAATGAAGTGTTGCAGTATGGACTCCTAATCCAAATAATAAGGCGTTCGCTAAGTATGGCCATACTGGAATAATTATGGGAGATGCTTGAGATAATTGGATTATCCGCTCATCAAATCTTAATTGAGATGGAAGAGTGACAACAAACTATGTTCCAAAGTCAGCTATTCAAGGGTACAAATCTACTAACCTAACCGCATAATATTATGGGAACACTATCAGACATCGCTGCAAAGTTCAAGAATACACTCAAGTGAATATCTACCGAGGCATGACAAATTAAAGGAGCCATGACAGACGTAGCTAACAAATACTGACAGGATCAATGATTCGTATGAAATCTTTGATCGGTTGTAAACAAATGACTTGTATGAGCAGTAGATATTGCAGGTGGGGCTACAGACTTTATTAAGTCACAAGCCCAACAAATAGCAGATTATACTCCAGCTGCATATGAACTTATTACTACAGGAAAAGCACCAGCAGGGTTTAATCCTGACAAACAAAATTATTATCAGGGTGGCGAGCAGATACAAAGATGAGCAACAGCGTTGTCTGATACTGTATCAGCAAAGCCAATAGCTAATTTAATATCAGAAATATCTTGACCATGAGTTATATCAGATACAGCAAAATGAGCTGGGCTTATACTAGACCCATATCAGAATATCATATGAAATGCATGATCATCAATAGAGAAGGCTAGCAAATGAGATAAGGTATGAGCTGGGATTGCACTAGGAACATCAGTGCTATCATCATTACCATTCTCAAGACTCGGGACTATTGTTGGGTGATCTATAGGATGATCTATTATGGGGGCTACTGGTGCGAATAAATACCTTGAAGATACAACAAAGCAATTTTCTGAAAAGAGAACTACTGACCTACAGAAAGAATGATATTCACCTGAAGAAGCAATGGCTCGTGCAAATAATGAGGCAGGATGAGTAAGCCTTGCTATTATGGCATTGTCCCAAATATTTGGATGACTCAAAGTATGAGGAAAATGAACAGTAGCATCTACCCTAAAAAAGCCAGTAAATCAAGTTACATTATGAGATGTAGTAAAGCATAATCTCAAATACGGGTGAATATCAGCATCAATACAGTCAATGGAATGAGATGTACTGAAATATATAGCTGGTATAGATAGTGATCCTGATGCTAAGAAATATGCATGAGTAATAGCTGGTAATTTTTTATCAGGTGTAACTCCAGGTACATTCGGTTGAGCGAAAGGCAAGCCTATGTCCAAGAAGTGATCACTCTCTCAGATAGCCGAAGATAATGCAGCTCAAACAAAAATGGATGTTACCCCAAAGGTAGAACCAGATATCAACACTCCTCGTCCAGTATGAGAGAAATGACCACTTCAGACAGCTATGGATAACATAGCTCAGTATGAGGACTATGTAGCAAATATAAAATCTACTGGGAAAATGCCAACAGGTAAGAAGGCTACAAAAAAAGATTATGATTTTATGAATGCTGAATATAGGAGACTAACAGATATTAAAAATAATGTAGGTAAGACTCCAGATACAGAGCTAGTAGATCTTTGATGAGGTAAGTGAACTCTAGTAAAAGAAAAAGTACTTGCATTACCTGAACCAAAAGAGGCTCCTATCGCTAGAGAGCAGGTTAAGCGAGATGCATACTTAGCTGATCTTGAAAGTAAAAGAAGCGAAGCATCTTCACAGGAAGAGTTGGCCAGACTCAGCAAGGAATTTGATGACTATAATTCTAAGATAGAAACAGAATCAAATGTATGACAAGCAGGCCGTGATAGAGATACATACCTAGCTGATCTTGAACAGCAGAGAGTAGACTATGCTAATCAGCAAGAACTCGATATAGCTAACCAAAGACTCGCAGGAGAATTTGATCAGTATAGAGGAGATCAAATCAATAGTCAGCTTGAATCTGATGCTATTATGAATAACCCAAAGGTTACTCCATTATCAAAATTCACTGAAACTAATCCAACAGTAGAGCAAGCAACAGTAGCTGAACTTGCAAGAAAAGCTATGAATGAGTGACGATCACCAAATACTATATTTGAACAGTCTAATCTTACTCCAGAACAAAAGAAATTAATTATTGAGGAGTACCAAGCAGATGTTACATATAATCAGACTAATCCAAAGACTTTATCTGATATTGCAAATGAACAAAAATCCAATGGTGCTGCACCAGATATAGAACCACCAGGAGGCAATGCTCCATGAGCTGGAACATTATATACTGTAGCAAATCAGAATGTTATCCAGAATCCAACTATAGAGATGAAGCAAAGTGGAGGAGAGAAGGCTCGAGGTTGGCTTAATTCTAATATTAACTTCCAAGGATTCCTCAATAACCTTGCTATCAAATGATCTGATGGGAAAGCTATTTCTGCCGATTCATATATGGAACAATCAAGATGAGTAGCTAATAATGTAGCTCGTGCAATAGTAGCACCGCTCGAGGATATACTTATGAGTATTACTAAGAATACAAAAGGGGGAATACCAAAGGTGCAGCTAAAGGCAGAAGATCTTATCGGTGGTGTTACACACGAATGAATTCCTATTACAAAGGAAAACTACAAGAAGGTATATGATACCTACACTAATATTGATTGACAGCAAATTGGACAGAAGCATACAATACTTGAGGATAATCCACGTATTCAGATGCAAAAGAAGTCATTCATATATGATGTACTTAAAGAAGATCCAAAGAAACTTGGTAAGTACTTTACTCCAGAAGAAATTACAGCATTCAAAAAGATTGATGATCTTGAGACACAAACATACTCGAAGTATGCACAGGATCTAGTTGATGCAGGGTATCTAAAAGATATAGAGGTAGCAAATGAATATGTTCGTTACGTTATGGGTAGAAAGAATTATGAGCGTGCCATTAAGGATATGGGGATTAAGGATGAATGATTCATTGTTCCATTAAAATGAGGTTGAGTAAAGAAGTTTGATAACGTAGAGGACTTACTCAAGTACTACAGATACCAAGATAAGGTAGTAAAAAATGGGTGAGCATCAGAGATACGCCCAGATGAAGGTTGACTTGCATCAATACTAAATAGTAAGGCTGGGGATCAATTCGATGTATATCGTACACATGGTGCAGTAAATAGGCTTATGTCATATGGTGATAGTATTGGGAATCTCTACGGAGATCAGTTCAAGTCAAACCTATTTGATCAGCTCGCTGAGAGTACCGATCCAGGTGTTCAGGCTTATATGAATAATCTACTCACATCAAAGAACCATCAGAATATTATTCAGGAAGCATACGGAATTAAGGAAAAGCCAGGTGCTCAGGAAAAATTATCACGACTCGGTACTATTGCTGCAATTGCTGGTAATGCGAAATCATTTACAGCAGCACTCGTATCATCTCCAATAAAGGCATTATCAGTTGTAGCATCAAATCTATACAAGAATACAGAGAAACTTAATTCAATAGCAGCAGGAATTAAGGGTTCAATACTAAAAAGTAAGGAAGTAAAAAATACTTTATCATCAGAATGATTCACTACTGGGTATGAACTAATGGATTGAGGATGAAGAATGGACACAGTAATGTCAGTGTCATCTGGTACACCAGCGGAGAACCTAGGTAAGTCAGTTATCGCAATGAATGGGATGCATAAAACGCTTACTCAGAATTGATATAATCCTGGTACAACTCCAGAATCAATAGTACGAGCATGGCAGACATTCAAAAAAGAAAAGCCATCCGAGTACCTTGGAGCACATGAGTCTATACTGAAGGATACTCGATTCATTGCAGATGTATCAGACTCAGCAAGACTTCAAGTAGGATGGGGAAGAAAACTCCTTGCACCAATCAAGACATACGCACTACAGCAGACCAAGACAGCCTTTGATGATATAGTTGATTCAGTAGCATGACTTACGTGAAGTAAAAAATGATACGAGAATATCACAGAATGAGCTACTAAGAGAACTATTGCACGTGTAATGACAGTTGCATTATGATACCTATGAGCACAAGCAATAATAGATAAGAATGATCAGGAACTTGAGGACTACCTTGAATGAAAAGTTAACGCAGAATTCTGATACGATCCAATATCTCTTGGTAAGTCAGCACTCGGTATTAATACTATTGCTGCTATTCCAGTTAATATGCTGTCAGACATAACTCAAACAGCACTGGATGCATTCAAATGACGTACAGATCTTGCATCAAGAACAGCATTAAAATGATTAAATCAGAACCTTGCAATCTCACGATCACTTGATAATATCACAAGAGAAACAACAGGTAAATCATTCTCTGAATGGATATCTGGTTATGATCCAGCAAATATTACTGAACGATGAATAAGTAAGGGTAACGAATATTCTGATGACATAGCAATGAAGATATTCAGAGCTGCTTGATTCAATGAGAATTATTGGGAAGAACAATTCGCTCGAGAAAATCTCGATGAGATAATCCCATCAGAATGGAAGCCACAGAAAATAATGGGAATGCAATTCAATACACCAAATGTAACAGATATGATGAAGGCAGTACCAATAGCTTGAAGTTTTGTTCAACCAGTAATGGATATTCAAGGTAATATGGAATCATTCCTACAGAGATCACAATGACTCGATGCGATGACTACAGCAAAACAAATTGACGGATCGAAAGATATTGATGAGGCTCTCGCTAAAACAGATCTATCAATCATAGATAGGAATGCTATCAAGACAAAGCTCGAGGAACAGATGAATGGGTATATGTCTGATAATACAAACATAAAACTATCACTAAAAAAAGAATTCCTAGACTTCACGAATAGAGGGACGCAAATGGATCTTAACAGACTCAAGGAAGTTAATCCAGTAATCTACAATGATCTTGTAAGTATAGTATCTCAGGCACAGACATCGGACAATCCATCTAATACTATACGAAACTGGAAGCAGACTACCCCGCAGGAACAAGCTATGATTGCTCAGTATAATAAAACTATACCACTTGAGACATCACTATCAAATGAAGTAGGTAAACGAGTAGCTAATGCAATGTGAGTAATTAACTCAGCTGTATCATATAATGAGATAGGTAAGCCAGAACTTACAGCAGATGGTAGAGCTAAGTTAGATGAAGCTCTCGGGAAAGTAAATAAGATGGCAGAGTTCTTTGTACGAATGAAGGATGATATGGCAACTCATGAAAACTGAGTAGCGTTGCATTCAACTAATATAAAGAATTCACTTGCAACAATACAGGATCTTCAACTTGGATGATCACTCCCGATAAATTTTCTTGACTGATTTCCATTCCTCCGTACACTTGTTAAGAACTGAATCCAGCTCAAGTGAGAAGAATTAAAACAACAAACACAATGAATAACTACCGTCCAGCCGGCATCAGCACCGCAACAATCCCAGTGATCCCTGTCAGCAATAGCGTCATCGATGTACGGGCAGAAAGCCCCGAAGTGGACGAACGTGAAACACACATCACCGAAGATCGAGCCATTGATCAAGCCTACGAAGACTATGAGTTTGAGTGATCTAGCGAGAAGTCAATCATCCAAGTTGCCGAAGAAGTAGGTGCAACGGACGAAGTAATCGTACGATGAATATTTAACATTGCTCAGAGCTGAACAAAAAATATCTCTACAAAAGAATGAATTGAGAATGTAGCAGATGATACTGTTCAGCTTACAGCTTGGAAGCTACTCTCACAAATGAAGGGTCACTTCGATCAAAAGAAAAAGAAAGATTCCCGAAATAAAAATATACGTTACATCCTCATCCCGGATGGTAAATAACAATAAGCCCAACGTAATAGTTGGGCTTATTTAATTGGGGGATTTATTTTTATCAATAAGTTTTTCAAGTTCTGGTAATACTTTTTCTCGGAGAAGCCTAGCTGTAAATGTACCGAACCTTTCCTCAAGAGTTAGAATCCTATATGGAGCATTCATCATATCTCTCATCATAGAATTTATTCATTCAATAGTAAGAGGTATATTTTTTGATTCATCTATAGTTCAAAGTAATCATTTCATATATTATATTTTTATAGCGAGAAGATTGTAGTCTCATATTTCCATAACAACTCAGCATACTCGAGTTATGTACGCTTGGTTAGTATTATATGAAATAGGTCACTCTGTTAGCTTATCATAAGTATCCTGAGTAAGAGTGATAAACATTTTATCTTTTTCTATCCCAGCTTTCCTAAGCTGTTCGATGTGATATTCAATTTGTGAAAATGTCATATACTAGTAATGGCTTGGTTAAAGGAAAATAAAATTTATTTGATGATAGCGAAGAGATTTATTTTCTATGTGATATACCCCTAGGGAGTTGTTTTTTTTAACGCATCAATTTTATCCTGAAGTGACTCAATGCGTTTTTTATGGAAGTATTCATTCCGAGTTGATTTCTTTTTCTTATACTCAATCGTATAAAAATTAATTGCTCACTGGATATTTTCGATCTCCTTACTTATTTGAAAAATATCTACCATCATTTTTGGAATTGTTTAAGAATAGAAATAGGTCATTCACCTGGGTTAATAACTTCTCATTCTTTTCTCCATGACTCTGTTCATTCTTTTACCACAGGCCAAGATTTTGTGTTGAGATTTCTATCAAACTCAGGATCAGTAGAATCTCTACGAATAGGATCTCTTCTTTTGAATCAGTTTGACTTACGATCTCAACATTGTTTTGATACTTCAGAGTTTGATGTATGGAAGTGCTGAGCTATACGAACATCACTCCATCATTCAAGTCGTAACTCATGAACTTTTACTGGATCAAGAATAACTCTTCTACCGTTCAATAGTTTCTTATCTGGTATTGGACCCATAAGAGTTATTACTCTTTGAGGGCTAATACAATGGTTCTTTGCGAATCTCGCATCTGGCATCGATATCCGTTCAGCCTCTAACTCCTCACGATTTGTTTCGAGGAGTTTCATGAATGTAATAACAGCAGCTGGAGTAATCATTCCATTAAATTTTAAAAGCTAAATCAACAGTGAACTGGTTCATTAATCCTGATTCTTGTATGAACTTGTCGCAGGATTCCTCTGGTAAGGCTCAGGCCATAGCTGCCATCAGTCATCCGAGTCATTCACCTGCCATTTCCTTTACGAGATCTGGGTCGAATCAATTGAATACCTTATCGATAGCAGCCATAACAACGATGTACTGCTTACAAGGTAACGCGAATGTCATTGGTACTTCAGCGAATACTTCCCCATTATATTTTACGATAGCATGAGATGCAGTACAATCAGCCGGGATCATTTTGAATTGTGTTTCCATTTTATTGGTTTGTTAGTGAGGAGTAAACATTCTCAGATTGTCCGAGAGCAGCAAGCATAATTTTTTCTGATGGAAATCCAGAGGATAGTCCCATTGTTCTTTTGTATGTATCTCCTTCAACAATTGTAATATTGACAAGCATATGTACACCAGTTCATTCAGCGAGATCTAACAGCCTGGAATTAAGTTCAGCGATTTTTTCGTGTAAGGTTGTCGGTTGCATTATAGGGAATTAATATTAAGAAATCGTCTTACATCACAAGCATATACCCCATACTCTGTTTGAGCTTGTCAGCCCATCCATTCTAAAAATCGAGTATACATCACAGGATTTATATTTTTTGCAATCCATTCATGTGGGATTAATGCATTACGTTCACATAAATCTCGGAGTGGATTATCTGGCACTTCCTCGAGTAATCATTTTTCCACTCATTCCTTTTTAGTAAGGCCAAGTGCTACAAATTTCCTACTCTTTCCTATAGTCCATCAGTTTTTTGATGAGTCATTAAATACACGGTCAGCCGTATATCATATTACATCGAGAATGTCAAAGCATTTTTGTGTGAGTTGGTACATATTAGAATAGTTTAATTCATCATTTGCTATTAGCATTTGATTTGAGATAAGAGTATTGTCCGACCCAGTAGGTATTAGTTTTTTGTGAGTAGATCATGATGTAGCTGAGAGCCCATCGCTCTTGCATCAAATCAAGAAGTTCTATCTGGCTTGGCTCAAACTGGTTCATATTAAAAGTAAATCCATCAGTCTTCTTAAATTCAATCAGGAACTGATTTCCTAATGGATCTATTATATATCAATCAAGAAGACGAGATCCCATAGTAGTATCCGGAACGTGGAAGCAGTAATATTCCCTATTGCGAAGGTAGGTAAAGACTTCCGATTGGAAGCCTTTCTCGATTTTTCACTTCTTATAGTTTCATCTGATAGGAATGTTATGCAGAATCTCATGCATATTTTTTTATTATTGATATATATGCCACATACTCTGTACCCATAGCATCATATTCATAGATACAATAGAATGGAACATCCATAGAATCATTCACTGCTATAGGGCATACAAAATTATAATCTATAACAAGTCATTCTGCTCAGCCCATTTCATATACTATATACTTTCATTCATCTAATATATTTTGTTTCTTCTTGCCATGAATAATAAGATACTTAATCATATCAAATAGTTCATCTTCAGAAGAAGCTATTACTTTCTGTATATAGTTTTTTGATCAGTCTATTCAGGTAACTATAGGGTAGTTATTTACCATTATAAAAGACATATTTAAGTATACATCTTTTGGGATTGGTTTTCTAGTTATTTGCATTATACACTATAGCTAAATGAATAAGGAGACTTGATGAGGTTTTCTTTCTTATCCCAGTAATGTTGTGCTGTTACAGTAACTAATTTTACTGCATTAGCCTTAGCAAATTTTCTTGCTCGGTTGAAGTTATTCCCGAATGAATGAGATTTCTCTCATACGATCACTGTTGTATCGAGTGCTGGTTTCATAATGAATATGGGGTTAAAAATTTTTCTCATAATGAGAGTGTACATTGCATTCTTGCTCATGGATTTGAGCAGCCTATTAGGAAACAGGTTCCACAGTATCCCGAATGCCAAGCGTGTAGCCTCGTACTTATCACGTGGTAAGTAGTCGTTGGTAATGTACACCCTCACGAGGAGGGATTACTATTTGCATATAGCCTTTATCGCCCACATACAAGCTCATTCAATTTCTGTCATAGCTGTTGCATAGACACGAGCCTGTTCTCCGTCTACTGGAGTAGCACGAGCCATCTTATGTTCATTAAGAAGATCAATGAGTGATGCTGATAGAGTTCGGATTTCTTGAATCTTTGTAGCCTGAGTAAGATCTTCGCTATACTTAACAAGCACACGAGATTCTCCAAGAGTTGTTTCGATATCCATAATAGATTGGGGTTAAAAAGTTTTCTCATAATGAGAGCGAGACATAGTAATAGTACTATTATCCAGGTAGTCTGTATTCAGGAGGATAGCTTATCCTTGCTCGGCTTTCCTGCTACTATGCCGCACCCTCACGAGGAGGGGCTTAGCTAGGATTCGCATCAGATACTAATAGATGCTTTACAGAGTGTCATTCCTAGTGGACTCAGCCAGTTATACTCATGGCATTGAGTTATATGGATTTCCTAGAAAAAGGTTTAAGGGACTTATATGCCAATGGCAATGCTATATATCGCTCCATATCACTAGATTAAATCTAACATACTGGAATATCGGGATTTCTTTACCGGAACTTCTGGTTGAACATATGTACCTGACATAGCTTCGTCTAGTACTGCATACTTTGGAGCTGGAACTCAAGCATCTACTCGTATATTCATACCGGCCAATGATCAAGTAGCTGTTCGATATCTAGCAGCATCAGCAAGTGATCGTAGTGGTCATGAATATCTAGGAGCATCGATATGATCGCTATATGCAAATAGGTTTGGTATATGTACTTCTGGTATTTTAATACCCGTTTTTGGATCGGTATGACATGTAGTACTTACCATATATTCTACTGCGTATATAGGAAGTTTAGATTCATTCATATACATATTCCAGAACTCAAGAGTAATTTCTTTTGCTCAGTTTTTAAACTGTTCTCTAGTATCATATGCATTGGTTCATCCATAGTTACTATTTCCATCATATCAAAAATATTCATACCTACCTCATACCCAACCTCAGTTACCTACTTCATATTTTGCATTGAGCCAAGATATATATTCTTTCCAAAGTGGATTGCTTTCATCTTTTTTGATGTAGTAGTACTCTGGTATCCCTAGAGTATCAGATTCATCTGGGGTAACTAACTTAGCTCAATTTACACAACGATCCCAGAACTCAAGAGTAATTTCTTGTTCTCACTGCATTTCATGATCCCAGTTATATATTTCTAAATTTTTATGATTTCAATAAAATGATAGTCATCCTCAACTAATTGATTTACCAAGCTTTTTATTAAGCCAGTCAATATACTTTCTCCAAAGTAGATGAGTATTATTAGTACTTCACTTAATAGTGAAGTACTCTGGAAGGGTATTGGTAGTTGGTGTAGTAGTAATAGTTGGCATAGGTTGTTTTGAAAAGCCTTTTATTGCAAGATCAGGAGGGATATTAGTACCAAGTATAATCCATCATTTTGTATATCCAGGCTCTGTAGTAGTAAGCCATCAGGCTCAATTTTTTGAATTGAAATAGAAAGTGACTCAACCTTTACTATTACACCTAATGATACCATTTACATATTCTCAATCAATAGTTCCACTAAATTCTTTCCCATCGCTTTCTAGTATGTCGGCAAGTGTTATGTTTCACATATCTTTACAAATGGTTAGGAATTATTTACTGTTGCTATTAGTTACTTTTACATCACCTGAAACAGTCTTTGGGAAGTTAGCAGTGGATGCAGTGATAAGATCACGAACCTGAGTGAGATTGATTTGTTCAAGAGGAATCTTAGTAGTAAGAGTATCGATGATATCTTCGTAGAGATCTTTGATTTCTTCTTGAGCATCCTTAGCAATTTGATATGCAAGCTCTTCACCCTTAGCTTTACCAGCTGCGACAATATGAGTTGCTTCAAGTTGAGCGTTTGAGAGAACTACACGAGCTGCATCTTCTGCTGTCTTGATACGAGCCTCAGCATCTTCCTCGATACGTTTGATTGTCATAGCTGCATTAGCTCTAGCAAGTTCTGCATCGTTATTAGCAACGCGAAGTTCAGCCATAAGCTCGATCTCTTTTGCATCAGCCTTATTCTTAGCACGACTAAGTTCGATTTCATGCTTTGCGTTCATAAGATTAATCTCGAGATTATGATCGTTCTTGAGCTTTGAGATAGTTTCTTTATTTCTTTGATCGTTGTATGATACTGCATCACGCTTCTCAGATTCAGCACGAGCGAGCTTAGTATCGTAGTTGTACTTAGCAGTATCGAGTTCACGAGAATGTTTTACTTTTATCTCATCTAGTTTTTCTATGTATGAGTTAAGAGTTTTATTATTGCGTTCATTATTAGCTGCGAGGATTTCTTGGTGTGTTGTTTCGAGGAGGAACATAAATTTAAAAGGTTATTTTATTAAGAAAACTGGTACTGTTTCGGAGTCAAGCGGGACATCATACTTTTGTATCAGTACTAACTTCACTGGTACAATATCGGGTTGGGGGTAATGATCATGCAACAGAATAGAAGTGACTCATATCTTTTGCTTTGTACCATTTTTTATTATACTTACCTATCCAGTGTAGGATTCAGTCATTATAACTCTTATAGTTATCTGTTACCATCATTCAGGAACAATTGAACTTGTTGTACTTCCGACAGATATATCATCATCATGATTCATTCTTTACAATTGATGCTCAGAATTTTATACAGTGGACGGGATTATCTGCAAGAGCCTTACAGTTTGTAACCAGCGAGCTGGCAATTTCTGGGCGGATACCAAGGGTGATAAGTTGGTCAACCTTACACTTAGTATCACACGCGATAGATTCTTTTTCTGGAGAAGAATCTATCCTTTCTTCGGTCTTTGGTTTACTCTGCTCATTAGTCAGCGGTCGGATACTCGCTGTCGAATGAGCTGTTGCTTTCGGAATTGCATTACTGCTTGTGACGGTCTGTAATCCAGTTCCTGTTTTACCTGAATCAACTTTCGCTGCGAATATTCCTTTGCCTGATCAAGACGATAGGCAACCAATGATAACAATGAATATGAGAATGATTTGAGATAGTTTACTTGCATACATTATTTGAATATTTAATATTAAACCAGATACCATTGAACTCGAATCTAAATCCTTTGCGAATATTTTCCGCTAGGTTAGTCTTTCAGAAGTAATGAGAAGCAGCAGAAGGTGATACAAATTTCTTATAAAGAATTCATGAATTAGCAAATGTTATATCTACTGTTCTACTATTATTAGTAGACTGTCTGAATATCTTTCACTTTACCTCGGACTCTACAGGGATTACTACTTTAGGAATAGAAGTTATTCTTTCTATTTTTGTGTCAAAGATAGGTGGGAGCTCTATTACCTTAGTAACTATTTCTTGCTTAATCTCTGGGACTTTTTCTTCTACATCTGGGATCAATATTGGTTCAAATGTAGGATCTTTATTCCCGAAGGATATCCTACTGAGAATGTTTTCGATCTCACTGGGAGATCCAGATAGTGTTAATTTCATAATGAAATATGATTAAGAGGTACATCCAGTATATGAATATTTTTGTGAAAGTCAAAAGAAAGTGAAACGAAAGTTATAACTAAAGATTTTTATCATATCTAAATATACGTCACTTGGTTTGATATACCACTTTATTTGCACATTTCTGTATACTAGAATTAGATATTTTCGTATATCTTCAACATTCACTTATCGATCAATATTCTTTTATTACTTCTCAAGTATTTGAGAGTTCGTATATTTTTCTAGATGAATGATGTTTATCTCAAAATAATCAAATCATTGGATGGGTTCAGTGCTTTATCATATCTTGAATATTTGATGATCTAGTTCCATACCGTAAATTAGTTGGGTGATTATTTTTTGGATTTCCGTCATTATGACATACTAATAATCATTCAGGTTGGGGTCATTCTTTTATCCACATAACCATCCTATGTATTCATATTGAATACATTAATCAATCTTTATATAAGGATACACAAAAATGTCATGACATATCTATCCTATTGACTAGAATTCTACTAGATGTTCATCGACACTTCTTTGTAGAAAGTACCTCATTAGTTGATATTCTTACTTTGTAATCTGGATATCATGGGATGTCTATGAAATTATGTGTATCGATCATAGCTAATTGGTTACTTATTCTTTTTTAGGTATACACGATAGGCATCCATGACTGCTTTATTCTCATCGTTAAGAGTACGAATATATGCAGGATTCATAACTACTTGATCTCATTCGAGAATAAAGTATGTGTTCTTTCAAGTATAATCAGTGTACTGTAGTGCGAATGTATTAAAATCATCCTGAGCTTCATATGATTTTGGAGGAATCTTTTTTGGTGGTAGTGCCATAATTATTTAATGTAAGAAAATATATGAGATATAACATCGACTGTCCATCCATTTCAGATTGCCTTATATCTCTGAGAGTTACTTATACAACTAGTATAGTTATCTGGTAGAGTCTGAAGTCTTTCACATTCTATAGGGGTGAGCCTTCTAAGTCTACCTCATTCAATTATATTAGTAGCACCAGCATTCGATACTCACTGTCACCCTGCAGTTAGGCATTTTGCTTTTTCATTACCAGTTCTTCTACTTCATTTTTCTTTTCTTAGTGAGTTAGTTCATGATATTGTAGATCATATCTTATGCTCATAGTATAAATATTCATCTATACTTTCTTCTAAAATATCCTTTAATAATATTTTCTTATCATCAGGCTGTTCTACTTGTTGAATATTTGTCCAATATAATCTATTCCTATTTTGTGCAGATACAAGAGTTGAATTTATTAGATAACATTGTACGTTAGGATATATCTCTGAAAGTATACGAGTAATCTCTTCCTTATTTTCATTCTTCATACTTGCTACATTTTCTAAAAGAAAATACTTTGGTTTTACTTCTTTCAGAAGTCTGACATATTCAAAGAATAATCATGATTTTTCTCATAATAAACCTTTTCAATCTTTTTTTGCACAAGACAAATCCTGACAAGGACTTCATCAGATAATAATATCGATATCTTCATCGTGTATTGCATTATGTGTACCATCAATTGAATAGAGTAGATGGTCATTATAATGGATACTAGTTACGCTGCCCATATGGATAGTATTAGGATAGTTTTTCTTTGCTACCTGTATAGCATATTTATCTACTTCAGATGCAAAGTATTTATCTACTTGTATTCCTGCTCGTTCAAGAGCAACACGACCACAAGAGATTCAATCGAAGAGTGATAGGATGTTCATATTATTTTTTAAGTTTAATACTAGGGAGCATCTGAGGATCACTAACCATTCAGTATTTTCTACGATCTCTCTCGCATCATTCCTTGAATTTCTTCAGTACTTCTTCAGGAGAATTTCACGAGCATGACATAGAAAATGTAGCATCATCTCCACAGTCCCAAGGGTTTTCTCATTTCCCTTGATGTGGTACTCATCGATCAGGGGTACATTCGTATGACCTCCACCGGTGAGTAATGAATCTTCCTCGAGATACAACTCGTTCACAAGATGTGATCGATACATTGTATTCATCTCAGTGATCGAGTTTCATAGGGAATTTTCAGTATTCCTTATCATGAGTGTGGTGGTACTTTTGTCTTCCAAAGAAGAAATCATTGATACGATCCCAATGAAATGTCCATAGCTTTTTTCCATGCATTTCCTCAAAGAAGTCACATACTCAGTAGTAGATTGCTATACAGCTTGTATTTATCTTGATTCAATACCTAACTGGTATAGCTCTACCATTGTAGTTTCTCCTAGATATCCAAATCCTTCGAATAAAAGCTAGGTAGAGTTGATGCTCATCATTATAACTTTGATTGGTATATTCAAATCAGAAATCAAATGAATTATTATTAGTATACTCTATGCTAAATTCTTTTCAGAAGATCGTTATGTAAGTTCGTGTACTACTCATATTATTTTTTAAGTTTAATAGCCTTGTTATATTCAGAGAATATCCTTTGGTTGTTAAGTAAATTTTTCGGGAGATCTACGAGAGGCATACGGAATCAATTGATGATTTTATGTCGTTCAGTAAGTTTGGATTCCCATTCTCAGACAGGTACTTCTACCTGATAGAAGTCTTTCTCGAACCCTAATGCTTCCATATGTCCTGAGTAAGCTCAGATACTAAGAGTAAGGTTACGCTTGAATCTATCTAGGTAGGTTGTGATCTCTGTCCAGTCTATGAATAGGTATCATTGTTCGATATATACGTGGCAGTATCTATTACCATAATACTCAGAAAGTATCTTGAGCATCTTCTGGCTTTCTCCATTCTCATGGAAGTCTTCTACCTGTGCATCTACTAGGGCCATACATTCACGGACAAATACATCCTTCATCTCGGGAGCGAATGCCATACACCCTGCGTACATAATAGATATGTTGTCAGAGATACGAGGTTCAACTCATCTCTTATAGAAGATAGCTGTTTCCTTCAGAGCTGCATCATAGTCTTGAACCGATGTATGAGTACAGTATGTTCCGAAGAACGACTCAAACATAAAGCGATTATCATTGATTACATTCTTTGGGATACATCAGGCAGTCGTTCCAGATCGAGTAAGTGTATGGAGGATAGAACGAGTTCGGATAGAACCTTCATCGTATGTATCTTCTCATTCACAGAATACCTGAGATGTCATCTTGTATGCAACGGTTCCACCAGATCGCAATCACTTGCTCGTAGTAGAGTTATCATAGGCCATCTGGATATATCCGAGCTTCTCAGAAGCATACTTCATATCTGAACGGAACTCATTGAAGAATACCGGGAGACGATTGAATGCAGCGATACTCGTCTTTACTGGATATGCTGTTGAATTGCGTAGACCATATGGCTCACTCACTCAGAACATAGTATAGAGACATTCAGCAAATGATGACTTACCTGTACCTGTGACTCCAGTAACATAGTATGACGGAGTCTTATTTCATTTATGGTACAGTGCAACACCAGCCATCGAACAAGCAAACATAAGTAGTACATGGGCTGTCGAGTTCTTGTATATCGTCTTTGTTACATTATGGTAATCTGTATAGGAATAGTCTCAAGTCTTCATAAGTCTTGGAACAAATTCCTTTTGGATCTTTCCAGCTTCAGCTTCTCCAGAAATCATTATACCGTCATTACCACCAATAAAATAGAATCAGAACTTATCATTCTTCGGGAACATTTTCTTTGTAGCCATATCGAATACTCCATCGTATCCAATAATAATATCCTGCCCCTTGTATACGTTCGCTCAGTATTGGAGCTTTGTATGAATGATAGGTACTCGGCTACTTGTAATCATCTCATGCATTGCCTTCACCGCAGTCTTCCCTCAAGTTATATGGAATGATCCCATACGCATAAGGAAGTCAGCGAGGCTGGTATCTGATGAGGTATTCTTCCACTCTACGTGCTCAACCTTCTTACCTTGGTTCGGTATAATCGATACGATGTATACGTTCTCACCGTCAGCCTTTACAAGCTGATAGTGAACTGAGATAAGGAAGTCTGTAATACTTATGAGTTTACTCCCTGAGTCGAGTTTATATCAACCATTTGATTCCACGATAGAGTTATGTTTTACCATTACTCATTCTACGATATACTTACTCACCTCTGCATCTTCTGTTACGAAGTTATGCTCATAATATTTATTACACCAAGCCATCGCATTCTGCATATTCCCTAGCATATACACAGCTAGGTTGAATGGCGATCATATTCACGGTGCAATATTAAGTACCGTATCAAGTGTTCCATCATACTTTAATTTCTTTCCAATTACATCAACTGGGAGAGAATTGAATATAATTTCCTCAGACTCATTGACTGTATCAGCAATCGAGTGAAACTCGAATACATCATTGACAGCTCATTCCTGGAGGAACTTCCCTGTATCTGTTACTGATTCACATATTCCTTTATAGAATCCGTGATGCTGGTAGTTTGCTTGGTATATCTCTGAGAGATTCTTACCTACACGATTAAACCGAGCAACTGTAAGTGCCCCTGTAAATTTGAATATGTAATGAGTCTCACCATTGTATACTCGTACCTCTGATGGTTCTATCAAATAGATAGCTAGTACATCTGCAACTCTTTCTGGATTAGCTCAGAATATTACTATCGATTTATATTTACTTATGCTGTCTCAATCAAATACCTGATATGATTCATATCATACCAACCCAGTGAGTTGAGTGTCTGCTAAGAATTTATCTTTATTGAATACCAGCTCGTATCCTTTCGGATCGATCGTGTATCCTACTAACTGTTTTTGCATGGGTTACTAATTTAATGGCGATTACTTAACCTTCTGTGGCTCATACATAGAGAAGATTGCATTTCAATCCTTCTCCATAACAGATAATATCTTAGTTAGGTCCGCCATAAACTGATTAGCATCAAGTCATGCTTTTACTGCTGCTTGCTTGAACCAGAATCAATCCAATCGTTGATCACCTGCAAGCTGAACTCTTACTCCAGGTCTTCAGAAATAAAACCAACCATTTCTATCTTTCTTAACGTAGAGATGTTTCTTATTATTCTCAGCCATAGGTATACGAGTTATAGGTAAGGTACTTAATATAAAGAAAATTACTATTAAATCCAATTTAATTTGAATATTCTTCCATAGAAATTTCTTCGAAATAATCACTCTGGCACTAGGAACTCTTTCAAATCAGTGTGCTCAGGGAAATTGACAACTTCACAAGTTATATTATTATTAGCCAAGAACATTGAACCAATAATTAAATTCTTGAGGGAGATATCTTTTACGTATACAAATTTTGCACAAGATATCCTATTGAATATAAACTTCTGGTTGATCTCACTTGGGAGATTATTGAAGATATGGTGGTAGTACCTGATATCTCATTTAGGATTCTTACGACCAGGAGTTATCCGTTGGGCAATCAACCATGCATTGAAATCATTTGCTGGATATTCCCCTATTCGCTCGTAGTATTCCTGTAGTATACTATTATACTCATTTAGGAATTTGTGGATTCCTTCTTGTCTTGGATGCATATCTTGGATAGTAAGGAAATAAGTGGTTCTTCATTATCTGATTGGTATTTGTAGATTGCCCATCAAATAATTACTATTCATTGTGATGGTCGGATATCATCTATTTCACAATACTTCCCTATAAACTCAGGACTAAGTAGATAGTAACAGAACTTCTCTATAGACTCTTCTGCTCAATAATAATTATCCCAGAAACATATATCATCCATTTTCTTTCATGTCAGTTGTAATGCAAATTCAATTAGTTTTGTATTCAAAATTGCTTGTTGTTTCATAGGGGATTAGTTAGAATTATTTCTTTAGTGTTCAAATAGTTAGCATTATTCAAAGTAGTTTTGCTTCGGAACTTACATCCATTAGCATAATCTCTTTTATGGATTCTATTTTTTCTCTGTCAGTTTTCATATCTTTTAAATGGTTATTTAGGGAGTTTATTAAGGAGTTCTTTGAGTAATTCATATTCAATTTCTGTTCCAGTAGTCTCTTTTCATTCCATATATACTTCGTCTCTATTTTCCTCTATCATTTCTTTTATCATCTCTTGCGGGTCTGTGGATGGTAGAGAGTATATTTCTTTTTCAATATATTTTATTGCATAATCTCAATTATCCCAAGTATTTTTATTATATTCAAGTATATTTTGTACATCTTCTAGTTTTATATAGGTCATAGGGAGGGTGGGTTATTTAATTAATGATTAGATATAAGTCTTATTAGTGTTTGTATATCTTCTATTGATTGAGGGTAAAATTCTTTATTTCATAATGTACAAAATCAGCGGTATGTGATAGAAATATCATTTAAAAATCATATGTATCAACTACAATCCAAGTATCAACTTGATCAATTATCTATCCAATTTCAAGGCAATGCTTGTATACGAAACCCCAATTCCTCTAGCTGTTCTTTTGTAGGAGTAAACATAGTTATTTAGTTAGTTTAATAAATCTAGTGAATCGTCAAACAGCATCGCAGTACGTGCGAACCCAATACTTATCTGAGTCCCTATCAACTTCCTTCTTGCAAAGTGCACATCGGTATACTGTCATATGGATTTAAAAGTTAGAGAGTTTTTTAATAGCATCTGACAGGGAACATCCGGTCATAAGCATAATGAAATCTAATTGGCTACCCCCCTGATGACAGCCGTGGCAATGCCACGTATTGTTTTTCTGGTACAGCATACACGATGCTGTCTTATCTTTATGCATTGGAAGTGGACACTTGATCAACTGACCATGCTTGTACCTCCCAAGACTTACGTATGATTGAACCACCTCAACGATATCTATCTTGGCCTTGAGTTCATTTAGATCAACCTGATTCTTTTTCTTTTCAGAAGATCTATTGCGGATCTCCCGGTCGAACACCTCAATACATTTTATGAGAGGAGCATTGAGCATATCAATGTATACCTCATTCAACCAAGCAACCATGTGATGATGGACGGTATCTTCCTTTGATATTGTCTTGTAATGCTTGAGCTTCTCATTGAACTCAATATTCATTCTCTTGTCAGCTATCATGGATCTGAGTTCTGAATCAGTAAGCGAAGCAAGGATTTCTTTCTTCATTGATCCATGATACCGACCAACTCTATCGTAATCATATCACCAGTCCATAACTTGGAACTGGATGTATTCATTCGGAGTAGTAGCTGGCCAGCACCCAACAGCATCTACACTATTTCACTGAGCGATGCTTGGTCTTTGATATATTCGCTTACGTCAATTCATAAACATATAATTGATACTGAATAGAAACGCTTCGATGTCGTACCATTAGATACTTTAATCGTATACTTGATAGGATCAAACTGGTGAAGCTCCCGTACATAGTCCGAAGTAAATCAGGCAGCAGCGATAAGATTGTATATGTCTTTGTATTTTGATTTGTAACTCCGGGAACTAGTAGTAGCTTTCATATTTTATTTTGGTTGGTAGGTAAGTAATTCTTTTTCGAGTCGCTCTATATATTCACGTTCTGACTTCAAATTATTACGAGATCTTTCAAGTGCATCTTGCGTATCACTGAGGTGAACTTCTACTGTATACGTGTACCGAACAATCACTGCGATGATTGCAATCAGGATGAAGATAAGTACTGTTGTCATGGGTATTTTATTTAATAATAGAAACTTTTCAAGTCGGGAATGCTTTCTGGAATGTAGCCTTGCGAGACTTAGCCTGAGCATAGAGAGGGAAACAATTCACGTCAACCATATCAATGAACTTCGGCTTAGGTTTACCGGGAAAATCACGGATGATACGACCGAGGTACTGAGCTATGTTCGAGTTGAACTTCTCAGCTGTAGTAAGTATAGCAAGTGATAGTTCTGGTACATCGAACCCACGACCGATTATCTTAACTGATCCAATAATTACACATGAGCCACGATACGCCTTAACCTCCTCACGAATCTTTTCTCGCTCCGAGTCCTTGATCTCTCCGAGAAGCACAAAGGTTTTGATCCCTTTCCTTTCGATAAGTCATTGCAGAACTTTCGCATGGGTAATATGTTCTGTAAATACAAGCCCCTTACGTCACCCAATCTCTCGTACCAAGGTATCACAGATAAGAGTATTGCGATTTTCCGCTGTATAGAGTGCTTCCTTAATCTCGTGGAACTGGGTGTCTCATTCCATTTGCATTTTGAAACCTGTATGAACCTGTATGTAATCTGGGGTGTGATGTAGCAGACTGAGCGTAGTTTTGTTGCCATAGTAAATTGAAAAGATATCTGGATTCATGTGATTAACTTCGATCGTACCAGTAAGTCAGTACATATATTCAGGAGAGAGACTACCAACCCATTCTCTCCGTTCATCAGCACCCATGTAGGTATCACACTCATCGAGTAAGATAAGTCCAAAGTCTTTTGGATCTATCTTATCTCGGGAGTCGATAGAACATACGGTGATATGCGGATAGAATGTTGCGGCCTTCTTCTTCGATATAACTTTACCTGATACCTGAGTAGGTGTTACTCATAGTAGAGCCTCTATATCCTTCACCATCTGTGCCATCTGTGTTAGGTTCTGAACTACGATAAGGGTGTTTCTTTTCAGTTGAACAGTGAGTCAGCATATGATCTGAGTCTTGCCGGAACCAGTCGAAGCGTGCAGTATTCCCACCGTCCTAGTAGTAAGCTCACTGATCGCTTTACTTTGATAGTCATAGCAAGCTCTTTGCAATGGAGGATGTACTCTTGTATCGTTGGAATAGTTTCGGACATAGGATTGGTGGTAGAATGATGAGAGTCCAAGAGGGATTTTTACATAGCCATTACCGAGATCTTTGTAGTGCTTGATTACATCTGGAATCTTATTGAGTTCCTTCCACTGCCAAGATGAGATAGCTTCTGGTCAACCAAGCATTCGTATTCGGTATGCTTTCTTTTCGTTTGTATGTGTATACCTAATACCAGTTTCATTTGGCTTAGCAAGATGTTTAAACTTCTCGAACAGGTCAGATCTTATGAAACATCATTCATTACTACGAAAATATTCAGCCATAATTATTCTATATCGGTTACGAGTATTGCATTAGACTTAGGAACCACGGATTCCAATCAATCCATTGTGAGGATCCAATCATTATCGATATTATTCTTAATTGTATATTCTTTGCAGTCATACGATTGATCAATATCTTTTCCTTTCACTAATATCCGATACTTATACTTAGCTGTTGGATTAGTAGTTTCATTAGTCTTATCTAAACAGTCTCATACGATAGCAAATATTCATATGATAATACCAGCAGTTACAACCCATACAAAAAACTTAACTTCAGTATCTGAATCAGGGAAGTACTCATCTATGATAAGGAACCCAGCGAACAGAGTTATAGCTATATAGGATATACCTACAATATAATCAGCGAGATGTCGGAGGAAAATTAGAACAGCTTTCATAATAGTAATGGTGAATAATTAAACGATAACAAATGGATACCCAACCTTCTTCTCAAGATCAAGAAGATCTTTTGCATCAATGAAACACATCTGAACCTTGAGTTCAATTTGTTCTTGGAAACCATTCGGAAGATATGTTGACTCATTATACCCAAGCTCTCGCATTGCTCAGTTAACTAGTGTACTACGATCAACCCGTCCTGCATTCTTTGGACAGCTATCACCGTAAGATATTCTCCAAGATGGATCAGATATCTTTTTGAATTCCTCCTCAGCTTTCTCAACGAGAGCCATTACTTCTTTAGAGGATCTTCTTTTTTCAATACGATCTCTAATCTTTAGAGATTCATTATTACATATTGATTTTACAATAGTATAGAGTTGGTTCTTTGTAAGTTTCATAGGATTAAATTATATCAAATAAATCTGGTTCAGTTTGTGTTTCATTTCGTGCAGATTCAGTTACATTTCAATCTATAGCTACAACACTTTGGTATGGTTTGTACTCCATGAATACACAGTAGTCATCCTTTACATCAGGTCGATCATCAACTGAGTCACCGTCAGCAGGGAAGCGATAGGTATTGAGCATCTCAATATCCTTGCGAACCTGAGCCATCGCTACATCCATAGCAGCGTGAGGAATACGGAGGATGATATGTTTACCATCAGTTCCGATGATGATGAGTTCGCAATCCCACCATTCGTTCGTCTCACCATATACTAGTTCACGATAGATCGCAAGCTGACGGATATACTTATGGTTCACATTTACATTTCCACCGTAGTAGATATCCTCAATGAGTCTATCGAACTGGCCAGTAGTCTTGAGGTCGGATATCCTTCTTCGGGTTGGGTTGAAATGATCGAACTTGCCCTTCATCTTTAGTTTTTCAGATACTACTATTTTTTGGTTATCACACTCAGCGATGTACTGTCGGTATGTTGTATTCGAATCATACTGAAAGTTATTAGCTCTCGAAAGGATAGTAAGAACCTTATCGAAGTTTGCCTGAGTCATATTCTTTTTGAACTCATGACCTGCATCTTTAATCTTCTGGATGAGAGAAGGGATTGTATCCGCTACTGGATTAGCCTTACTCTTTCGTTCTACTACTTCGATCCCTAGATCAGTAGCTAGCTCGATGAGTGCAGTCTTATCCATCTTTACCTCGAAGTTATCCATGAAGAATTCACCTTCTGTAAGATCAGCATCACATGCTTTTCATATTTCTATAGCATCTGAATCAGGACTTACTGGATTCAAAAAATTAAGAAAATTATATCTGGGATTTCAGAACTTATCAAATGAAACAAAGTTCGATAGTGAAGAATTACTTAAGTAATCATTCCTGGAATAATAATTTTCCAGTGTTATTGGTTCATTCATAATAGTATATGGTTAGACGATAGATTGTTCTTGGATAATTGGATTGAGTTTCGCAAACTCTTGAGCGAATGTCTTAGCTTCAGGGAATGCGGCACAGAGTTGTAGAATCATAGCACGAGATCGTTCAAGGTTATCTTTGTATACTGCCTTGACTGCTGGTGCGATTTCTTTCTTTACTTCTTGTTGTACCTTGATTGCTTCAGAGATTCAAGCTGAATGTCCACGAGTATATGCATCATTGACTTCCTTAATAGAGATGAGCTTAGTTGATTTAGTATAGTCAGCGAATGCTTCTTCGATCATAGCCTTAGCTTCCTCATAGGTAGGTGCAGTGAGTGTGATACCGAATAGATTATTCGAGAACTGAACACCATCGATTGGGAGTTTGATCTCCCGAGAGAGTGTTACCGAGCTTGTTCATTTAGCTCATCCAGATCCTGTTCCATCTTCTCGATCTTTACTTGAAGATCTTGTGCGCTTCTTAGGTACTGTCTCTTCACTCGGTTCAACTTGTCATACAGATCAAGTAGGTTGTTCGATAGCTGGAGTGACAGGTGCGACAAATGCTGGAGCAATGATGTTAGCAATCTGAGGAGCTTCAGTTGAAGTAGTAGGATGGATATCATTTGGAGTAGAGTTAGTAGTATCAACCGTTACGATCTCAACAGGAGCGAATACTTCATCGACCATAGCAGGAGTTACGGGTGCAGTTCCGAATGCCTGAGCGTCATCTTGTGCATGAGTAATTGCTACTCGCTCTTTAGGATCGAGGGCATAGGCAGGTGCAGCTTGACCTGGCTTCGCAACGTAGAGTGCCTTGAGTTGCATCTCTCGGATCTCGTAGCGAGATTTGAGTACCCCCTTTTGTCAGTCGTTGAGTACAGTATCAACTGTATATTCAGTTCTGATAGATGATAGGTCGGGTAGACTTTGTGCTGAGACTATTGCTTCGAGATAATACGAGTGGCGTTCTAATGCTGGTGATGGAGTTGTCATAAGGTTTGTGAATTAACAATATATAAAAGTAAATGATAGCGAAGTAATATTTCGTGGGGTGTCCTTTATTTCTCAATCATATTATGAATGAATATAAACCACTGATGTTACTTCGCTATATCTATACTGAGACTGGATTAAACAAAAGGAATATCCCCGTTGTCTGGTTGTGCAGTAGCTACTGGAGTTGGGGCTTTCCCCATTGCGTTGTCGAGATACTCTTGAGCTTCATCTGATACATCCTTAGATGCACGAGGTTCAGCCTTTGAATAGTCCATGACTTCATCGAAGAGATCTGATGATTCACCTTGAACAAGTCGAGATGGCATACGAGAGTTAGCCTCTGGGATCTTAGAGATAAGAAGTTTGATGTACTCTGACTGATCGTATTCATCCTTCCCACCTTTACCTTTGTATTGGCGAGTGAGTGAATCTTTCTGTTCCTTAGGAATGCCCCAGTCGAGACGCTCGTACTTCTTTACTTGATCACCGTTTGCTTTGTCTTCCATCTCACCAGTGAATGCTCGGACTGATACTCGATTAGCACCACTATCCTTATCTGTATAGAATGATATGAATATATCCTCTAGCTGTTTAGTAGTAGCACCAAGAAGTGAGTTAACTACTGAGAGAGCGAGACCACCTGACTTCATCATGAAGTAATGTGATTGTCCCTTTGCCTCGAACCGAAGATTGAATGTATCAACCTTATCCCCATTGTATTCTTTTTCTTTATGAACGATCTCAACAATACGTCACTTGAATGAAGATGACTTCATCTCAACGAAAGGATTATCCTGTCCTTCAGTAGCAAGAATGTGAACGTGTTCACCTTGCTTAGTTCAACCTATACATAAAAGCATATACCAAAAAATAAAAAAATAGAAATTGATTTGATCCAATAATGAATCTGTATCCAGTATAAGAATTTACTTTCAAAAGTCAAAAGAAAATTATTACTTAGTTGTATAGAGTGGTTCTCATTGGATGATCGGATACTTAGCAAGGACTTTCTTCTTAGCGAGAAAGAATGCACGTTTGTTATTCATTCAGGCTACATTGATCGCCCACTGGTACATCATACCGAAGTAAGTATTACGTACTTGATCCTGCGGATTTAGAAAGTTAGTGGACATATCTAATTTGGGATATCAAATAAATGTTTTGCATCTTGGTTCATGATCTTATCTGATGAGTAGATCACTCGATCCCCGAGACGATATGAATACGGTGTATTATATTCAAGTGGATCTGATGTGCGGATTACTAGGTCTTGTTTCATTATGCGAATTGGTTACGGGATACAACTGTCTCATACTTGGTGAGTGATCATGATCTGATAAGAGTCTCGATTACTCACTCAGTTACTTCATCACAGATGATATCTGATTTTACAATACGATCATTCGTGTATGATACTGCATTGATTGTATGTTCTTGTTCATCGAATAGAACCATACGTCCAGATGAGTTTAGGAATTTTTGCATAGAGATTATTTTGGTGATCGTTTAAGTAAATATTCAATTGCGTCACGGACTTTCTGTTGTTGCTTCTGTGCTTCTCGTTGCTTGATCGCTTTGATAGATTCGAGTCGAGCCTTATTCTTCCATTGATCTTCGTGAGTGAATGGGTTGATATGTTTGTTGTGCGTAGGATAATAGGATTAGAAATTAAACTGATCTGTTAAAAAAATCATTTATGATCCTTAGATTTTCTAAAGCTGTCTGTTCTTCATTGCCAGTAGCAATTATTCAGATTCACGTTCGGTTATAATTTATTGCTTTTATAAAATCGAATCATGGATGTTTAATTTCTACGTATAATCGAGCAATTCATCTTATATCAAATGGGAAACAAGTCTCTCCTGTTGGTAAGTTGATTGTAATAATTTTCATTGGTTGATAGGATTAATAAAATAAATCTGGGTTATCTTCGTGTATGTGCTGTCAACAATCCGAGCAGGCAATAGAAACTCATGGTATTATTTCTCTTGAATATTCTTTACTATTGTACAGTCGATGCGGTTGATCACATGACTCACACCTGATGAGTATATACCCGTAGTGGGTACGAGTGAGATCGTTCATAAGTTCCGCAATATGAAGTGTACCATTATCACCATCGCAAGCGTCAGGATTGATGAGTTCCTTCATGATAGACCAACGTCAGTTCCACCAGTGGGTATCATAGTTGTTACCTTAATATTTTTCTAGGATCGTGGTGAGATCTTCCCGTGATGGGTACGGGTCATCGGCTGTTGGGTTGTATTCTTCCATAAGTATATCATATACTGCTGGGGCATCTTGCTCGATTGCATTGATAAGATCTTCGGGATTGGTTGGGAAAGTTTTTGACATAGGATATAGATTAGTAATTACCCGACATTATGTGCGATGAATTTTTCCATCATCTCTTCTGATGATTCTCTGAATCCACCATTAGCCTCTTGCTTCGATTCATATACAAGATACTCGGAGTACCATTTACGTATACGTCAGTATGTTGTGTCGAGTGGTTCGTTCTTTAGAACCCTAGAAAACTTCCGTATCTTTTCCATGACAAGATGAGAGAAGAGAAACTCTTCCCATTCCATATTCATTTGATCGTCCATAAGTATTAATGATTAATAATAAATTCAATTGCTTCGATGATCGAATCAGGTTCGTATCAATTGGCATTTACATAGATAGTGTAACACATATTCATATCCCATAGAGATAGAGAATCTGCAATCACTTGCGGGGTATTCTCTTCTGATAATCTTTTGATGTCTGATGTGAGTGACATAGGGATATAGATTAGAATTTAAGAGGCATGAGAATAGAGCGAGTCGACCTTCCGTCTATAGTTCATGTGATCTCGATCGGGTTGATGTTCGTTGAACCTAGATGGATCATTGTTGACTTCATATCTTTAATGATGTCGTTCAAGAATACAGGATTGCATTTGATATCAAATGGGATATCGAGTTTCGGTGATTCCTGTATGATAGATCCAGATATACTGCGGTGATTAATGCCATACTCTAGTGACTTATTCTTAATGATCATCATATCAAACGCCTTGTATTGATCGATGAGCGTGTGCGTGAATTGGTGATGAGTTGGATTGCTCGGAAAAAACTTATCAAACCCTGGGAAGATAGCCTTGCAATCTGGGAGTAGTTCACCTTTCGGAGTGAACCATAGTGGTTCGTCACCTAGATTGATCTCGATAGTATGTAACCTGAAAGCGTCAGTAGATGCGAGAACCTTTAATATTGGATTGTAATATATATTCGCAAGGGTCGGGCGTACTTTTATATTAGCCGTTCACGATGCAATGAATTTTAATTGCTTTGGTTTCAATGTAGTAGAGAGATTCATAATTATTTTTGATTAGCAGGGACGATATAAGTAATCTTGAAAGTCTGGCGTGCGTCTGGTTCTGATATTGGATGCCACGCATAATAGTAGCCTTGTTCGTACTTCTTCGGGATAAGTTTCAGGCGTGCGAGTTCGCTCATTACTTCTGATTCTTCCCCACGTGTTGACGTGTACTGAATTGATCCCGTTCATACGTAGATGAGTTCATTCTTTTTGATCTGGTATATCTTAAAAGAATATCTTCCACGTGTAGGCGTTGCGGATTCTATAGCGGTGAAATGTTTCATAAAGTGTGATGATTATTTAATAGTGATCTGGTCGAGTGATGCGAAAATGTTTTCGAGTATGTTGATACATACGCGGTCGTACCATATCGCACAAGCTGTTGCGATATCATCGCTGTTGGTTTCCTTCAGGATCGGGGCTTTATGATGTCCTACACCTGTAGTTTCGAAGATGTCGGCAACCTGTCGGAGTATAGCAGGCGTGATCTGGGGAGTATCGATTGATACGAGTTGCATAGAGTTTTATTTATTAATATCTATAAGGTATCAATCAGTGTGACAAGTTGGGCAATGGTATCATTCATTAGGAATAGATTCAAGTCGCGTATCATCGATGAAATTTTTATTACAATTATTACAATGAATACTGCATTGAATATATTCAAGATAATCAGATTCTTTTTTGGAGTCTTTTATTAGTTCGTCAAGTCCTAGCTCTCCGACTCGTTCAAGTTCAGATTTATCATATCAGATAATGCCTATTAGATATGATTCTTTTTGTGAGTATGTTCAGTTTATAAGTTGCATATTATGTGGGGATTATACAGTGAATAAAAAGGATTAATCGTTATAAATAAAGAAGTCATCGTGCATATAGGCGGTTCAATTATATTTCTTTTTCTTTTCCAGTGATGAGCCTGTCGTGATTGTATATTCAAGATCATCGAAACTTGTCTTGCCTTTATCAAGATCCACGTTTGTTTCTGTTCCTGATAGTGCCATCATATAGAGAGCCTCAATAAAATCAGTCTTGCATTTAAAGTATACATACTTTCCATTGGCGTGGCTGTCCTGCTGTGATGTTTTCATTCGTCAGATCATAGATGTTAGAGCATTATATACTTTCTTTGAGTCTGTTTGTATAATAATTTGCATAGTATGATGGGATTAAAAAATAGTTTGGATTATCAATTGATATTTCTGAAAGCGATATGATCTTTTATATCGAGAGGGATATAAATATCTTTACAGTTTGGATTGGGTCGATAGATTGCATCTCGTGTATGGTAGCAATCTACAAGAGAGCCATTGCAAAGATCAGTATATTTTATCGCGTCAGTTGGTACTTGGGATATTGCTGTAAAGTATGAACCCTTTATAGTCCTATCTGATGTATATATTGTAACTTGTTTTCATTTTTCATCCTTGTATTGATCGGATATAGTGAGTTCGATATTATGACGGGCAATAAAATCCTCGAATCATTTTGATGTTTTGTATGCTGAAAATGATTGGCAGTTTTGCCGTATAATATAATGGTATCCTAAATCCTGTTCGGTTTCTCTATAAATAATTGATAGCATAAAATAAAAAAGATTATTGATTGATAAAATAGTCAGCAGATAGTAACTTGAAGTCCCAGGAATTTTTGTTCTTTCGTGTATACTGGATAGTGATATAGTCTCACGCTGTTTGGTTGATCTGATATCATGTGAGCTTGATTGTATCGTATGATCCGTAAGGCTTATATTGTTGTTGATCGTTGTCGAATCGTTCAAGTCGTTCTACTATATAAGCATATACACTGTTACCATTTGGCGTGTAGTGATGAAACTCTTTATATAATAAGCGGACTTTATCTTGGAAAAGTGGGAGTGATGTTTTCATATAGTGGTATGATTAGAATATTAAAATCAGTATTGAGAGAGTGCGCGGAGATCGCGTTGATCTTGCAACGTAAGGCGTGGGCGTTGGTCGAGTAGGATAGAACGGGAAGCACGGGAAATTTTGTGAGAAAGTTTTGTTGACATAAGAGAGAGGATTAATTAATAATGGATAGTATATCAGTTTCATATTGAAACTTGTGTGAGTACAATTTTATTTTTGCTCTAAGTTTTGAAGATCAGTTTTTCTATATCGTGCATATGATCGTGATAGTGAAGTGATAAAATATTTTGCTGGTATACCTAGCTTGTATATGTTTTGGAACGCGTGGTGGGCTACTGAATAGATATGAGTGATGCAAAGGCAAGGCATAGAGTGATCATAAGGAGACAGGAAAGCAATAGAATATCCGCGGTTGCCGTTGCATTATATAGAGAGTATGATACGGATAGAGAGACAAGGAACGAGGCGGAGATATTGAAGCGGTGGAAAGCCTGAATAAATTTTTGCATATATGTATAGGTATTAGAGAAGTAAATGGAACATGTTATGCTATAAGGCTTTTCTTGAACTCTTGGAGTTGTGTTTACCTCGTTTGCATAGAGACAGTATATTATTAATTGTGAATTTGTAAAGAGTGACTTTTACAAAATACCTAGTAATCGTTTATAGTAAACAAAAAAATCTTTTACTTTTCTATTTTATAATTGTGAATTGTATAAAATAAGTGTACAATATGGGAGTTTTGTATGTATATTTTAATGGTCTTGTATACTTTGTATATATTGTGAATTTGTAATTGTGAATTTTGAGTTGCTTTAATAAAGCCAAAGTATGTAAAAAAAGTATATATAAGTATGTGGATATATATATAATCACTATATAAATAAAAACAATAGAGTCGAGATATATTTTTTTTTTATTTATATA
>ERZ724509.55-NODE-55-length-51882-cov-4.595520_pt1 | contig 51882 bp, 84 predicted proteins | sample MGYA00376042_ERZ724509 | MGnify/ENA primary metagenome ERZ724509 (study PRJEB28724, sample SAMN07190887) | wastewater metagenome | isolation source: effluent of sewage treatment plant in Hong Hong | place: USA: Christiansburg, Virginia | collected 2016-03-01 ...
GAATACACCATACATGTCAATAGTTGTACGCTCTAACTTAAGTTCATCTACACACATCGGTAAAGATGCATAGTACGATAACTTACGGCTAAAGGAAACTCCTGAATTCAACTGATTAGCTGGATTCCAGCCTGGACCATCAATATCAAAGAACGCTAGTAACCACTTGTTAATGGTCGTCTTACCTCCACCTTGTCTACCCCAAGAGTAGATAGATGGGAACATACGGACTACATCAAAGATCTCATCTGAGTGAACTGAAGCCCAACTCCACGCCATCATATTGATAGCCATACCGATATCACCCAAGTTCGTCGCAAGGTTCTCTAAAACGCCACCAATCAGCTCTACACGCTGTTCTTCTGTCAAGTCGGTAAGTAGCCTAGGGATTCCGGTTTGATCGTCTCCAGAGCTTCCTCCGGTCTCCATAGACATCGGTCTTAGACCAATACTACGGTTCGATATCCAGGTCACACCGTTCTCGTCAGGTAAATGCACTGCACCACCATCAGATATAAAGCAATCGCCGAACAACCAGCCTTTGAAATCCTTTACTCTACCAACGCAGTTAGGTAAATGCACAACAACTTCTTTCGAAGTCTTATAGACATGTTCCCAGATAGCTATCAAGTCTTCTTCTTTGCCATAAAAGGATGCATCAATAGCATTGGCTACTAACGTTTTAAATGGCTTCAAACTCACCTTAGCTTCAGACTGGATCATGATTGGTTCACTGTCCTTACCGTCTTCACGACAGATAACGATTTCCCGTTCACGTTCTTGACCACGAATGAAAATATTCAGAAGCTTGATGGTAAAGTTCGTCAACTTAATGTGGAACTCATTGCCATCCTTGAACTTAACCTTATAGTAAGCACCATTCTTCTCCAGAATACCGGAGCCTTCAGCTTCTACTTCTACGTCGTCACCATCACTTGCTTTACTCTCAGAGATCTGAGTACGGTTTTCTTCTAGCAGAGCCAGGAGATTACCGCCCTCTTTTAGATACTCATCGATGTCCTTCATTCCATTTGCCAGCTTAATCTGGATCAAGCTATGGAAGTTACGGGACAGCTTACCCATCTTTTCTCGATACTTGTCACCGGCTGCGTCACTATCGAAGATCGTAACAATGTCACGATCCTTTAAGTGCAAGGTTACCCATTCCAGTTGGCTGGTTGAGATAGAGCCATTGCAGCAAATGTTACCAGCTTGCCAACCGGCTTCTGCTACTGAGATACAGTCATTTTCACCTTCAACGATGATGACTGGACCTTCTTTGGTAATTGAATCCGAGTTAAAGAACGAGTGACCATTGAGCTTATGCTTGTTTGGTAACTGGTATTCTTTCTGCTTCAGAGGGTCTTTGAAGGTAAAGTGGGACACCCGACCTCTGACCTTGTGGGGATAAATAAACGCTTTGGACGGGAGAAAATCCCCACCCTTTTTGTTTATCAATCCACTTTCAGTAATTAAAGTGGGGTCGTAACCCATAGCGTTTAAATACTCTACCAGTCCACCATCACTCCAACCTATCTGGAATTCTTCAAACGAAGTTTCTGCATGACCCCGTTGATCCTTCTGATACTCGACTGGAGTTAAACCACCTAGTTCAGCGTGAGGTCCCGCTTCAAGGAAGGTTGTGTGGTAATACTGAGCAGCCACGTTCATTATGTCCTGGACCGGACTGTAATCCCGAGGCAATGGGATGTTGTACTGCTTTGATAGGAGTTTTGCAGCCTCTACCAAGCTGATGTCTTTGAGAACGGAGACCATCGTAATGACGTCCCCGGAAGCGTCACAGCTAAAGCACTTGAAGAAAGAATCTGCTCCGTCTTTCTTGATTCGGTAACAGTCCTTATGCCCACAGTGCGGACACATTTCATCTTCAGGAGCAAAAGTTGCGTCGCCAATCTGCTTGAACGAAACCTGGAGGATTTCTTCTGCAACATCCACCAAGTCTAGTTTTTCTTTTAGCTGTTGGAACACTTTAATCCTTTAAATCATCTAGCAATTCGAACGGCTGGTGGTGCATCCACTTATGAAGGACTTTAGCCTTACGCTCACCGTGTATCAACATATCGTTTTCATTGAGGTCTTGTGCTGCCGTAATCAAGGCGATTGCCAACATCGTTTGACCTAATTCCTCTTCCAGATGCTCTCGGTTGGTTGGACCATTTTCAAGATCTGGATTTCGACTTTCGTAGCCGTGTCGTAGTACTTTCTGTATTGCCTGAATGGACTCAGCGAGTTCTTCACTCAGGTAATAAAGTCGTTCTACTTCGGCGGGGCTCAATTTATTAAACGTCGTCATTTTTCTTTCTTATAGTGCATTAAATATGCTATGGCTGATTCTAAAATTTCTATACTATCATTCAGTAAACCTAGAGAGTTATTACATTTTTGACAGAGAAAACCTCTAATCTCATTTGTCTCATGACAGTGGTCTAGGTGCAATGCTCTACCAAAATTATCACTATTGCAAATATCGCAGGCAGTTCCTCTTTTTGCCAACAACTTTTCAGACTCTTCTTCTGAAATATCAAATACCCGTTTGTATTTATTAATCAACCTACGATTGTTTACTCTAGGTCTATCTCTTTCCTTCATTCTACGAGTTGCTTCAGCACGTTTATCTTTATTTTTTAAAGACCATTCTTTATAGTAGCATTTACTACAACTACCTGTCTTTCTTAAAAGACATTCAGAATGAATAGTGCAGTACCTAGGCTCATTCATATCTTCTTTATTTCAAACCATTTTTTCGTGGCTTTTTCTTGCTCTTTTAATTTGCCTGCCTTACATTCAGTCCTATAGTCGCAATATTTGCAGCCGTTACCAGCTATATGTTTAAAAAATCCTAACTCTTGTACTTGATCAATTGCTCCCTGAATGGAAAACTCAATTCTTCCTAGCAGGCTCTCTTCAATTTCGTCACTATCAGCATAGGTATCTAAGACAATTTCACCTTCTTTTATATGGTGAATTCCACTCTGTGCTCCTACAATTTTTTCAACGCCCTTATGGAACATAACCTTATAGGTATTGAGCTGGTCTTGAAAATTTCTTAAACCCATTGCGGACACAGTGCCATACTTATGGTCCAAGATTACGACATCACCGTTCTTCAACTGGATTACTAAGTCAATTACCCCTCTGAAATATACATCGTCAGAAAAGAAACCAGTAGGTTCCCAATCTTTAGTCACACCTATTCTCAACTCCTGAAGGATACGTTTGATGCCGTGGGCTTTTTCGAAGCCATCAATCTTTTCCTTGAAGCGCTGTATATTGTACTCAACAGACACAATGTTCTCTTCCCATTGTTCGTCCGTCAGAGTTTTTCTGTACTCTTCTCTTGTAGCTGCATAAGCCCTACCAATCTCTTTGCCACCTAAGACAAATTCTAAGATTCTGTGAGCAGCTTTACCAGTCTCCGTGATAACGGAGATCTCAGGCTCAGCTTCAGGCTTTTGTTTAATCACATACTGAAGATAAAACTTCAGCGGGCAATTCTTTAGCACCTTGAGCTTACTATGGCTCCAGGGACCTAGTCCAACCGGTGAGAAATCTATACCAGTCTCTTCCAAGTCTGTAATGATTTCTTCAGAAGTCTTTTTAGCCTTCTTTACTGGACTAGTGCTTTTTGATTGTTCCATCTGTTACTTCGCCTTGTTTATATTTGTTCTTCAGGTACGTTCTCAACTCATCGTCAGTCATACCTTGTGCTTTTTCTTTGACACCAGAATCGGTGTTAAGGCTTAGCTCTAGTATCTCTTCATCTTCTTCATCTAGCTCCTCACCGCCTTCACCTAATGTTTCACGGATTGCTTCCATGACGTCTTGTAGTTCTGGGTAAATTTCTTCACCGTGTTCCTGCAAGTAGGCTAGGTACTTATCTTCGTATTCTCCATATAAAAACATGGTTGTCATCAATGACGACTTAAATACACGAAGATACGGTACTGGAATAAACGGGACTACTTGATGATCGCTTTCCTTACCTTTAGGGCCGTGAACCAATTTAGAAGGAATTGCGACTAAAAAAGAGTCGTCTGTTTCTTCAAGCATAACGCCCAACAAAGTTGTCGCTTCTGCGTTACTAAGCACGAATATCCTAGGCCCTGCGTCAGTGCCATACATCAAAGAATACTCGGGAGTTACTTCTTCTTCAAGGATATTGCTTTCGTCTAACTCGTTATCCATGGGTTTTACCCTTGTTATAGTTGTAGAAAAGACCCAGGCCCGTAGGCCCAGGCAAGTTACGCTGCCACGGGGGCCTGTTCAACTGCAGAAGTGAAGTCCACGTAGAATTCTTGGCCAATTGCAAATTGCTCACCTACCGATTGATGAACCAGGGAAAGTTCAACACTGCCTCCTGGGGTAGCCAGGTAGAAGGCTTTATTTTCAGGAGTATCCGCCGTTACGGGCGTCAGTCGGACTGTATGCATTTCTTTCACTCCGTTCCAACCAGCTTGGCGAGTAATGCTTGTGACTTTAAATTTTGCTCGTATTGTCATATTGTTTTATTAGTAGCCGGACCTGTAGGCCCGGCATTTGTTTTACAGATCGTAAGCCTTACGACCACCCTTTGCAGGTTTGGTCGGGGCGTTCTCAACCACGTCGGTTGCGATGGTTTCTTCTTCGACTGGGGTAACGTCAGTTACTTCGTCAGCAGCAGCCAACAGCACAACGTCAGCAGGGGCTGACAGAGCTTGCTGATCACCACGAGCTTTCTTGTTCGCAACGTACTCATAGAAGTTTTCCAGAGACAATTTGCGATCTTCGCCGGAAACACGAGACAGTTCAGTCACAAAATCCAGCACAGGACCTTCAACTTTGCTTCCTTCTTTCAAAGGTTCAGCCTTGATCAGTTCAACGTTCTTGGCCTTCGTTGAAGTCAGAGAGGCTAGCGTGTACATACGCTTATGTGGTGCTACGCCAGCCTTCTTCATCAGACCTTGCCAATCCATACCACTCATGTAGTTGGTTTTGGAAAAGTTCGTCACGAAGATACGCTTCAGATCACCTGTGATTGAGAGGACGCTCAGTGTTTTGCTGCACTGGGAACGTTTGTTTTCCTCGTCAAATTTTGAATATGGGCACGCACGGCATTCCCCATATTGAAAACCTGTCACACCGTCTGGGCTGTTACACAGCATTTGCGCTTGTTCTGGATCTGGATTCCAGTATTGACGCGAGGTCCATAGACGAATCGGTATCGTCTTCATTGGGGTCTCCATCACATCTTCACCTAAAACGAAGGAACCGATACCTGCACCCTTCGGCAGCTTGCCTCGGTCAGATGTACCTTGCACCAGTTTCAGAAGCTCTGGACGCCATTCCAGGGGCTTGTCACCGAAGCCTTCGATGACCTCACCCATGCGTTCCACGAGTTCCGTTGCGCCTGCTTTATAAGCGTCAGGCAATGCTGCGGCCAGTTCGACCAATTTCTCAAGATTTTTCATTTATTTCCTAGTGAAGTTTTAATTAGTTTTCGTCTACGATTCGATATTGACCACTATCGATAATTGCTTTTAACTCTCCGACGGTAGCAATACCCCAGCGTGCCATTAAAGACAAAGCGCTAGAGTCGTCACCGGATTTGAGTTGGTCAAGTTGATGCTGCGTTATAACGATGCAGCTTGATTTTTCCATAGTTGTCTCCTCAGTAAGATTATACCAAAGAAAGCAATATTATGCTGGGATATTTCAGTCCTGATCTTCATCTCTGACTTCGATTTCAAAGCGATTGCTACCTAAGTAGCCTCCGCGTTTGGCTTCTGAGCCCATAAGGGCAGAGTAGACTAAATCTAGTTCGTCTAAAGACTTTTCGTCTTGTGAGCGAGACTCGAATATGAACTGAATGCTGCCCACCTTTTTTATTACTTCTACTTTGATCATTTCTTACTTAGTTTAGGGAAAGTGCGTGTTGAGTGATCGAGTTTACCACTTCTTTTTCATTCTGTCTATTGAACTCGTGCAGAAACATTGACCAGATAGTTGGGGAGAACTTATGACGCCAGTCAATTAGTTCATCTTTAATGGACATTAGCCGTTTTGCCTCGTACTCAACATTGGCATCTGGGCTCTCCCGAAAACGCAGCAAGAAACGTTCATACAGAGTTTGTAGCGTTGAATCTACATAGATGGAAACACAGTCGTATTTATCACGGAGTTGCGTAAGACCATGAGGTTCAACGATAACTACAGGAGATAAACCACTTTTAAGCTTACGATCTATTTCACTTCTCAATATCCCGTAATAGTTGCCTTTGAAATTAGTGGACTCGGCCACCTGATCTTCTTCTATTAGTTTTTGCGCTTGTTCAATAGTTACGAAATTGTAATCTACCCCCTCTATTTCTCCACCCCTAGGTTGTCTTGAGGTAAAAGAAAGAATTTCGCAAAATACCCCCGTATCTAAAAGTTTTCTCACTAAGGTTGTTTTGCCACCACACGATGGACCTGTAACCGTAAAGACTTTATTTGTCATTATTTCCTTTTAAACTTAGTATTTCGTCTATTGTATATTTTCTCAATTTTGCAATTAAGCCGGACGGAGAAATACCTAAATCCCTAGCCCAATCACTCATGATCATTTTTCTACCATTATGTTCTATCCACCTATTTAACCTGGTATTTCTAACCTGTTCAGCTACAGTTGCCCACCTACAATTTTCTTTTGAATAACCTAAAGAATTATCTATTCTATCCAGAGAATACCCTTCAGGTCTAAGACCCATGTCTTCAAAGAAATTTTCAAATGAATTAACCCAACGTTCGCAAATTGTTATCCCTCTACCTCCATAGGATTCATAAGATTTGTGTGAAGGTCTTAGGCATCGCTCTTTCATACTATCCCACGTTTTATATTCCTTAGTCCCGCACATGTTGTGTGTACTTCTAGATTTATTTTCCAACGCTCTACCGCAACCACAAGATTTTGTTTTATTTAATATCAAACTGGAGTGAGGTACTTCTTTTATATTTCCACATACGCAAAGACATTGCCATATGTGGAAATACTTATATTGACCTGATTCTTTTCCCGTTCTAGGTATTTTGTCCGTTCTGAGAAACTTTTGAACCGTCAATTTCCCAAACTCCATATCCGTTAGGTTTTGCATAAATTATTTCTACTTCCGCCTCTCTAAGCATGGTCTTACTTATCACTGCCTGTTCTAGCCACATAGGGTTATTGGCCACATCAGGATCACTGGTAATTATTCTCTTTACCCCTGCCTGAATCATTTGGCCCGTACACCCTGCACATGGGAACAGAGAGGTCACTAGTATTGTGCTACCTCTCAGACTGGCCCCCTTGTACGCTGCTTGAGATACTACGTTGGCCTCTGCATGACAGGTAAACGAATACTTAACAGGCCTTTCATGCCTTTCATCTATATCATCTCTGACTTTTTTAGGAAAACCATTATACCCTACGCTCAGGATATTGTAATCATCGTCTAATGCTACGGCCCCAACTTTGGTGCTGCGGTCCTTAGACATGGCTTGCATGGCCTCTGCCACGGCCATGAATTTCAATGCTTTAAATACGTTCATACCTTGATCTTCTCCATGATTCTCGTTGTTGGGTTCAATATAGGCTTTAGCCAGATCATCAAACTCAGTGATCCACGTATCGGCAGGGTCACAGAGAATGAGAGCTGCATTCCAGGCTTCGTTGGCACCCACGCCTTCACGAGGGTGGATGACCTCAAGCCATTTGAGAAACTCAGGAGTTACGTCCTGAGCTTCTTTGGCTCGTTTTGCGTACACTTCGTACGCCGTAGGAAAGTTCATGTTCATCTTGTTGTGTATTTCACTCCGGGTATTTTGGTTACGTGTTTGCTTATAAGTGCAGCCATCTCAAACATTGAGACCCGGTCTTTATCAAAGACAGCTTTCATTTTTGCGTCACAGTTGATCTGACGCTTGTTGATTTTGTCCTGGAGATCTTTCTTTTTGATGTATTCCCAAAGCTTGAAGACAATTTCGCTTCGCGGCATGGGACCTTTACCGACGACCTTAGCCAAGAGAGGACCAACGTTTAGTGGGGGTAGCTCGGCAGACTTTACTGCAGTCTTACTGTTGGTACCTCTGTGGATAACTTTGCTCGGTGTCTTTTTAGTTGGAGCTTTTACCTCAGCCACAGCCGAGAGAGACACCTGGTCTCGACGAATGACAGAAACGTCCATCTTGTCAGGGTCAGTAACCGTGATAATCCACCGCTGTTTACCCCTTGGGGAACTGACCTCCAGTTGACTACCAACACCGACTTTCTCAATCATCGCACCGATGACCTCGTTGGTCATGTCCTTCTTTTTACCGACGAATCGGGTTCCGTCAGCAGAAGGAGTGCCAAGGTTGATGGTTTTGGTGAGGGGAGATACCTGTAGAGTTAAGTCGTCGAAGGCCATGAATCAATTCCTTTGCCTGGTTCAGGCTTTATGTTGGGTAAACCCATTAGGTCATAGAGCTCGCACATGGCGAGTTGTGAGTGATATCTGCCTTTGGCAGAGTGAGTTTTCTTGATGGCCGCTTCCAGGATTTTCACCCTCAGCGCCAAGACTTCTTCAGCGCTAATGAGCTGGTCCATAGTTACCTTAAGTTGCCGATGCTGCCAATAACGTCTGTGTCGTCCAGACGGTCGATTTCAGGTTCATCCAAATCAGCACCGAGTTGAATGTTCTTCAAGCCCTGCTTGGCAATATGCCGAAGGCGTCGTTCTTCTGCTTCTTTTGTCAACTTGATAGATATCTTGCAGCTACGGCAAGAACAAGCTTTATGAGCAGTGTGCTTAGTACTTTGAACCATCACACTCCCTGAGAAGCGTTGGGACGACGATGGTAACCAGTTGACACTGGGTTACCAGACTTCCGTTGTTTCTCTAACCATTTAGCACGATTCTCACGACGCTTTACGGCTTCAGCCATGATGTGATCCATAGACACGGGAGTCCAGTTATTGGCATCAACTCCTACATCAAATTTGCATTGAGTAGGATCGTCCAACCCAGGAGCAGAGTGGATGTGTCCATGCAGATGGATAGTCTTGTCGTACGGACTGTTCATGTGATACCACGACGACAAAGGGAAGTGGTACATGTGAAACATCTGCTTGTCAATCTTGCCGATGAAGTCACGGTTCCATTCTTTGAAGCAGCCTTCATAGCCGCCTTCAGGATCGTGGTTTCCCTTGACGCCAACTAGCCTGCCATTCAGGCGGCTCAGCAAGTATTTGGTTGTAGCTGTTTTGTGGAAGGAGATATCACCAATGATGTAGGTAGTATCTTCTGGCCCCACAACACTATTGAAGTTTTTGATGAGACCTTCATCCATATCTTCAACGTCCTTCCATGGACGGCTGCAGTATTCGATGATGTTGTTGTGCCCGAAATGAATATCGGAAGTAAAAAAGATTGACATTTATGGTTCCTTTGGAAATTGTTTCCCATCTATACTACTTATACCAAAAATATGCCAGTAGTGCGACAGGTATTTGACGTATGTAACTGAATGTGGTATCCTCGCTCAACCAAGGACTACCGGAATGGATTTATCGAAATATTACACTGAGATTTGCAAAGAGCCTATTCTAACAAAAGCTGAAGAAGTTGCTTTGTTTAAAAAGTATCGGGACAAAACTACACCTGAGCTTGAAAAGGATGCAATTCGCAGCCGGATAGTCCGTGCCAACATGCGCTTTGCTTTTAAGCAGGCTAAAAAGTATTCTAAGAACGACCCTGGAATTTTCTCAGACCTCATATCGGCAGGTAATGAAGGATTGTTGGTGGGATTTGAGAAGTTCAACTCTACTAGAGATATACGGTTTCTTTCCTACGCCGGTTGGTGGGTACAGCAACGTATCCTAAAAGAAATGAGCAAGATGCGAATCGTCGCTTTGCCTATCTGGAAACAGCAGTTAGCTGCTCGTATACAGAAGGCTAAGGATATGAATGAGAAGATCACCTTGACTGAACTTATTGAGATGTTTCCGGAAGTTCCCGTGAAGGATATTAAAGAACTATGGCAAAGCCGTTACCTCACCTTCTACATCGACGACATGGATGAAAACGAATTTGAAATCGATGTAATAGGAGAAGGGGTTCAGAGACGAATGGATGAAGAAAAGATATGGAAAGCCGTCTCTTCTTTACCTTCTCCTCATCGTGAAATCGTAGCCAGAAGCTTTGGTTTTGAAGATGGTGAAGTTCAAACACCGGCTCAGATGTCCAGAGCCTTAAAGGTTTCTAAAGAAGAAGTCCGCAGAGTTCTCTTGGAAGGTATGAAGATACTGAAAGAAACTTTAGGCAAAAAAGAAGCCTACTTGGATAAGTAAGCTTCCTTTCATCACATACTTACGCTTTGAAGCTTGGGGACGTGATCGTTTCCATCAATTTCAGGTGCGCGGTAGCAGCCGAGCGTTCCATGATCTTGACGCAACCCTTGTTCATGGCCCAAACGCTGTCAAGCATGCTGTGTGTGACTTTGTTCGAAGCGATCACGATAGGGCAGTGAGTTGCACTCTTGACCTTGGCAGGCTTGTTGACCAGCACAAAGTGACAGAACTCCTCCATGTCAGCCTTGACAGATGCGAATTCCGCACCAGTCACATCACCAACGTATGCAACCCGGATCTTAGGCTTTGTAGTCGAAGGTGGGATTGCCGTCACGCCGCCAGCACTGATGGCTGAGATGTCTTTACCTGCCTTGCCGGTTTCGAACGCTTCTTTGACAGATGCTTCGACCAGCACATTGAGCTGCGACTCAATTTCATTCTTGGCCTTTTTCAAGGCCTGTTCTGTCCGTTTCTTCAGTTCAACCTCCAACATACTGACCAACTGGTCGTAGTAGAGTTTTCCCAAAGCTTCCACCGTTGGGCGGAAGAACTCAGACAGCGAGACGTCCTGTGCGGACTTCGGCACCGACACCTCTGGAGGAGGAGACGTAACCGTCGCTTGAGTTGCCGGAGGACTGGTGTGAACGAATTCCACCTTCCGGGTTGTTTGTGTTTGGTCTGGGATTTGCCCCACACCAGCCCTCAACTGTTTGACTCGCTCGGCAACCATTGCGGAGAATTCCTTCTTCGCAAACTGTTGCACAAACTTTCGTTTGCGTTCAGCAGGCAGCACGTCAGACTGTGCCATGCCAATTAGTTCTGGCCACTTTAGTCGTGGGTTCGAACGTAGCAAGTAGGCTGCTCGTTCAACGATTTTGCCTCGTTCTTCGGTGGTCCATTGGATTCGTGTACGTGGTATTGTCATTTCTCAGGCTCCTTTAAAATGTCGAGAATTGTAGTAAGGAAAAGGGATTTCTTCCTTACCACCTTATACCAGTTTGACACCCTAGAATAGACTAAAAAAAGGCTTCATCGAATCCACCTTTTAATAGTGGCTACGTCTTTTTAGGACGACCACGTTTCTTCAGAACTACAGGGGTTAATAACCCCAAGTGTCCCAGTTCCAGTCCATCTTTTGCATGTTGTTGCTCTAGATTCGCAGGAGATTCGATTTTCTCTGCGAGGTCTAAAACCCCCTGAACCGTGAAACGCTTGCGCGTGACCGACACAGTTCCAATAGGAGGATTTTCCACCGTTACCGGCTTCTTATCACTAACGGTTGCTTGCTTTAAACGTGCAGGCTGAACGCTTGTTGCTGGTTCGGCTGGAACGCCAAAAGATTTTGAAAGTCGATGTTTTCGTCGTCCATTTCTGGTTGACTCATCCCATACAGAGCTTCCTCCAGCAGTGGCAATTCCGACTCCAGCTCCTCCAGCGTCGGTACCTCCTGGTACATCCGTTGTCGGGCTTTGGCCTCCATCGGGGATACCGAGTTGGGCTGGAATGCGGTAATGCTTCCTGATGCTGAACTCTCGTGAGTTACTGCGCTTTTTGGCGAATTCATATTCGACCTGACCTTCTAAAAAGAGTGTGAGTTCTTGTTCGATTTCCGCTGGTAAAGGGATCATTGTCAAGATGGCTTGTGGTCCCCTGTCCCAATGAAAGTAATTTACGTACTTCAAGAAGCGGGCAGTCCCCGCTTTCAATGCATAGAACCAAAATGAGCCTTCGGTTTTATCCTTACCTAAATAAATAGGTGAACAATCGAGGTCCTCCTGGAATGCCGCTATCACCTTGTTGTTATTGACTGACATGATTTACTTAGGGTAAAACGTAAGAGCAGAATTAACTGCTGTTTACAAATTACTTATACCAGTAGTTGGGTGGGTTGTTGAAAGCTAGGACTTTAGAATTGAAATCATATTCTTGATCCAATGAATGCGACCTTTTGCAAAAGCACTCTTTTTGTGACGAGGTTTTGCGTCGTCATAAAATGCCATTGTCTTATAAGTTTCATAGTGATGTGTCTGTACCCACTCTTCGTAAAAGTAGATACTTTTACCTTTACCCAACTGCTTCTGTATCCACTGCTTACAGTGATCTAACGTAAGTTCTGAAATTTCATCTTGCTGAGCCAGTCTTTCTAAGGCAAAGCAAATAGCCCATTCATCACCATTTTTTATTAGCCATTTTGCTTTTTTCAAAGCCTTAGCCATCAACAAATGGTCCTTCCGAGTTAATTTTGACATAGATATCTCACTTCGTTACGATTGCATCATTCAACCATTTAGGTAGAACGGTGCGGTTCTTTGATAGGAACTTTCCGAAGCGTTCATCCATAAGGATTGTCACTCCGAAGTCGTCTGGTGCTCTATTTACTCGGCCAATCATTTGACCAAAGTTAACCAGAGCTTGGTGGTTGTACCACGGATAGTCATTCTCGACTTGATAGCCTACAAATGAGTCTGAGGTGTTCAGGAAAGGAACTCTGAGCAGAATTTGAAATCTTGCCCTGTCATACTTAAAGTCAACGCCTTGCTGACATATAGGAGAAAGAAATACCGGATGGTCATCAGCCCTATAGAACCTCTCAAGTTGAGATTGAAAGTCATCCTTGGAATGAGCCATCGCTCTCTCAGTACCCCTCAAAGCCGCCAGGATGGCCGTAGAGGCAGAATACGACGGAGTATGAATCAACCCCTTGGCATCGTCAAAAACGTCCATAATCGTCTCTACCTTCTCAATCATCTCCCGGAAGTTGGCATCCCACATTTTGTGCGAGGTATCTACCTTGTACTGGTCTTTGAAAATGATAGGTCTATTCTTGACAGGGAACGTTGATCCAATACGAATAAAGCACGTTTCGTCTTCAACCAAACCATTTCTACGGCAGAACTGAGACTTACTGTAGATCGTACCGGACATTAAGAGACGTTTGGTTCCGTAGTCCAACAAGTATTGATTGATCATGTGGCCAACCTGTACTGGTGTAAACGTGAACCGTGTGTACTTGGTATGGTCGTTTCTCCAGTCAACGCCTGCCGTGAACTTCTCACCGAACTTTTCTGCAAAGCCTTCCATCACGAGAAGCTCTTGAAGAAACTCACCTCGTTCAGACGTACCATCCATTCGGTTGGTTTCGCTGTAATGCTTTGCGTAGTTGTCCCTGAGCCAGTCAACCCAGTCAGACAAAGTCTTCATCCGGGCAAACGGAATGTCTGCTTCAGGAATTATGACCTTGACGATAAGAGTACGTTCAGCAAAGCCACGGACTACGCCTTCCATCTCGTGACACTCATCGACAACCAGCAAGTCCCGCTCATCGAATCGAGCAGCGAAGTTGGCCTGGAAAATGAACGAGTGCAGGTTATGGATGACCGCAGGACTACGCTGAGCTACGCCAACAGCTACATGGTAGGGACAAGGATCATTGGTTGTTGTAACCCACGCATCGTTGATCTTCTCAGAAGTCGTATCGGTACACTTACGGAATTCCTCTACGTTGTTCTTACAAGGACCTTCGGCACAAGAGGTTCCACCTGGAGCAACCCTAACAGGCCGTCCACTTTCGATATCGTTGACTACTTGTAAATAGATAGGCTTTTTGTCTCCGCTGGACACATAGGTGCAAGGATAAGCATTACGGCCTTTCATAAGCACCAGATCTTCTTGGCCAAAGTCATCCAGATATTGATCCTGAAGACTCTTACGGGGAGTAATCATGTGGCTCGTGCCGTAGAAGTTCGAGCAAGTTACAGCAATCGCACTCTTACCTGAGCCCACAGGGGCTTCCAGCAGTACGTTCTTGTAACCTTCGGCAAAGGCTTTTTGAATGGCGTCCAAAACAATCACTTGAGACTTGTGAGCCTCTTTGATGTGTTCTGTTAATGGGAAGTGGTCAATAATTGCCCTAGTTTTAATTGAAGTCACGGATGGTTGTTCACCTATATGTTATGATCGAATTTCACAGATCAAAATGAAAATTAAAGAAAAATCTCACACTCGCAAAACAGACCAGGTTTTACACGACAAAATATATGAATTTCATCGTAGAGGCGTCCTGCGTAAGTTGGGAGGCAGGGTGACGAGGAAGTCTTCTGGTAACAGCGTAAAAGGTTTAGTGGAAACTACTTTTACCCCAGTGGAGTTAGTAGCCAAATACGACGGTAAGTGTTACCTCACTGGTAGGGTCATAGATATAAACGATAAGTCCTCCTACCAATTAGATCATATTATACCGGCCTCTTCTGGTGGTGAGTCTAGCCTAAATAACTGTGGATTATCCTGTAAACAGGCAAATTGGGCCAAAGGAGATATGTCCACTGAAGAATTCTTTCAATTATGCCTAGATGTCGTTAAGTATAATGACCTGAAATAAAAAAGCCAGGACAAGCCTGGCTTTATATTGAAGCAATATTGCTTAGATTTCGAGACCTAGAAGGCGAAGACCTTCTTGATGTTTACCTGACATCTTTTCCAATGCTTCTGGACTAGAGAGTCTCTTGAACGCAGCTTCGTGGAAAACTTCTTCAGGCAATATACGTTTGAAAACGTTGCGAATGTCTTCATCAATTTCTTCACATTCACACAATGCTCTGATACGAACCAGACGCATGGCTTCAGCGTGATGACCGGCTGCTGCTATTTCCTCAAAAGACTCCATGTACTTCAGCACCGGCTCCCAATAACGTTTCTCCCCTTCTCCTAAAGAACCCACCGGCATTTCAATATTTCTATTGGCCAGTAAATCCCTTATCCACAATGAGTGGTTAAGCTCTTGTGTTGCAATATTAGAAAGGACTTGTTGAGTGGAAGCAGATATTCTTCCGTGGTACTTATCTGCCACATTAGAAATGCGTTGATGGGCAGTGACTTCACCAATCCACTGACGTTTAAGCCAGTGATGAAGTTCTTCTTTACTGGACAATATCTTGGCAAGCCATTCGGCGGTTGTGGACATGATTTATTCCTCAGTCATTTTTAGGTTCGTTTCTGGTTGAAATGCGATCTACTAAGTTCTCGCCGTATTTAGTGACCAGTTGAACATACTCCATGTTCTTGTCAGCCATGGCGTCGAAGAGATCTGTTAAGTGACCTACTTCGGGATGAGTGACAACAGCCTCGACTTTATCAACGACAGCTTCTGCTGCCTTGTAGGCCTGTTCTTGGGCTTTACGGGTTAGTTCGAAAAACATGTTTAGCATTTTATCTTCTTTATTTGTGGAGCGGGATGCCGGATTCGAACCGGCGACCTACAGCTTGGAAGGCTGAGACTCTACCCCTGAGTTAATCCCGCTTATTCTGAAACCCAGCTAATACGTGTATTTAGCAGGGCTTTAATTCTTTCTAGTAAACCTATTTTAGTTTGGACAGGTTCATGATTGATTTCGTGCTTATGTAACAAAGGCACTCGTACTGACCAGACTTTTTCTGGGACGACTACAGGTTTATCTCTTGTACCGAACTTGCCTCTATTATGGAAGCTGTTGCAGACTTTACAAGAAAAGTCTATGTTCTTAATGTCAAAAAACAAACCTCTAGGGTCTTCGGAATTGAGCCAGTTCTCCATGTGATCGATTGAAAACGTATCTTCAGTCAAGTCACATGAGCAGCGTACACAAGTTCCTCTTCCAGTTTCGACTAAAAGAGAAAACATGATTTTTCGGTTTAGCTTGTGAGAAGCCGTTCTCCTGTTCTGTCTAAGTTGATCATTAGCTTTTTCATCGAATAATCTCTTTGCTCTTTGAGCTGCAGTTTCGACTATTGTTTGTTGTTCTTGTGGCGTTTCTACTACAGCTAACTCAATTGACATAAAAATAAACCTTGTTTTTGGACAAGGCTTATTCTAACCGGTTATATCAACCGAGGTCAACTAGTGGACTGCAGCCAACTTGTGAGGCTCAGGGGTTGCCTTCCTGGGATCAGATTCCATGAAACCAATGAGTTGCTCGGCAAAATCAGCCGCTGCAATCGAACTGACAAAGTGACCTGTTTCGTAGCACTTGGCGGTGAAGTCCCGCATTCTTGTCTTTTCTTGTTCGACAAGTTGTTCAATCGTTTTACGGTCAACAGCCATCCTGGGTTCAAGCGCAGCTTTGAACAGCTCCGTAAAGAGCTCACCGATTTTTCCTGCGGCAGTGGTACGCAAATGACCGACTATCTCGGACAGATTGGAATGCTGATTGATGTAATCAATATCACTTTCGGTCAGGAGTTGAGTTCGGCGGCTGAATTCCTGAACGGGAATAGCTTCCACGTTGGATGCTTCGAGGAAATCGTTTATCCTCTTTTTTGATTCTGGATCTTTCACCTGGCTGAGATCAGCCGTGAGTGTTTTTCCATACAATCTGTTTGACATAACGTGCTCCTTTAAAAATTACGTTATTTACTTGCACAAAACTACTCCGACTTAATAACACTCGTTGGAATGTCATTAAGGCGGAGACCCAAGCGTGACCTGCCTGAGTCCCCTAGTCATATTAATGATTGTTTTGGAAACAATTGCGTCTACCAATTTCGCCACTTCCCCATCAGAAATACGCTAAGCCCCTATCATCTATGAAGTAGATAATACTAGACCGAGACATAGTGTATTTGTGGTGGGGAAGGAAGGACTCGAACCTCCAGGTATATGTAGCGCTTCTCCCTTTTTTCAGATAGACAGTCTCTCGTTGGACAAGAATGATACAGAACGCTCTACCGCTGAGCTACAACTGCACGAAAAAACCTAAATCACTATCTAGCTAAGGTGAATTGATGGTCCACAAAAGCTATGCCACAAACTTGTTACATCCAGGCATCACCCTAGATCTTTCTACGTTAGTGGTCCAATACAATGAACAAAGGTGTCGACCCCTCTGAAAACCATATTGACAAGACACGACTCACAACATCATCACAGATTTACCACCAGCCCATCTTTCAACGGAACTGGAACTGTGTCCCTAGCTTTTGGACCGGCATCTCTTTGAGGGATTACTCCCGGTGGAACGAACCGGGCAGCTTACTCACCGTGGCGGGTGAGACTACTACCAAGGTTCAATGCGGATCAGCCTAGGTGATTATTTCGGATGTTGAAGGTGTATTTAAGTTTCTTCGTGCAGTTGACTGGATTCGAACCAGTGACCTTCCTGTGTTTTAAGACCGCTTCCTAGTGTTTCAGGAAAAACTGTTGGAAACTACTGTGGCATAAAGCTGAATAAGAAAAGGAGTTTTAATGTCCCTAACATCATACAACAACGATGACTTTACCACATATTTCTTATACCAAAACCCAGGCTCGTTATCTACCTGGGTACCTGCGACTTAGATCTTGGCGTCAGGATTTGTTTTTGTCGGGTCGTACCAGACACCGAAGATGTACTTCATGATGTTGTCGCCGACTGCGACCATCTTCAGTTCAGCATCGTTTGCCGCCATACGGGCCTGCTTGACCGCCTGGAGCAGCTTGTCGAGACGGTCGATGAGTACGGCCTTGTCTGCGGTGCTGATCATGCCGGTGCTGGTCCATTCCGTGTACTCGCCGATGTTCTTGTTCACATCGATTGGCACGTAGGTAACCGGAATGTTGGCGTTGGGTTGTGGAAGCTGCTTGTGGTCAACGGTTTTAGCCGTCTTCACATCTTTGACCGGCTCTTCGATCTTGTAGATGTGAGGGCCAGCATCGGTGTCTGGAACCCACTTAACACCGGGAGCCATTGTCGGAATTGCTTCCAGTACAGCACGCCATGCCTTCAACTTCGTTTCCATACCGAGCAGGAACGTGGCTGGCATGTCGGCCATGATTACCACACCGTCGATCTTGACGTCAGCGCGGGCTTCCTGGTTGGTGCGTTCTTTCTGCGCCACGACATCGTAGTACTTGGCCACGACGGCAGCGAGGTAATTCAGATTTCTGGAACCGTAGCAGATACCAGTTGTTCGATGGAGTCCTTGGCTTCGAGAGCCGTGTACTCAACTTCGTTTGCAGGTTCCTTGCCGAAAAGTTTCAGCTTGCGGACTTTGCCTTTGAAGAGATTTTCCTTGCTGGAAAAAGTCTTGAGCATTTCTGCCAAAAGCTTCGTTGATGCAGCTTCATGGCTTGGCTCCACTGCAAGGATTTGATGTAACTTCGAGGTCATGAGAAATTCCTATCTAAAAGGAAGGACGAAAAAAGAGAGGCGTGATTGCCTCTCCGGGGATTTTGTTTCGTGGGTGGCTTATGCAGCCATTTGCATGTGATCACGACCCTTGGAGACACGGAAGTCCCAGAGGTTTTGATCGTGGCGTTGTTCCTTTGGTGGCAGACCAGCCTTTGTCTCAGACTGGAGTATGTCACGTAGCGACTTCGCTACTGATTTAGAGGCTTGGTCTTTGACGACCACGTCTCCCTTGCGGTTTTTGATTACGAAAAGTTCCATGCGCGTTTCTTCAAAGATGTTGATGAGGTAACACCGTGCTTTTGTTAAGCCTGCTAAAAATACTCCCGGTAATATCATTACCAATTGTCTTATACCAACTTCTCGAAGGCCTCTTGAAAGGTGTGCTGGATCGCTTAACTGACCCAGCAGGGACCTTTATGTATTGAGTATTAGAGGGTGTCGAAGTTGAACGATTTGTCGGTGCGACGCTGAAAACGGACGAAAGCGTCGTTGCCGAGCTTGAACGTCAGGATGCCGTCTGTCACAGAGACTGGAGTCACCGTAGGAACACGGACCTGGCTCCATGAACGCAGCTTCTTTTCAGACTTGGTCTCTGACTCATCTTCCTCGATCTCACCGGCACTATTGATAGCAATGCCGGGTATTGAGGAAAGAACAGGACTGATGGACTTGGCCGACTTGTCTTCTGCCACGACGTCGCTGAGGGTGCCATCCATGGCCATGACTTTGCCTTCTGGCAAACGAATACGCAGATGCACATGTTCGTGTGTCAGTGGATTGCCACGGTTGTCGATGACTTGAGCGTCACCGGCTGGAAGGTCTTCACCTTGAACGGAGACAGAAACGTCGTACTGGACCTGGCCGCCGTCTGGGTACATGTTGAGCATGCGCAGGGAATCTTTGGCTGGTTCCTTGTAACGGTTCATTTCTTCGACCAGGGCTTTGAGCATGTCGAAGTTGAAGTTATCGAAGACACCGGCGACCTTGTGAATGCTTTCGATCTGGGTCTTGTCGTGCAGGTTTTCCTGGCAGTACTGCTCGATGGCTTCTTTCTCCAGACCTTTGAACTGGATACGGTAGAACAGACGACCTGGGCGGTTCTTCATGTTCTGGTCGATACGCCAGGTTTCGTTGCAGGTCAGGATGAAGAGCTTCTTGGATGAGTACACGCCGTCGAGCAGAGTCAGGATAGCTTCCTGGTCTTCTTCGTCGTACACCTTCTCGAATTCGTCAAACAGCACGATAGTCGGCTGAGCGATGCTCTGCATGAACTTGTTGAATTCGTCGCCCTTGAACGGGGTGTTGATGATCAACGTGATGATGCCTTGCTCCAGACCCATCAAAGAAATCAGCCTGGCCAGCATGGTTTTGCCGGAGCCTTTTTCACCTTCGAGCAGGACGCCAGTGTTGGTCGTTCGGTCTGCATAGCTCGACATGATGCGATCACGGAAGTCTGTCAGGTTGCCGTAGACCTTGGGGTTTTTTGTGACCGTATCGATCATGTTGACGATGAAACCGAGCTGTGGATGAACGCCGACGTTGTATGTGCCTAATGGCAATCTGTCACGGACGTCTGTTGAGCCAGCGTCGGCAACAGAAAAGAAACCACCACGATTGATGAACTTTGATGACATGGGAACCTTCACAGGGAGTTGAGGGGAAAAAGAGGCGAAAGAAATTTGGCGGAAGCGGTGAGATTCGAACTCACGGGGCCTTTTAAGGGACCCGACAGCTTAGCATGCTGCTGCCTTAGACCAGGCTCAGCCACGCTTCCGGGGATGTTTGGGGGAAGATGTGAGATTCGAACTCACGGCCAGCTTTCGCCAGCTCCGGTTTTCAAGACCGGTGCATTCAGCCAGACTCTGCCAATCTTCCAGAATGCTTATTTTAGTATATGGTGCAGGGAGAAGGATTCGAACCTTCAAGTCCCTAAGGACGCCAGTATTTTCGGGTAATGCTCGGTGTCTAGAACAAGCAGCCGGTACTTCTAACGGTGTGTTTACCAGTTTCACCATCCCCACAATTATACATGTAATTCCATAGGGCACTCAAAGGCTTTCGGTAACGTCACCAATGAGATTCCTACAGGATTACATACGCGTCAGTTGTTACCGCGTTATCATCTAGAGCTAGCATTTACAGATCCCAGGCTTATTTGGAATCTTGACCAATACGTTTTACTCATATTACGTTGAACCAATATGGCTAAAGGGTTGTTTCCCGATTGCTTTGTTAGGGTTCCATGGTCTATCAAGTTGTGTGACGCTGCTATGCGTTTAATGTCGACTTCACTCGGTACAAACACAATCTTAAGGTGAATGTTGGGTCACACCTTCAATCCTATCCGACATCCAATTAGGGTTGCGTCAGGTCACTGGAAAGGATTTTACATCTCCGAACAGATGCTGTGAGAGCGGTTCCGGCTTATTTAGAGCCGAGGTACGCAGACCGATTCTTGAAGCCTATGAATCAGTTTTATGCTCTCTTCATCGGTAACTGCCCGATATAGTACTCTTTGACGATTCTTCTTTTGGTGGGACCGGCTGGACTCGAACCAGCGACCAAGGGATTATGCTTACCACTATAGTTTTCACTACCCGTTTCCGGTTTGTGGTCTGGACTATACCTTAACACTTTCGTGTTTCTGCCGTCTAGTCTCTACACCTTCCTACTACTAGGCTTGGCTCGGGATTGGCAGTTAAGCGTTCCCCGAATTTGACAGATTCTACCTTACTGATTACAATTATGAATTTCTTCATAACCATAATTTATAAGGCAACCCATGATTGTCCAGCTTAGCAAAATATGTTCCTCCTGTCCTAAAATCCTTACAGGACGTCAGACACGCTATTGTTCCCGTAAATGTCATAATGCAGACTCTAATGTCCGATTACAAAATTACGAATTACAACAAGCCAGAGGTTTATCTCGAAAACGAGAACTCATACAACTAAAGGGTGGTAAATGTGAACTTTGTGGGTACTGTAAAAACATTGCTGCTTTGTGTTTTCACCACTTAGATCCATTCCGGAAAGACTTCGGGTTAGACATCCGACGACTTGCCAATACAACTATGTCCAGTCTTCTTTTGGAATTGCCAAAATGTCAACTCCTCTGTCATAACTGCCATTCTGAGGTTCACCACTTTGAAGATAAGTTTGCCTTAGCTGAAATTACGTTAAGTCCCCTGCTCTAACCAACTGAGCTACAGTCCCTAAAGAAACGATATGTTTCTCTACATATTACTTATACCAAAATCAGGTGCCGGTATTTGACTTCTTCGTTGGTTGCCCAGTGAAGACGTAGACCAAGCGTTGCCAGAAGTTCATCTTGCTGATCTCCAGAGCTTTGAGATGCTCTTGAGCCGCAAGCCTTCCTTCTAACATGCCAGTCAGCTTCCCTTGATGGATACCGCTGTCATAGGCATCGTTTATCGCCATCCAGCCCCGGTGATCATCTGGGCTTATTTCCTTCAGAGCATCCAAGGCCCAAGCTTCGATCAGCTCGTTTTCCTTATCACATTTTTCCTGCATTGCAGGCCTTTCGTGATAGTTGTTCGCTGCTCTGAAACTCAAAGCATCGAACATTGCCTTGGCACCGTTACGGAACTCCTCGGACAGAGGTACTGGGTCTTCACGGATAGAACCGTTCCATTCAGCGTTTCTTTCGGCCAAGGTAGGTGGGATAGGCCTCTTAAGCTCTTTACGAGCCTTTTCGAAAAGCTCGTTAAGCTTTACTCCATGCATGACCCTACATGTGCTTAGCTTTGTTGGGTAGAAGGCCCTTCCATTGCTGGATTCCTCCACCGTCTCAAAAATATCCAAGATCCCGTCTAGGATCATCTGGGCATTATTTACGTGGGTAATACTCATGACTTACGTCCTCGTCTTTAACAATACCGTTGATGTTCTTCCAGCGTCCCCAGACGTACGAAGCGTCCGGGTTGATACCTGGCCTACCCTTGAGTTCGTACAGACGCCCTGAGGCCGTTCTGAAGCGAATTGGAGCACCTTCCTCGGTACCCTGAGGTAGGAATTCTACGATGGCGGTTGAAGCACGACCCTCACCATGCCAGCCGACCCCATGAAGTGTAGGTTCCCCGTTTTCCTTCCAGGCTTTGTAAATGCCCCAGTAGATTAACGAAATTTCAGGGACTTCTTCTACAGGAGTTACGGAATGAGCACCTCCTTGAACTGCAAAACCTGCAGCACGAAGGAAGTCTTCCAATTCAGGTTGAAATTCGGCCATGTTCAGAATCCGTATTTCCTGTACCAGTCCTGCTTGAACTGCTCAACAGCATCGACACGAATCTGTTGTTCCAGTTCTTCGTGAATCCACTTAAAGTACAGATTGAACCCGTAACCTACCGTGATGTATGCCCCGAACAGGATGAAAATCCACATTGGAGCATTCAGAGTAGATAGAATCCACCACATGATGATGTAGTAGCAGGGTAGAGTGAAAAGTGCCATAACTATCAAAGTGAGAGTAAGTTTCATTTTTCTAGGATCTGGCTTCTTAGGGCCGTCAGGCATCGCATCGTTGCGAGCAAATTCTTTTGAGTACATGTGTTTTCCTTGATTTGTTGGTCTGCCCGGAGGGATTCGAACCCACGACTTACGGATTAGAAGTCCGTTACTCTATCCAACTGAGTTACGGGCAGTTTGGTATAATACGTTAATGACTTTAAGAAATAACTATACCTGTTTACATTGTACTGAAAGCATAAGAATAGATAATCACGCCAAGAATAATGCTGGGAAATATTGCAGCAATAGGTGTCAACACGATTATCAGTACCTTAGACTAATTCAGTCCTGGAAAGCTGGAGAAGTAGAAGGCTACACCGGTAAAATGAAACAGATAAAGTCTTGGCTTAGGAGATACATGCTAGATAAGCATAATAGTTCCTGTGTCAAGTGTGGTTGGTGTAAAAGACATCCTATAGATAATCTACCTCTCGTAGAAATAAATCATATAGATGGTAACGCAGAAAACTGCTTAGAAGAGAATCTTGAAGTAATTTGTCCCAATTGTCATTCTGAAACTATTAACTTCAGAGCAAGAAATAAAACCTCGACTAGACAAAGATACAATTAAAATGGTGGGTCTCGACGGGTTCGAACCGCCGACCTACTCCGTGTAAAGGAGCCGCTCTACCAACTGAGCTAGAGACCCGGTGTTTTGTTTGCGTCCAAGAACAGCTTCTTGTAAACGCTGATGGAACCTAGAAAGTTCTTATGAGGTAATGGTGGATCCCCTCGTTGAGCTGCCTTTATAGGTTGTACTTCGTTGAGATGTTTTACGAAGGCATCCCACATCTGTTCTGGAGTTTGCTGTTCCATGATTATAGCCTAGTTTTCAGGCCAGATGAAATCCATGATGTCGCTGTACGCCTCGTAGAGGAATTCGCAGAATTCAAAGATGGCCATGAAAAACAAGGAACATATAAAGAAGACTGAGGCCCAGACAGGACTGGCTATCAAGATGAGCAGGACCACCGGGACTTTTATCCATTTCTGGGTATTGGTCCAGGCCCAAAAAATTTTAAGCTTGTTCATGATCTATGCAAACCTATTACGCCTTGTTAATTCGGCTCTGAAAATCATGAGCCATTCTTTGTTTGAAAACCCGTTGCACCCATCGAGCCAAAGACAATCTTTTTCGAGGCCCCAGATGCAACCCGTGATATGAGCTAAGGACATTGCACCTAAAGGTATGTCCTCTCTTTTAGCCGTCTTCCAGCATACGACCATAATCACCTCTCTGAAAGTTGGAGTCACCACACGGAATCGAACCGAGGCCTTGGGATTTGCAATCCCTTGCACTACCACTATGCTATGGTGGCGAATGTTTATCTACACCTTTTACGTGCAGATGGAAAGTCTCCCTATGGGTATCGAAGTAATCGTTATTCCACCAGGGTCGCTTATCTTTGTCGTAGTCCTGAATGATTTCCTTGAAAAGCTTCGGATACAAACTACTGAATTGCATTGCTGCACTGTAATCGTAATGTTTACGAAGAGACCAGTCTGGATGATCTCGGAAAAGGATACGATTCTTGTTATCGGTCACTGGACAAACTATTTGGATTTCTCCAGTGTTCCAGTAATCACCTTCATTGCAACCGGAAGGTGATGTATACCAATGGGTTTGAATCGCAACGCAGTCTTTTATGGAGTGACGCTTGCCACAACCACAGAGAAATCTCTTGTTGCCACGTTGTCTATCTAACTCCTTCAGCAAGGCTGCTTCTCTCCGCCTTACTTGTTTTAGACTTTCTAGAATGTTCATTTGGTTAAGCCCTCTAGAAAATATGAATTGTGGAGCTGAAGATAGGATTCGAACCTACGTTGGACTTGCGTCTCCGGCTTACAAGACCGGTTCTTTCGACCACTCAGATCACTTCAGCGTTACTGCATATTATAGCAGCGTTTTATTTCCGAAGAACTCTTTTGTGAATTCTTCCCAGCTTGCCCATCTGATTTCACACCAGAGAGCAACGTAAGTACCAAGCCAAGCTCCTGCACAAGCAGGGATTAATAGCCAGTAATCTTTCACGAATGAGATTGTGGCAATGCCGGTCATGAGAAACAAGATTGCAGCCCAGTTAGAGGCTTTGACTTTGTCCCGATCTTTGACTCGGCTGACGTAGGTAGCCCAGCAGACATCTGCCAGGAACACTACGACGAAAACCAGAGCCCATTCAAGGGCTAGCGCTACTGTCATTTGTAACCCTTTCTGGACGGGTGTCCTGTAATTCCTTGCGACCTTGTTTGTAGAGACCAATCAAGACGTCTACGTTGATGTGAGGGCCGAAGATTGGCTGACCTTCGACAAAGAACGACTCCCTGGCTTCATGTTCAATGGCCGTCATCATTGCTTTAAAAGCCGTGAGGACGATTTCGCTCTTGACCATGTGCTCGGACAGGACCCATTTGCGGCCATTCCAGTCCTGAGCAACCTTTGTTTTTGTGCAATCTGCATGGAACTGGACCCTCATGTAGGACGGAGTCTCTGGGGTTTCCAGGGCTCCGAACGCTACAAAATACCAGTCGTTGTATTTGACGGTGTTCAGGATAGCCTGAACTTCTGACGTTTTCAATTTAACCTCCATTTTACAAATATGCGAACATCCTGTTGAAGTTTTCGTAGACGCCTGAGAGCCTTTTCAAACTTTGTAACTTCAACTTCATGAGGAAACAGGGTTTTGACCAAATAGTTTTCTTTGTCACCCCACCAATCTGGAATCCAAAAAGTTTCCACAGCTTCAGGGTTTCCATCAGGGGGAATGAAACCGCAGATAGGATAGTCATCTTCTGTGAGAAGAGCATAGCCCAGACCTCCTAGTCTGTCTACTGCTTCCATTCTTAATTTAAGGATATCCAGATCATTGTGCGGACGTAGAACATCAGCGTAATCATTTATCCACATATTCAACCTCCCCAAACACGATGTTCTACCACGAGCTTTACTGAGTTTTTACGATGCTTATTCCTATGTTCAAGCATAGCGTCAGCACTTTCAAAACCTCCACCAGGTGGAGTTGTACAGGGATAATCGTTGACTAATTCAACTTCTATTCCCTCAGCCAATAAAGCTCTATGAATTATCTCAGCTTCGTAATTTACAGCTAAGCCAAGACCTTGAACGGTAACAAGGACTTCATCAAATTTCTTGTCAGACATACTTGTTCCTAAATAATGGTGCCCCGGAGAGGACTCGAACCTCCACACCCTTGCGGGCGTCAGGACCTAAACCTGATGCGTCTACCAATTTCGCCACCGGGGCTGGTGTTACTAACAATTAATGAATGGCGTCAGGTACGAGATTCGAACTCGCATTTGCTTGCGTGAAAGGCAAGTGTCCTAGGCCGTTTAGACGAACCTGACTGAAAACTAATTTTCAAAGGAATTGGTGCTGTCTCTCAACAAAGTCCAATTCATTTGTAATGCTGTTCTTCTTCTATGACAGTTGGCGCAAACAACGTCACACTTTTCCATCTCTACCAATATTTTATCGATAGAAGTACCTAATCTCAGAGCGTTACTTATGTCGAAGGATTTATCGGCTCGAATTCTATGATCAAATTCCAACACTATCGGATCTTTTTCTCCGCAATCCATACAACCCTTTTCAGCTTTGTAATCATGTACAGCTTTTATGTTTACAAAAGCTCTTTCTTTTTCTTTTCTTTGCTTTTCAGCTTTCTGTTCCGGAGAACGCTTTGCATACCAAGCATTGTTATAAGCTCTTTGTTCTTCTTTTGTTTTCATAAATACAATTTGGTACCCGCAGCAAGATTCGAACTTGCGACCAATGGATTAAAAGTCCACTGCTCTGACCAACTGAGCTATACGGGTTTGGTGGCCAGGGCTGGTTTCGAACCAGCGACCTATCGCTTATCAAGCGAGTGCTCTACCCCTGAGCTACCCGGCCTATTAACTGTTACCAGTCAATGTTTATTGTGTACTTGCCTGCGGGAAGCAATCCTTTAGAATGTAAATCGTCCACTATCATTTCAAGTGACGGGTAGAAATTTCTTTCCCAGAACAAGTCTAGGCAATTTCCACCTTCTTCTTTACCATTCCATTCTAAAGGACTTCTTTTTAACCAAGCTGCAAAACTAACACCTTCGACATCTCCATTGATTACCTCGGGAATTGTCTCCGCTTCAAAATCATGCGGATACTCATTGGGTACTGTTATCTCATGTGTCCCTCGACTCTTGCAACCATCTTGCTGCTGGAAGCAATATGGTCTGCCGTATGTCTTTGTGACCAAGTCGTCAAATTCACCTGAGTCTATCATCTGTATTGTCTGAATTCTCATTTACTTAGTATTAATGGAGCCAACGGAGGGATTCGAACCCACGACTCCCTGCTTCGTAGGCAGGTACTCTAAATTCCACTGAGTTACTTCGGCGTTTGTTTATTGGTGCTACTGGATGGACTCGAACCACCGACGCTCGGCTCTTCAGGCCGACGCTCTACCAACTGAGCTACAGTAGCGTTTAATTATCAAGGCATGCAGGGTTCGAACCTGCGTCTCGTCTGACTTAACCATATTAGTCGACTTAGTGATGAACCACCGGAAGGAATCGAACCTTCATTTTCCGAATCCTGACCTACTGAACGAATGCCTTGAATTTCTTTAACTCCAGATCAGATGACTTAACCAGACTAGCCTAACCACAGATACAGGTGTTTAGTGGTGGGTAGTCTAGGACTCGAACCTAGTATGCTCAGGGAGCGGCGGGGTTACAGCCCGCTGAAGTCGCCCGTGCTTCTCACTACCCAATAGGGTTAGGGGCGAGGTGACGGTGAATATCGGTAACCGAAGAACCACAGATCTAGACGAACAAAGAACTTCCCCTCGTTAAAGCCGAAGCCAAAACGAGCCATTCTGTTTTTCTCATCTAATTGTAGTTTGGTTAACATGGTGTTTTTGAATTGAATTTGTATTTTAGCACGGTTCTTGAAATGTGCAAGTTATTTCTGGCAGAGGCACCAGGATTCGAACCTGGAACACACGGATTTGGAGTCACGCTGTTCTGCCAATTGAACTATACCTCTGTGTTAACTTGCTGTGAATTTGGGGCGAACAGCCGGATTCGAACCGACGCATGGGAGGATCACAACCTCCAGACTTAAACCGCTTGTCTATGCTCGCCGTGGAAATGGCGGCTCATGCCGGAATCGAACCGGCGTTGATCCCTGGACAGGGGACTGTTCTACCATTGAACTAATGAGCCTAGGTTTACAACAATCGTTCCAGCGTATTGATGGCAGCTAAGCCCTCATCTACGTGACCGATACGGTGATGAAGCCATTTGATGACTTCTTCGGAATTGAAATCAAGGTATTGACCTTGATATTGACAGTTGCCGCAGTGAGACGCTTCTTTCTCACTGGTACATGGATGCCTTGGGTTGACATCGCAGTAATCGCATATCCCAGACATATATTATAACACCTGGTTATTGCGGGTCGACAAATGGTACTGGAACTCACGTTTAGCCACTGAGAACCTGCTCAACGGATAACGAAGACTGTCTTCGACAATTTCTATTTCGTCAAAGCCTGGCTTGATTTTCCAGCATGCTTGATGCATCCTGAATACATCGTCGGTCCAGAATACAGCACGCCCTTTGCTTGCCCAAGTTGGGTGACAGTTCATGCTGGTGATGTACATTTTCTTGCCTGTCGTCCGTTGCCAGACGTCAAAACTTTCGTTCGTCGAGGCTCTCATGTAATTAAACCAGTATAACTCATCAACCGATTTCGTCCGTGGGGCCATGGCCGACACTGGTGGGAGATACTCGTTCGGAGACGGATAGGATTCCTGACTTGAACAAGATATCAATCCTACGGTCCCAAAAAATCCAAATAGCGCTGCGGCTATTACTCCAAATGCTTGACCCATAACAGACTCCTCGTTTTATATAGAAAGTATCGCTACAACCTTCTTATACCAAAATAGAGGAGCCTAATTGGTTAGTATCCGTACGTCTTCAACTGAGCAATCGTGTCAGCCGCAGAGGTGTGCAGAATACCAATACCACCACGAGAAATCCACTGAGTGATGTTCTTGTGGTTGTCGTCGATCAAAACGTCGTTTGGCTTCCTACAGTGGAACTGCTTGTCTTCAGCGTGAGGACCAAAACGAACTTCGACATGAGCACCGATATGCTCTGCCATCCATTCCCGCTTGTGCTGTGTGACCTTAGGCCACGACCAGCGACGAGGAATAGCAGTGAGCATGACGGGGTTGTACTTCTTCACGTAGTCCCAGAGTTCATGCATGTCCTTGGTGGGTGGCAAATCCCGGTACAGGTTTGGTGCCAGAGCGTAGAGGTCAGGCCATTGGAAGTTGCTGGCATTGTTAATGATCTCCGGCATGTATGTGCGGGCCAGGGCAAACCAGTCGGCCACCACTTCGTCCATGTCGACGAAGAACGTTGGGGGTTCCTGGTTGATGCGGAAAGAGCCAACGGAAGGCTGTAATGGCATAGGGTTGCCAGGTTGTGTAGATGTGGAATTCATAGCGTTTGGCTTTTCAAAAAGTGACGTTGGGCATCTTCATTGCTTTTACCCATCTGGTTATAAGTACGAACATAGTTAGCAACCATGTCGGCGGATTCACGGATACTGTTGATTGCCACAAAAGGTATCTTTAGATCGGTCAAAATCTTGTGAATGTTTTCGTCTAATCCTACTGACTCCTCTCTTGTCTGACCACGACCTTTAGAGTCATAACCGGGGCCTCTGCGAACGAAAAAATTGAAGTTCTCGAAACGTTCATGAGCTTCAATCGCTACGTTCATAAGGCTGGGAAGGTAATTAGGATCACCATAGGCTAAGGTTAATAAAATAGGAGCATCAGTAACGATGAACTCCACTTCTCCTTCTAGACGTCGCATCTGGAAATGCTGTTTGGCAAAGATGTAATCCTGGTTCTGGCGAACCTTACCTGTTCGTCCTTCCCATTCGTGTTCTTTGGTTTTCTCCAAGGCCAATTCACAAGTCACATCACGGAATTTCAGCTCCGAAAATGTCCTTGTTGCCAAACGACTTTTACCAGCCCCAGGGCCAGCAAAGAAGTTAATCACTTTTTGTTTCATACTCACTCTTCCTGTAATAAACGTTGGAACATACCTTTGTCACGGTAAGTGTCTCCTTCACGGAGACGAGGATTACCACAGCACCATGGAGAACTGCAAGTAGTTGGGTATTGCACCACCTTACCCAGTCTCATACGGTCCATAGGCTCTCTGGCTTGTGACATTGTAGTTCTACTGGGAAACCCCCAGTAAACCCGACGCTTATTTTTAAGTCTTTCGACGTGATGCCGACGAACGGCACGATTGAATTTTTCCATTGTTTCTCCTTGATCTGAACGGCGGCGGAATTGCCGCTGTGTTCAGGGTGGAGAATCCAAATGGAGTTGTTTGTTTATTCATTGCTTATTTCCTCGTTTGCTATTTCTAATAGTATATCACCGTGGCATGCTTTAGGAGCACAGAAACAGCGTAGATCTTTTCCTTTTAACTCTCTCCTAATGGCGTCCATTAGGGCAGGGTTAGCTAGAACCGCAGCCTTGTATTTGGCTATAACCTCTTCTCGGGTTCCATCAGTGCCGATAACAAATGGGTTTCCCCACTTGCTACCGCGTCCGATGTAAACACCTTCGTTGGTCTTGTACTTGTTGAAAACTTGAGGCATCAAACCCCAACCAAACCAGGAGGTATCTCTATGATCCCATTTGGGAATTTGGAGGCCACAAAACAGCGTAGGCCAGCCTCTATGTAAGTATCGCCTAGCCACCTATCATCTCCGACGAAAGAGGCGGTAATGCGATCCCCTAGGATTCGATACTCGATCTTGAGGCTGGATAGAACACTCCAGCCCCATTGAATGGACTCACAGTAGTTGGGAATAACAAACTTTTTGCATTCCCCGCTACCATCAGGGTTCTTGACCCACATCTCCAGACCGTCTTCACTGGTCTCAATACCTTGAGCCTTGACTACAGCGTAGTTTAAGGCCAAGCCATTAAGGAAGTCGACGGCAACAGTTGCGAACTTCTCGGTCATCACACAGCCTCGACACAAGCATCGATTAGTTGGGCTATCCGTGAGAACGGCATGCCGGTGTCGTTCAGATCAGAAATCCAGATTCCAGCAACACCTTTGCTATGAACAACGTTTTGATCTTTGAGTTCTTCGGAAGTCAGCATTTCTACCGGCACCCGGAAACCAGCAGCATCTTCTGCATGAAAACGATCACGCAAGGCCTTGCATAGACCGTGCATGTCATCGTTGTAGCAGGTATCGCCGTTCCCATCCTGAGTGATGGTTAAATTGGTTCTTTCTTTCACGGTGTCGCAAAGAACACCAAGGCAACAAAAAGTATTGTCTTTAGTGTTATTAAGGACTCCAGTCCCTTGTTTATAAGCGCCGCTGAGCAGATTTGCAATCCACTCGTGCTTCTCAGCTTTGAGCATTTTCATTTTGGTACTATCTCCACAAGTTGTTTGATGAAATCAGTGATACGTTCAAAGGTAAAACCTTGGTCATTGAGGACGGTGAGGAAGTAGCTTTCCTGTGGATTTCCTTCGGCATCATGATAAGCAGAGGGTTCTACCCTTCTGTCGACCAAATACTGGACTTCTACCTCTGTCAGCAACGACTTGGGTACGTTCAGGCCGTGAGAACGTGAATCGTACTTTTCAGACATCACCCTAGGTAGTAAACCTTGAGCTCCGCTGAAAGTCCACTCGTCACTATCTTCTTCTCGGCTCATGCGTAAATCAAAACGTTTGACGTTGATTTCACACAAAACACCTAAGCAGCAATAGTAGTCCAGGCCTGTTTTTTGGTGATGAGTTTTCAGGGCACCAGTACCCTTGGGATACCTGTCGGATAACAAAGCTGATATCCAGTCGTCCCGTTCGACCAGAGTCATTTTCATGGTCTGGCTTATACCTTTAGGGTAAGTTGTCATGCTGGTTCCTTGATTTTGACGTGTTGTTGAAGGAGGTCGGCAATGCGTGCAAAAGATATGCCGCCGACGTCGTTAAGGCTCATAGGAGAGTACATCTGATTTTCAGACAGTAGAGCCCCATTTGAGTAGGCCGACAGTTTTTTCAGCTCGGTCTCAGTCAGACTTTTGCCTGGGATGAAAATCAAGCCATCGTCGATGTCATATTCGTCGCACAGTGAGGTTGGCATGAGACCTGTTTGACCATCGTATCGGGTCATAAATCTATTTTCCCCTATGGCACTAGTGAAATCAACCCGAAGTTTATCCTTATTGATTTCACAAAGAACACCTATGCAGCAGAATTTATGGTCGCTTAGGACACCATCATCATTCCTGAAAGAATGAAGTCTTTCCTTGCCCTGGGGATACTTTCCAGAGCGAAGTGCTTCCAGCCAGTGGTCCAGGTCCACTTGTGTCATTTCCATTTTCGTAGTCCTCAACAATTTCTACATGAGCCAATATCAGCTCAGCAATTCTGGCGAAAGAAAAGCCATCCACTTCTCAAGTCGTATTTTTCCCTTTGGTGCTGCCCCAAGAGTATGGAACAACGCCAGAATTCTTCTCAGTCCGTTTGACAATGGCTGTGTTTTGTTCACGATTGGCTCCTTTAAAAGTAATCATATGAATAAGTTTCTACATAATTCTTATACCATTAAAACGAATTAAACTGGGCTAAAAAAACAGGGACTAAGCCCCGTTTTTATGCCGAAGGGAGCATCGACATTTCTTTGATGATGTACCCTTTTTCATCCAAGAATACAGGCCTGTGGCCCTTTTTGACTTCTTCGTAGTGACGTTGATAATAAGCCAAAGCAAGCTTTGAGACAGCTTGTTTTGACATATCCAACTCCACAGCTATGTCATTGAGGACTTTGGCGTGTAATGTGTCCGGTTGAGGTTCAGGAATCGAAGGATCGAAAGAAAGCCCTCTCCAAGCCTTTAAACCCACATTACAGCCGAGCGGATTGAAAGGTGAGGCATCGGCTCTTTTTTCGCACTGAGCGCCCCAAAAGCCGTCTTTCCAGTACGAATACCCGAACTGGGTTTTTTCTCCGTCAAGGAAATCGATTTTGGTTCGGTAAATACCTTCATAGGCTGGTGTGATTTCTTTAGGAAACCAGTCAGTGACTTTCAGAGCAATATAGAAGCTCTTACCGAGGAGCATCCCATCTGGCCCAGCCATCACTTTCTCCTCGAAGGTTTTACGAGGTCGGCTGCTTCCTGTATCAGCCAGATCTTAGGAGCAAACCAGACCAGAGTCGTGTCTTTTGCGTACATGTACGTGGCTGGTACCACTGTTATGCACATAATGAAAGAAAACATGGCCATGCCTCTTTTTGCATCTTCCCCGAAAGATCCTGATCTTTTAGAAAAGTAGATCTTGTGGAAATTCCACAGCCATATAGCCATGATAATTGCCAGGAAGATCAATAAGGCCGTGTTCCAGGCTCGTCCATATATGACGTATTGTTGAGCAATGTCTGGTAGTTGCTCCATTACGAAGTCGCCTACCGTTGTCATACCCTTGACAATCAAGTCAAGAATAAGACCGAGTTTGTTTTGAAATTCTTCGTTCATCGTTGAAAAATATCTCTGAAAGGCCAGGGTGCAGTAGGGCTCAGCACAGTCGCAAACTTTGCGTTTGGCTGCGAAGGAATCTTGTCTACTGCCTTCTTGGGTCCCGGCTTACTCCACAAGGAAGTGTTGATGATTTCAAAAGGCCAGGCATTGACTGGCACGATTGGGCTAACCCTCACTACGTGGCGGGGCTGGTATTTTTTAGAAGTCCTCGCTTCTACTTTCACGGTGTCCATTGGTTCCTTGTTAATGTTCGTAATCAAGCATTTCATCTACCATTGCGTCTCGAATGGCTTTGGTAAATACTTCCATGACCTCGGCATGTGTATGTTCGTCGTTGAATGATGGTAGAGCTTGACCATTTGTGTGATCGGTTAAAGCCTCCTTGGCTTGAGAATATAAGTCGTTCAACCAACTTGGGAATGGCAACTTCCAATCTCCAGCCAGTTCTCCACGACGAATCATCATGGAGCCAACAATGCAGCACTTGGCGACATCTTCGTCCCAAAGTTTTGCAAGTCGGCCATCAGACTTAACACACATGTTCTGTTTGCACCACTTTTCAGGGGTGTCAATTTTGGCCTTAACTCCCTTCAGAAAATCCGAGAGCAGCATCTTTCAATTCCTTTGCTATTTGGCGTTGAATACCGGCTTTCCAAGCAGCAATGACTTCGCTGTGAGTTTTACCGTCGTTGTAGAAAAGAACGCTTCCAGCCATGGTTTTCTTCAAGGCTATTTCCATCTGAGCGTGGATGTCAGAACCTAAGTTAAACATGGCTACGACGTGGCTGATGGCACCTTTAGAGCAGAACTTACAGGCTTCTCTCGTATGGGCCTGAGCTTGCTTACCGTCAGAGGTAGCTGCATACCAGCCTTGTATCCAGTTACCCCGCTCACTGATGAGCTTTAAGGCCTCTATTAAAGCGTCAGAGACTTTCATGTAGTTCCTAAGGCTAAAACGAAACTGGCTAGATGGTTAGTCTAGCCAGTTCGCAAAGAATTACTTCTTCTTGGGTTGTGCCGGTGCTACGGCTGGTGTTGCCGCTGCGGTTGGCAGGTTGTAGTAGGGCCACGAACCTTTGTTGGTGGCCGACACACGACGCCATGCTGGATGAGTACCTTCGGCTTCCTTGATGTCGTCGAGTTTGGTGATCACGCAGTTACGCAGCGAAGACAAAGCCGCAGTTGCTGCTGCCGTTTTATATTCACGGGTGACGAACAACGCTTCGACTGAAACCGTAGGGACCGACTGGGCATTCAGGTTGCCGTAGGTCAGGTTGTCCGTACGGGGGTACGAATCCTTCAATTTGGCAACCGTCGCAGGACCAACGGCCAGTAGGCGATAGGCAGCGCTGAGAGCAGGGATTTTCTTCTCCTCGTCCCCAGCGATATCGGCCATAGGAGCACCTCCAACCATCAAGATGGCGTCAACCTGTTGAGCGTCAAGAGCTTTCTTGGCTTCACCGAAGTTTTGAACCTGGATGATGTCGTAGGCAATCTCGCTGTCCAGACGAACCTGTTTGGCGGTTTCGACTGAGCCACCCCAGGCTGCGATCTTGCGGCCCTTGAGTTGAGCCACTTCAGTCAGGGTTACTTCCGTACCCATGACCTTGATGCCCATCGCACCATAGCCGCCTTCCTTGATCGGAGCAGAACGCACGATGAAGTGCAGTTGTTCCGGATGCATGGCCAGCAGGGTCTTGACGTCAGCCAGGTCGGTGTTGCCACGGCTTCGACGGTACATCATGTCGGACTGACCGAATATTGCTTGCACCTTGTTGCCAGTAAGCAGCTCCAGGTTCTGGACGCCGCCCGTTGTGACACGACCATTCATCAGCAGTTCATTGCCGCAGAACTTCTTGATGTCTTCAAACATCGAGTTGTAGGTGCCGGTTTTTGAGCCAGTGGCAACGTTGAGCTGTTGAGCTTGGGCCGTAGCCGAGGCCAAACCCATCACACAGGCCAAGATGGTAGCCATGCTGAAAATACGGGAGAAACGGGATTTTTGCATTTTGATTCCTATATAGGTAAGGGTCAGTTGGAGGAAGGAATTTTCAAACCTTTGAGGCTCTTGTCATCGCTGTAGTCAGTTCTCGGAGGATCGTCTCCGGAACTAGATGCACCTGAGCTACCCACGCCGCCTTTTGCGACGACGAGAGCAACCAGTATTATCACTACGACAACAAGACCTATAACGGCGTTTAACCATTTAGGCATGTGAACTCCTTAACGGCCCAGTTTGCGGCCAGTGGATGCAGGAGCGGGTGGCGGTGTCTGATACACGGGTTGTGCAACAGGAGGAGCAGAGTACGAACGGTATGGAGTGTCCACAACGTTTGCAGCTTGCTGGGTAATGCCGAGCGGTGCCGCAGGAGTCACGATTTCATGGGTGTTTTCCACAGTACCGGTCTGGATGCGGTTCAACGCAATCTGCATACGGCCACGGGATTCAGACATGCGCTTTGCAACTTCGTCGAAGGAGATTTTGCTGCCTTGACTATTGATTCCGTTCTTCTTGGCGAAGCTCAGCAGACCGACAGTTTTTGCCATTGATTTCGCAATAGCAACTTCCGCCTCGGCTTGCTTGATCAGACCTTCGAAAACCTTGTATTGCTTGTGTTCATCTCTGATCACTTGCAAGACAGAATCGCGCAAGACGATGAGCCCTTTCAAATCGTTTTCCCAACGAGCAACAACGACAGGGTCCATGATTTTGCGACCATCTTCTATTGAACGCTGCGTGGCATCAATACCAGCAGTACATTTCGCCGTGTTCTTCTCCAGCTCATCGATGTCCTGCGCTTGGGCTTTCAAGTCACGATGCATACGGGCCACTGGATTGCTTCGTATGGCACTTGTCCAGAGCCACATAGAAAACTGAGCCAGCCATTCGCAAAGGCCCGGCAAAGTAAACCACATAGCCAGCAAGGCAATGCCGCAGATACCAATGGCTACAAGGCTCAATGCCATGGTAAGCAATATAGGAATTGCTACGTAGCCAATAGCTGCTAGAGCTACTGCTACCAACCCCCATTTCAGATTTCTCGTTTGATTGTCCACGGAAGGCTCCTTTAAATAAAAGTAGAATTGTTCTACATATTGCTTATACCAAGTAAGCAACATGAATTGTAATGTAAAAAGAGACGTAGTCTCTTTGCCGTTTACATGAAACAGATGAGTGCAGCATCAACGTAAACGTTTTCAGTTTTCATGCACCCTTCTTTATGGCATATGCTACTGCATCGCCAAACGTTTTGATCTTGTCCATATCGAGATCGTCAATCTCAATACCGAGTTCGTCTTCTACTTCCATGACGAACTCAACGCAATCGAGTGAGTCGAAGTTAAGGTCTTCGATAAACCTGGTCGCGCCTACGACAGATTGCTCCACTGGAAGGTCTATATAGTCAATCAAGACCTGACGGATCTTGGCTGCTATTTCTTGTTCAGTTCTCACTGAGGCTCCTTTAAAACCGGCCACCTAAATCCCTACCGGACAGATATTTGGCAGCGTTACGTATACGAATGAAATGTTTCTTTGCCATCTCGTCCGTAATAGTTATGTTGTACTTCTCTTCTACGATGAGGATAAACTCGATGAGCCACGAATCCCCTAGCTCCAGACTGTGCAAATTCGTGTCTATGTCTACGCCTTTTCCTTTGAGGTCTCGGAAGTAGCCTAATAACATCTGCATCAACTGTATTCGAATTACTCCTACTGTGGAGCTAGAATCTAATGCCATAGGTACCTCCTTGTTTGTTAATGGTGCCCGAGACCGGATTCGAACCGGTACGCCCTTTTGAGGCGGTTGATTTTCTTACTACTTTAGCTTTCACTAACCCTTACGGTTGTAGTCTGGACTATATCTTCTTCTTCAACTTTACTTGTTAAGAAGTCACGAGCTTAGTCTCTGAACCTTCCTCATTACATTCCTGTTTTAGAGGCTCGGCTGCTGATTGGCCAATCTCCCATATTCTTATAACTTTCACACCCGTCGTTTCCAACCATGTTGTAGTTATAGGAGCTATAAGGCTATTCCAGCAATTTCCGTGATTCTCATTCTGAGATTTCTCCCAGATGACTCGTTGCAGATCTAGAAAAATATGCAGCTTACTATGAGATCGTCTATCTAAGACCATAAGATTTTCTAGCCTATTATCCTTAGGATCATCATTTATATGATGCACAACCTCATTGGTTTGAAGTTTTCTACCTAAGACCTGTTCGGCCAAATATCTATGTTCATGAACCTTTCCTTTTACTTGCCAAACATATTGGTTGGTATTTTTACTCTCTGCTTTTCTAGATTGCATAGAGGAATAGCAACCGATACATAGAACTTGGTGCTTTCTCCAAGCTTGGTAAGTATCTAGACAGGCTTCGCACTTTTTCTCCCAAGTACACCTACCCAGTTCATACTTAGACTTTTGCATATCATTAACTCTTTTGCTATTGCATTGAGTACATAGTCTTCTACCTAATTTTCTTTCTGATCCACAGACTTTGCAAGTTAACTGTTTCATAATTACTCCCAATAGGAAATAATTATATAACAAATTTACTTTAAATGTCAAGTCAACTGTGTCTACCGTTCCACCACTCGGGCAATTGTTTTCATTACGTGGATTGTACCACGGCTGCTTGAGCTGAAAGAACCTTGATAAGCATCGCTACTTTGCGTTTCTTTCGAGCAGCGTTTCGTTTTAGCTTGGCCTTTTTACGACGTTCTTCAATCTGCTTTTGAGTCAATGGCATTTCACCACTTGCTTGAAGTTTCTGACGTAAAGCTGTTTCACCAATGCTCTTTTCCGCATTACAGGGAGAGCACATGGTCTGGCTGTTTTCCAGCTTATCTGCACCACCAAGGCCCCTTGCGAGGATATGGTCGTGGGTCATCATGACTTCAACCATCTGCCCGTCTTGCTCCTTAAGTGCGTACAGGTTGAGGTGGTACGGCGATATAGCTTCTGGGCTGATTATCGGTACATCCTCTCTTATACCACGTTCAAGAGCGAAGAAAGAGCCTTCGATGCCGCAGGTTACACACTTCAAGCCCTTGAGCTTAAAGGTTGTAAGACGGAGTCCACTTACGTGAGCTTTGCACCCCGTTCCGGTTATCTCGACGCGCTCTGCGTCTTTGCTTTCATGACCGTTGAGTAGCGGCAATACGATTTCCAGGGAAACGACCTTTCTTCGGTCGTATATCTTCGGTATCACGTTGTTTCCTTTCAGCACATGACTTCGAGCCCGCCAGTGCCGGGAGACCGAGGCGACTGACGTCCAGTGGTTTGTTGAGGAACGCTTGTTGCGTTACCAGAAGGATTTTGTCCAGAATGAGCTTGCTGCAGAGCAGTCTGGAGGTGGGAGGGGTAGCTTGGATCAATGACGTGCGTGAAAACGGTGTGGAGCTTGTCTTTGACTAGCTTTGTCTTGGCCTCGTTGAGACCGACGGAAGGGTTGATGCCGGAAGCCTTGTTGGCGTCCAGGATACCACGGAGATAGAGGCAAAAGCCTAATGGTTGTGTCATTTGACCACCTTCTTTCTTGGATAGCAGTACGAAGCCTGATATCCTCTCATGTTTTTGCTCATCTGTGTCCCGAGAGTTACGCAGTCTTGCTGGGTTGGAATGTCTTCGATAACAATCGAAGTAGGGGCGCGGTAACCATCCACTCCATAACTGCCTGTCAAAATCACAACGAGTATGAATGTTTCGAGGATCATTTCAGCACCTTCCTTGTACTTCGGAACCTACGCTTGCATGAACATTATTGGCGTTGATCGTGACGTCGACCATATCGAGGTGTCTTTCGATCAGATCAACTTGTTTTGGAGTCAGCTCTGCTGGTTCACCAAGCTCAAACAAGCCTTGTAACCAGTAGCAAAATTCTTGTGGTGACATGGGATTCCTATTAAAAAAAGCAGCTAGATTTGACTCTAGCCGCTTTTCAGGTTAGCCTATTTAAAGGCCGCCCAGGTTGGTTCAGGAACTGGTGCCGGTGCGGGCTGCAGGAGCTTCTGCCGGTGGGGTCCAGTCTTCGGGGATCTTGTCGATGTCCGGGAAACGTGCTTTTGCCGAGGCGGGGGTAGGAATGCCGGCCAGCTTGCGTGCAGGGAAAATGTTGTTGGTCGCCCTGAAGTAGGTGACGGTGCGTTCTGCGTAGGCAGCATCGGCTTCCAGCTTGGCCAGAGCCTTCTTGGTAGCGGCAATGTCGACCTGGATGTTGGACATCAGGCTGTTGACGCCTTGCAGGATGTTGACTGAGTCAGAAACCAGGCCTTCCAGCGTTTCTTTCATCAGCGCAGCTTGCGCGGTGTCAACCAGGCTACCCAGAGCAGGCAACACGCCACCAGCAGCTACCAGAGCAGCAGCAGATGAAGGCTGAGCTGCCAAGATCATGTTTTCGAGAGATTGGGACATTTAGAAAAGGCTCCTTTGGGAGTTAACGAAAAACTTGGGCGGAATTACCCAAGGTTACAACGCAGCCAGCTACGATATTTGCTGGCTGCGTCATCTTGGAAGCTAACGTTTTAAGACGGTAGCTGAATTGAACCACTTTACTGAGCTAGGCATCCCAATGAGTCCGGGGAGACAAGATGCACGGCTCACCGCATGACGTCTTATTAGGAAGGTGACGTTAGTGGAGGAAACGGTAACTTTACCATATCAACCGGGCCATGGAATTTTTAAAGGAGCCCCAGGCCGTTATGTCGATAGGTCGCTGGGCTTTCACACAGCATGTTGCTCCGGCCTTTCGCGGGGCCGAATTGAGTTCTCTCGACTGGAAAAACGAATCGGTGGGTCGAAGCCCTCCTCCGACTCTATGCCCAAACCTCGATCCCATTAAGGTGGGTTTAAGACAATAAGTTACAACCGAGAGAAACTGGGAATATGTAGTAGAGGTTTACTGAACGAGTCCAGCTTCTGTTGCTAAGAATAACCCCTACAAGAAAGTCTCCGCCCTTAGCTTACGCTAAGACAGCCTTTTCAGGCTGCCTGGAGGGCAAACGCATGTGCGTCGTTTGCATTTCTGCTTTTGCTATTTTTTTAGGTTGCAATGCCGCAACCAGCGCGTCAAACCTACTACGTACTGAATCGATTACCGGATCACCCCCAATGGGCCGCATCACTGCTGGCACTTTTTGAGTGGTGGAGATGGCGGGATTTGAACCCGCGTCTTCCGAACTGTTCGAGAGTAACGTTTACGCTGTTTCAAGCAAATCTTGCGATTTACTCTAGGGCTACAGAGGTTAGTCTGAGCGTCCACCACTTAATGAATACTGAGCTGGGGAGCCCAGATTGCATCAAGCCTATTTCCAGATTTTACTCTGGTTGTTGAGGAAAGTACACATGGCTCGAATTTATCGACCTGTACTTTTGTACGAAATATGCCATACAGCACTATTTCACGTTCTTGGGAAAGATATTGACTAATGCCTTCCATGACATGTGCCTGCTTTTTCAGCACCATCAAACAGAACTTCAGCACAAGTCTTTCAACTAACAATGCATGAAGCTTCCATCGAAAAAAGTTGCGATACAGCAAATGTTGGTTCCCCAACGTGTCGCCGGTCTTGTTCCACCAATGAACTGAAACTTCGACTTTATGCATCTTAGCTCCTTGTTAATAAAAATGAAATGCAGATAGGTCTAGGTGCTGGTTGCAATGCTGATTCCGGCCGTGCGGTGCAGGCTGTAGCCTATGGATAAAATTCCACGTTACTGAGGGACACTCTTGAGGTAGTATAGCTATACTCCTTATCACCCTCTTTTGAATCAGAAGTTCTTGGGGAGCTTTTTACCTAGAATTATCTGCACTTGAAAATATATCCTGCTTACTGATACAGGTCGGTACGATACGGAGATTGGTTTGGCTGAACCTTACCAACTCACGAGGTGACCACGGGCCGAAAGCGTGCCGTCAAAGACGGCTGAGACCCAGAGCACGATGGCCTGAGAATACGAGGGTTGCACGGGCCGAAGGTCTATCGCAGAGCGAAGCGACGACAACGAAGCTGAACCTAAGGAGGAACGTTAAGTTGTCTATCTAATGTTCTTATACCAAGACGGACTGGTTGAATCTAAAAAAAGGCCTGAGTGTTAGTCAGGCCTTTTGTTCAACGTGGATTGAAATAGATAATCGTTGCAGGTTGCTCTGGAGTCTCTGCAGTTCCAGGACCACCCCAGGCTGCGAACATATCTCCTTTACCTAAGGTGTAACGATCTTTAGGTGCGTCGTAAGGCCAACCGGGATAATTGTCATACTGCTTTCCAGGCCAGCCTTTAGGGAAACCATCTATACCGTTACCCTTTTCGTCTTGCCGTTCTTTCTCCCTACGGCGTCTATCTTCCTCCAGTGCCTTTGTAAAAGCATTGTCAAACATATTGGGTTTAGGTTTGTCAGGAACGTTTTGAGCCACGAAAGGACCTTGGGCTGCCTTAGCTGCTTCTTTATCGAAGCCAATAGCAGCGATCTCTTTCTTGATCAAATCCCATTGCTCAATCGTAGGTGTTGCACCCATCGTTGCCGTTATGCCTGCAAACCAGGCTTTAAATTCGTTCAGGATCATTTGAACATCCTTTGTGCTAATTCGTCGTATTGGTCACCAGTGCCAAGTTCGTAGTTGTCGTTTCCGTTAACGCCTTGAAGGACAACGACGGCTTCTCCGGTCTGATAGATACCGGAAGAGGCATTTTTCTTGATAGACATAACCCGATATGCTGGTACAGTTATGTTCGTGAACACAAAATACAAAGCATCTGGACTCAGGTTGGACACCTTGGGAACTCTGCGACCCACTGGAAGAGTCTTAGCGTCTATGTCTGCAGCAACTGCTGCCACTTGTGTATCTGAAATTGTCATTTAATCTCCATGTTTTAATAGGTAAGAATTGCTAATTACCTTAAAGCTACGTATACCGTCGCTTCGTTTGAATACCAATCCTTCACGCTTCTGAGCGTTGATGGAAGGACCTTCTGCTAATTCTAGCAGATCTGCCACTGAATTGACAGAGCTCATGTTGAAATGGCTGTCTAGGATTGGAACGTGTTGCGTTTGTACACCTAGCTTGGCCATTGTGCTCATGAATTCTATGCGGCCACCTGGAGTCAAATAACGTTTAGCGTCTATGTCGTACACATCGTATACGTAGAAGTTAAACGTTTTCAGACCTTCTCGGTTTTGTTGAATGCCGGGACCCATGAGTTCACCTTGAACGGCTACATTCATTTTCATCTTATCCAAAGCATCGTACCAGCCAGTTGACTTGGCTGTATTGACGAAATTACCGCCGTCCCGAATATCCAGTTCCAGATTCCTTGAACAAACCCCGCTTCGACCTTTATTATGAAAGATCGTCATAGAAGAGCCATCGAGCTTGATTGACTTTTCCCAAGTGAAAGCGTTGCCTAAGGAATCGTCTTCTCGCTTAACACGATTGAAGATATTCTGAATACGTTCCTGGTCAGTTTTAGGGATGAAGTCAGGAAAGCCCTCAGGAGCGATTTTGAACCATTCTGGGAACCTACCCTCAAGCCACAAAAATATCGGCGCTAAGGTCGTATAACGGGCCTTCTTGGCGACTTTATAGACCCAAGCTTTGAGACCTTTCTTCTTGGGACGACGGGGAGCACCTTCGACGACCTCGCCACGTTCCCACTTCAGTACCTTGAGTTCAAAAGCAAGATCAGCGTCTGGACGTGTAGATAAAAAATGAAATGCTGGAAATAGAGGTAGCAACAAACCTTGAGAGATTTGCTTCTTCAGCTTAATAGTCCGAATACGAACACCGTGATGGCCGCGCCATGTAGTGAAGTTCTTTTCAAGAAAACCAAAAGCTGGATTAGAAGCAGGTAAAAAAGAATCGATCTCAAAATAGACCCCTTTATCGCCTATTTTGAATTCTCCTTTGTTAACCACGCATTGCCAACCATCTACTATTGCCAGTTCGATACGGTCTGCACCTTCTATTGGTTGGATATCGGAGATGGTCCGTACAGTTACAAGTTCCCTTGTCATATTTGTGTCTTTCGTAAATCGTCGTTTATATCCCTGATAGACATTGAGTGTCTCAGGTTTATGTTTTCAATTTGGATACGACGGAGTTCTAAGTCCTTCGTTTCAAGCTCAGCTTGAGTTGCTGTGAGCTTGAGTTCTAAAGCCAAGATTTGAGCCTTGGCGTGTTCCAGGTTGTTTGGAGTCATGTCCGTTTCAGAATTGGATGTCTGCTTTGTTCATTGCAAAGTCTCCGTGTTTAAAGCTCTCTGGATAATGGCCGTTATCTGACTTAGATCCTCATCCCTAGGCATCTTGTTGCAAAGTTCGCAAGCCCAAATCCCAGCTTCACCCTTAGGGTTCTGACGAATTAGAACTATGTTCTGTGTTGACGGGGATTTTCCGCAATGCACACATTTCATCTTTTTTCCTTAGTTGACGTTTGAGAGATTCAATCTGAGATCGAAGTTGAGCCGTGGTGTTGTTAAAAGTTTCTAGCTTAACCCATTCACCACGGTGAGATTCAACCATACGGCAGCAGGGATATGTAATATCAGAAAACATACCTCCGCCATACTCAGAGTAAGCTTCAGGCTTGTACTGCCGTGGCATCTTCAACCGGACGAGGAACGATCAGCACTTGTGCCATGCGAACGCCTTGTTTCAAGAGCCAAGCAGTTGCGATCAGAATTGGCTCAGGTTGAGCTTCGTAGGCCTCAACGACCACGTACTTGTGCAGTTTTGGACGACCATTTTCGATCCACCAGCCACCAACGGAATGAGTACCGAGGGTGTCAAGTTTGATGTGGGTGGTGTTTTTAACTCCGTGAAATGATTTCATGCTTGTCTTCTTCTTTCGAGTAAATAAAGGTTGCTTCGCCGTTTTTGATTACCGAGTCACCTTCTTCAAGGAAGAGTTCTCGGACAATATCTGACGGGCTTTCGTGATAGGTCGCCACCTGATATTTGCCATCTGGTCTATAAGTAGTTTTGTTCTCGTCGTGAAACGGAAACACGGCCCCTTCGACCTTTCTGACAATATTAACTTGGGCTCCGTCCCTTCGTAGGTACGTGCCCCCAACTTTAAGTTCCATTTTTCTTGTCCTTGAAAATACGTTTGTTTATCCAGCCAGCCAATTTCTCAGAGGCATGCAGGAATAGCAATAGGTTTGCAAACATTACTAGTGCTGCAATGATAAAACCCATGATCACCATAAGGAAGGTGAATAGCAACCCAGTCAGGGCAACGACCAGAGCTACGAGGTAAGCCAGGAAAGCAGTCATGTCAACCTATGAGAAAAAGCGGGCCAAAAAGTAGAACTACGAAAACTATGAACCAGAGGAGGAACAGGACTTTTATCCACAGTCTAGCTTCACCATCTGGCCTTGTACCGAAACTCATAAAATGCTCCTGTTGTTTGCTACTTACCTTATACCAGAAAAGCCTGGTATCTAGGCTGCTTCAGCGGCTAGATTTCTACCTGCATGACTTCCCTTTACTGGGTCAAAGCCATTTGGATAGCGTATTTCCATCTTACGAGTCTGCATTGCTGCTATCTCATAGATATCAAACTCCATATGCTCACAGAGCCAGAACACTGACTTTAGGAGTTCTCGTAAATCATGTTCCATTCCGCAGTCCAAACCGTTTTCTGGATAGGCATACGTGGTGGCCATGATGTTTGAGGAATAACGGACCATTTTAGCAAGCGTCATATCTTTGCTAGGATATGACATGACTAGGTAGTCCGCCATGTTAATACCCATGGCATAATGACCTAAAGCAAGATACCAGAGGACGTCTCCAATTTCTTCTTTTAGATGATTAATATCCAAGGGTGTTTTATAGACCCAGTTGCGTTTAAATACGTCTACGACTTCTGCAACTTCAGTAACTAAACCGACGCCGCTATCCCGTAACAGTCCAAACTTGTTCTTATCCAGGCTCATAACCCGTTGAGCATCTTGTTCATACTCATAGAACGTGTTGTACTGCTTAAGCTTTGGTGGAGCTGGCTGGTAGAGGTCGCAACCCCAAATCCAAGCACAAAACCTCTCCTGCCAGGTAAACTTTCTACCTTCTGATACCTGCTCCGATATATCTGGTTTGGAAATCTCTTCTGATTTGTTCATTGTTTCTATCTCTCGCTTCTTGACCAAAAGGCCTTGTGGCTATTTCCTCTAATTCTTCTTGGGGTGTCGCCATATTTTTCCTTAAGTAAAAAAGACCGGTGTTTTAAGCCGGTCTTTTGTTCCTCAGGTTAGCCGCATTTGCTTGAGCCACAATTGGCACAAACTTTGCAACCTTCCTGATATATCACGTTTGTTGAATTGCAAGATTCACATTTCTCATCTTGGACCTTTTCCCCATCCTTGATGTACGTAGCCAGGAATTTGCGAATGTGGAATACGAATGTACCAGCAAAGCAATTAACCTTGTCCAGCGAAGATACTAAATTACGGATCAGAACACCATGCCGTAAGCACAATGAAATCATCCGGCAGATCTTCGTAGTGTTTGTGTCACCACGAGCCTTTTCTAGCGTCTCAGCTATGTACTTTTGAGGAATACCCTTTATCAAGGCAAGCTCCAGTAAATGCTCCATTGCATCGTTAGCTGTTACGGTCTTCTCGTTGTTATTCGTATGGGTAAACAACGCCACTGGCTTTGTTTGACTCTCATTGAGAATAACGGTCAGGTACCATTTACGGCCTTCAGAGCGAATAGTCTTCAACACGGCTGGCAACGAATCTGGCAACTTGATTTCTTCAAGGATAATCTCTTCTTCCGTCTCAACGGTTTCCTTGACTGCTGACAGTACTGTAGTCATTGTGCCATCACGATAAGTCGTGAAGCCCTTGATAACACCAGTATTGTAAACATCCAGGTACAGATTTTTGAAGTCCTCAAACGGATAGTTGTTTGGTATGTTGCAAGTCTTACTACAAGCACTGTCTGTCCAAGTAGCAAACCCTTTCAGATCTTCTACGTGGTCATTGACAGTCAATTGAGTCGTCGTAACTGCATAGTCAGCTTTTGGATCCCACAGTCCACGTTCACGCAAGTTGCGTACGCCGTAGTCCATGCAAAGCACTTCCTTCGTCAGGCCTCGGTTGGTGTCTATCTTGTAGACCGTCCCATCTTTAGCCACGCCACGAAGAATACGCTCGTCACCTTCTTTTGCTTCCTTGAAGAAAGAAGTTTCAGACATATCACCGACGGTGAAGTCAGGAGTTACATCCCTCAATTCATCTGGTACTACTGCAACAATAACCGTCCGGATGTACTCCGGCATGAAAATTGGTTCTATCCCACCAGACACGATGTTTGCGAAAATAGATCCATTACCGTTAGGCTGCTGAGAAAGCAAAGAACTATTACGAATACCCACAGTAGCAAGCTTTTCCATATACTCAGCGGGTAAGCCGAGCTTCTGAATGAAAGGTTGCTTAGCGTGCTTGGCAGGATCGCAGTAAGAGAACTTACCTTTTTCGACAGCCAAATCGATACTTGCCATGTACGCAGCTCTTGCATACGTTGACATAACTTGCTCACGTAACTCACTCGCTTTCTTTGAACCAAAACGTAATTGCAACATAAACAGGGCAGAACCCCACCCCATCACCCCACAACCAATACGACGTTTTTCACGCATTGAATGTTTGTACTCCGGTAAAGGAGTCTCGGAGATCTCGTTGACGTTATCCAGGAAGCGGACCATGTAGCCTACGTACTTACTTAGAGCTTCTAGATCAAAACCTGTGAAGTCTGCATTTACGAACTGAGTCAGATTGACTGTACCTAAGCAGCAAACGCCGCCAGGAGCCAAAGTCTGTTCGCCACAAGGGTTGGTCGAGAGAATCTTTTCTGCATAGCTTAATGGTGCGAAGTAATTCGCTCTATCCAGAAACAACACTCCAGGCTCATTACGGTTATAGGTGGACTCCATGATCAGATTCCACAACCAGGTAACGCTTACCGTTTCATGGACTACAACTGGATATCCTTTGGCCTTCCAAGCTTCTATATCCCCCTTCCAAACAGCTTTGTACTGTTCGTGGGTAGTGTCGGGGAATACTAGGTCCCAATTGTCTAAATTCGCAAGAAGCTTTTCTACATCCTGTCCCGGAGATATTATTTTGTCCGGTCCATATTTTTTCAAATCTGCTAAGGCATTAACTCTATTCATAAAATTGTCAGTACAGTTGACTGACATGTTGAACTTGCTCAGACGACCTGGAGTCTGCTTGGCCTTGATAAACTCTACGACGTCTGGATGCCAGACAGCCATAGTTGCCATCATGGCACCCTTACGAATCTTACCTTTGGCCTTTTTGTTCTTGGACTTTTCTCCGGAGCCTGCGGTTACAATCTCCGAAGATTTATCGAACAACTCCATGAAGCGTACAGATCCTGGAGATTCCACACCGATGCCGTTAATAAAAGAACCTCTCGGGCGTATCCAGGAGAAGTCCATCCCCCAACCGCCTTCCGACTTGAGAGTGTTAGCTTGATCGACCAGAACTTTGTAAATTCCGTTAATCGAATCAAGGTCCCGATCTGGTAGTGGGCCAACATAACAATTTGCGAAAGTAGTCCCAGCCCAGTCAGTCCCAGCGTTTGCTGTAATTCGTCCACCAGCTACTCCTTTGAAGTTGGTAAGCATGTCATAAAACTTAGCCGTCCATTCTTCACGCTTTTCCGGAGATTGCTCTGCGGAGGCGATGCTAATGGCGACTCTCATAAAGTTTGCGTCTACGTTTCGGTCTGAGTGGTCCTTATACGTAGATGCCCATACCTCTTCCGAGAATGGGTCTTGAAATATCGTGTCTACACTTGTCTTTACGTCTGTCATTAATGTCCTCTGTTTGACTGCTTTTTGTTATTAGTGGTGTACTAATTTCTTTTTTAATCCCTTATTTCTAAGGAACAAAAGAAAACGCCGACTTAAGCTTTTTGGTCGGCGGGAATTCTTATTTTACACCCTCGGCGGACTCGTTCGAAACTCTTGTACCACGCCACTCATCATTGCAAAGAAGCACTGGAATGCCTAACTCTCTCCACATTTCAGCTACATGAAGGCGATCTTCGAACGCACAGATAACGTCCTTTGTTCTACCGGGATAAGCCTTTTCGAATACTTCCTTCTTAACGATGAAATCTTTTCGATTATCTTTTTCAGGACGCATGAGGAGGTTGTCCCATTGTAAGTCGTGTTTATTCAACCAAGCTTCTGTAGCTTCACGTTCTTTTTCTGGCCGACCAGTCAATAAGACTAGTTCTATTTGAAACTCTATGAACTGAAACATACGAAATATCGTAGCGGTGTGCGATATTAAAGGATCGTTAACTGCTTCTGCAAAAAATCTATCCCAACGTTTCTTTTGGCCTGGCTCAGGATAAATATGTTTAAGCCTGTGATCAGTATCAGCTAATGTCCCGTCTATGTCAAAGATTATCAACTTAGGCGGGGTCCAAGCAATCTCTCTTTCTCTCTTCAAAGTTTTACCTCAAAGCGGTTTTTCATCTTAGTTAAAACTTCCTCTGGAACTGAATGTACGTTTTCATTACCATGCCTGTTCTCAACGATCAAGCTGGTAACTTCATACCCGTACTTCTTAGCCAATTCCAGATAAGGTTTCAACTCTTTTGGCGTTGTTGATGTATTGTGAACGATGATGACGCTTTGGACCTGTTCTCTAGTTCCATGCATCACCATGTTGTTCTCTACGGTTTGCTGACAATGGAGGTGAGCCATGTGCAACTTGTTTGCGTCGAAGTGATAAACACCCTCGTCGTCATAGAAATAGTCGTCGGCAGCCAAACAAGCTGCATCGACGTCTATCTCCAGATTGTCAAACAAGAATTCAGCGAAAGTGGTTTTACCGGAGCCTGGTATGCCCCGGACGATTATTAGTTTTTTCAAATTAGTCTTCTTCTGGTTGTTCCTCCGCAAATGAAATACCAAATACCTCCTTGTGGTACTTCTTGGCGAAGTCTTGATAGGTCGAGCCCTTACCGGTGTACTTACCCATAACTAGGCTAAATAAACCCTTGGCTTCTGCTTGACCTTTTATAGCGTATTCCTTACGCTCTAAATGCTTGTTGTCTTCATAGAACTTCTCGACGAACGAAATCATGTTGTTATACACAGGGAGAATAATATTCTCCATGTCAACAATTCTTTGGATGAAAGAGGCGTCGGTACTATACATCGATTTAGCGTCGTCAATTGCTTCGTCAATTATAGCATTGAACATATTACGAGGGCTGTTCACACCATCTTTTAAATGATGCAGGGCCTTGTACCAGTCTGTTTTGTCCTTGAACATCAGACCGTCTTCCATGATTCCAATGAAACCTTCAATGCCGGTCATCTTGGCAACTTCTTCGGCGTTGATTTCTTTCCCGCCGAATTCCTTGACCCAGTGAAAGTACAGTGCCGGATGGCTATCTTTCCACAAGTACTTGCTGTAACAGTTACCCATGTGATTACTTCGGACACCTAAAACACGAAGTTCTGTTTTTGGGTAATCAATAACGATCCTATTCATTGGGCTAACCAATTCGAATATGACCGTATTGCCGAGCCGGGTTACGGCTTCGGTGTCTTTCTTTAGATCGGCATTTTCTGGCCGATCTAAAAAAGTCGTTGCCATAGCAGTCTGTTCTGAGTACAGGCTTTGCTTGGATTTAACCTTAAGTTCACCAACACCGGCTTCCAAATAGGAAGTGATGATAGAACCATCTTCTTTCACAGCCCATTTGCGGACCTGGGTTAAATCCAGGTTCATAGTGAAGGGGTTTTCGTTCCGGTTGAAGAACTTCTTGAATGGACGGCAGACCAGTACTGGCTCTTTGCCCTCTTCCATGTAAAACATGACGCCCCGAGCTTCGAGTGCGCTGGGTTTCAAGAAGTCGGTATATGAGGCTAACCGGTAGTTGAAGACACGGTAGAGGCCGTAGTCTTTAAAGTAAAAAGGAGATCCTTCTCCAGTCAGAGCCAGGAGCTCTGCGTACAGTCGTTTAGAGTCGATTGCATCTGACATTTGTTTGTCCTAAAAAAGATAAAAAGAAGTCGGGTCGGTACGGGAGTACCAGACCCGACTCTGAAAGCCCACATCCTGTGGAGAGCAGAAGACCGAGGGAGGCCCCACGACAAGGCCATAAATCCTCTGCTCGTAATACTTATACCAAAGTATCGCTCTTTATGCGGACTATTTAAACCGCCATAGGGGCCTTAATTGGTCCCAGATGGGTGTAGCCATCGAGTGATATGTCTTCGGGCCGTATGAGGCTGATTTGACCCTTTGAGACGGCATGGTCCATATCGAGGATTAAGTGGGGTGGAGGAAGTGGAGTACGACTTAGTTGGTCAATTACTTGATCGAGGTGATTTTCGTAGATATGGCAATCCGCACCAAACCAGGTGAAAGTCCCAGCTTTATAACCAGTCCAATTAGCGATCATTTCCAGTAACAAAGCATAGGAAGCAATGTTAAAAGGAACTCCTAAGAAGAAGTCACAGGACCGCTGATACATAGTCATGTGCATTTTCTTCGTCTCTTGTTCAATGATGACCTGGAACATGACATGGCAAGGAGGAAGTGCTGCTTCACTAAAGACTTCTGGATGCCAGGCATTGACAATCAATCGACGAGATTCAGGGTTAACTTTGATTTCATCGAGAAGTTTGGTTATCTGGTTCCAGTTAAATCCCGGAGAGAAACCATATCTTTCGTTGTCTTCATCAAACTGATCGTAGTGCGGCATATCTGTCCACAAACGAGAGTAGATGTAACCTAGGTCATCTTCTCCTCTGCGAGCTGGATTAGCAAGCCACGCTTTATTTTCATTGGCATTCTGATCCCAGATCTTGCAACCTAGATCACGAAACTGCTTGGCCGAGGTATAGCCACGAAGGAAACCAATGAGTTCACCTTTGACGGCATTGAAGAACAACTGCTTGGTTGTTACGGCTGGGAATCCTTGTGTCAGATCAAACTGCATCATGCCGCCTGGCAGCATAAAGGTATCGATGCCAGTGCGGTTCTTCTGACGGGTTCCAGTCTTCATGATTGTAGAAAGGAGGTCGAGGTATGGTTGTTCGAGTTTGTTCATTGTTTTCTTAGTAGTAAAGATAGAAATTATACATTTAAGGTTTAACCTATCCATTTTGTCTTGGAGTCAGTTGTAACCAATTGTGTTTTGTCTTGAGATGAAAAATTAAAACCGTTATAAATAAGGCAAAGAAAAAACCCAAGACAAAATGACATTTCT
>ERZ724509.58-NODE-58-length-50861-cov-6.202181_pt1 | contig 50861 bp, 49 predicted proteins | sample MGYA00376042_ERZ724509 | MGnify/ENA primary metagenome ERZ724509 (study PRJEB28724, sample SAMN07190887) | wastewater metagenome | isolation source: effluent of sewage treatment plant in Hong Hong | place: USA: Christiansburg, Virginia | collected 2016-03-01 ...
GGTTATCTCCTTCTTTACATTTGAAGCAGGAACCTCAACAACACGATGTTTTGCTTTTATCGCGTTTCTGATTTTTGTAAGGTAATCGGCTATTGGATCCATATTTTTAACAATTCTAACAACTTAATAAGAAATTAAAAGCCCTAAAAGGGCCTGCAAAGGTACAATATTATTTTTTAATAATAAAGTATTTTGAAATAAATTACCAACTGGCTCTTGTAATGCCTGGTATTTTACCATTTGCTGCAAGTTCTCTGAAAGTAACACGGTTGATACCGAATTTTCTCATATAACCTCTTGGACGACCTGTCAATTTACAACGATTGTGTAAACGTACTGGAGAAGCATTTTTAGGTAATTTGTCTAATCCAACATAATCACCTGCTTCTTTTAGAGCTTTTCTTTTAACAGCATATTTGTCTACACATGCTTGTTTTTTTCTTTCTCTAGCTTTTACCGATTCTTTAGCCATGGTCTATAATTATTTTTTCAGAGAAGCAAACGGCATACCGAATGCTTTCAGAAGTTCAAAACTTTCTTCGTCAGTCTTAGCAGTAGTCACAATAGTGATGTCCATACCAGTAATTTTATTGATTTTATCAATGCTGATTTCAGGGAAGATGATTTGTTCTTTTACACCAAGTGTGTAATTTCCACGTCCATCAAATCCTTTGTCATTGATTCCTTTGAAATCTCTAACACGTGGTAAAGCCACAGATGTTAAACGATCAAGAAATTCATACATATGATTTCCTCTTAGAGTTACCTTTGCACCGATTGGCATGTTAGCTCTAAGTTTGAAGTTAGAAACATCCAATTTGGATTTGGTAGCTACAGCTTTTTGACCAGTGATCATTGTAAGTTCATCCACTCCAACGTCAACTAATTTTTTATCTGCAACTGCTGCACCGATACCTTTATTGATTACAATTTTAGTAATCTTAGGAACTTGCATAACTGAAGAATATTGAAACTTCGTTTTCAATTCTCCAACAATATCTTTAAGATATTTATCTTTTAATCTAGGATTAGCCATTACTTGATTACCTCCCCTGACTTTTTAGCGTATCTAACCATTTTGCCGTTTTTATCTTCTTTGCGGCCAATTCTTGTTGCTTTACCTGATTTCGGATCAACATGCATAAGCTTGCTAATATGAATAGGAGCTTCCTTTTTAACAATGCCACCGTTTGGTACATTTGCTGTAGGCTTATTGTGTTTAGTAACAATATTGATACCTTCAACAATAGCTTTTTTATTTTCTTTATCTACAGAAATAACTGTTCCAGTTTTTCCTTTGTCATCACCAGAGATAACGATAACGTTATCTTTCGTTTTAACATGTAGTTTAACTTGTTTGTTGCTTGCCATAAGAATTAAAGAACTTCAGGGGCTAATGAAACGATTTTCATAAATTGCTTGTCTCTCAATTCGCGCGCAACTGGTCCAAAGATACGAGTACCTCTTGGTTCGTCATTATTGTTCAATAAAACGGCAGCGTTATCAGAGAAACGGATGTATGAACCATCCGCACGCTTAATTTCTTTTTTGGTGCGTACCACCACGGCTTTAGAAACCGTACCTTTCTTCATATTACCTGAAGAAATTGCTGACTTTACAGTCACCACAACCTTATCGCCTATAGAAGCATATCTCTTACCTGTACCACCTAGTACACGAATTACTAATACTTCTTTAGCACCACTGTTGTCTGCTACGGTTAGTCTTGATTCTTGTTGTACCATGATTACTTAGCTTTTTCAATGACTTCTACAAGTCTCCAACGTTTCAATTTACTCAATGGTCTTGTTTCCATGATGCGCACTGTATCACCAATACCGCACTCTTGATTTTCATCGTGAGCCATTAATTTCGTAGTCTTATGGATAAATTTTCCATACTTCGCGTGTTTTACTTTACGTTCAACAGCTATCGTAATAGATTTATTCATCTTATTACTCACTACTTTGCCAGTTCTTTCTTTTCTGGCGTTTCTTAGAACTTCTTCCATTATAGTTCGGTAGATTTAATCTTTCGACCTTAACTTATTTAACTTTTGCAGTAAGTTCAGTACTCAATTTAGCTATTAGCTTACGAGTATGACTTATTTTCATCGGGTTCTCAATTGGGGAAATCGCATGTGCAAATTTAAGCTTGTGCAAGTTCTCTTTTTCGGCAACGATACGTTGCTTTAAATCTTCTACCGATAAACCTTTTATTTCAGCAGTTTTCATATTATGATGCTACGTAATCGGGTCTAACTATAAATTTAGTTTTGAAAGGCAACTTTTGCGCAGCCAAACGCAAAGATTCTTGTGCCGTTTCTAAGGTTATTCCACCTGATTCGAATAAGATTGTACCTGGTTTGATACAAGCAACCCAATATTCAGGAGCACCTTTACCTTTACCCATACGAACCTCTGCAGGTTTTTGGGTAATTGGTTTGTCTGGAAATACTCTTATCCAAACTTGGCCTTCTCTTTTCATTGCACGTGTCATTGCGATACGTGCTGCTTCAATTTGGCGAGCTGTTAACCAACCACCTTCTAAAGACTTTATTGCAAAAGAGCCGAAAGCAATTCTATGACCACGGGTAGCAACTCCAGTTACTCTTCCCTTTTGCTGCTTTCTATATTTTGTACGTTTTGGCTGTAACATGACGTTATTTTATATACAGACAGAATCTCTGTTCTATTTGTTAGACTTTTTTCTATTACCTTCGCCGCCTCTTTTTCTTCTAGCGCCTTGGTTTGGAGAAGCATTATCGTTGTTAGAAGAATTTGGACCTGAAGTAGTGTTGCCTACATTTGGTGACAAATCTCTTTTACCATATACTTCACCCTTAAAGATCCATACCTTGATTCCGATTTTGCCGTATACAGTTAATGCTTCACCGATTGCATAATCGATATCTGCACGCAATGTATGTAGAGGAATACGTCCTTCTTTATATTGATCGGTACGTGCCATTTCAGCACCACCTAAACGACCAGATAATTTTATTTTGATACCTAGAGCTCCAACACGCATTGTACCAGCAATTGCTTGCTTCATAGCACGACGGTAAGAAATTCTAGCTTTTAATTGTTGCGCAATAGACTCAGCTACTAAAAGAGCTTCCATTTCAGGTCTTTTTATTTCAAAGATATTTATTAAAACATCTTTACCTGTAATTTTCTTTAACTCTTCTTTAATTTTATCTACTTCAGCACCACCTTTACCGATTACAACACCAGGTCTTGCAGTATTAATTGTAAGGGTTACTCTTTTAATCGTTCTTTCGATGATTATTTTAGAGATTCCGCCTTTAGGAATACGAGCTAGAACATACTTACGTATTTGTTCGTCTTCAACTAATTTTTCAGCAAATGTTTTGCCTCCGTACCAGTTAGAATCCCAACCTTTAACAATTCCTAAACGGAAACCTATCGGATTAACTTTTTGTCCCATGGTAATTAATTCGCTTTAGTTTTAGCTTTGCTTTTTTCAGCAGTTGCTTTTTTAGCAACAGCTTTTGGCTTTTTAGCAGTAGCAGCAACAACTTCTTTTTCTTCAACAACTGCAGCTGGTGCAGAAGGTAGTTCTTTTAAAGAATCAATCACAATTGTAATGTGGTTTGATCTTTTACGAACTCTATACGCTCTTCCTTGTGGTGCAGTGCGAAGTCTCTTAAGCATTCGACCACCATCTACAAAAATTTCACGAATATATAAATCAGCATCTTCAACTCTTATTTCAGAGTTCTTCGCTTGCCAATCAGCAACTGAACCAAGTACTAATTTTTCTAATTTTCTAGCACCTAATTTCGCTTGGTATTTTAAAATACCTAATGATAAGGTTACACGCTGCCCTCTAATTAGGTCAGCAACGAGTCTCATTTTTCTAGTAGAAGTTGGAACGTTCTTAAGGTGTGCCTTAACTGCTCCTTTAGCTGCAGCTTCTTTGGCTGCTGCTATCCTCTGTCTTTTGAGAACCGATTTTTTTATTTTAACTGTCGTTTCCATTGGAATACTTTGTCAAATGAATGACTTAATTATTTCTTACCTTTTGCAGCGTGACCTTTGAATGTCCTCGTTGGTGAAAATTCACCAAATTTATGTCCAACCATATTTTCTGTTACAAAAACTGGGATGAATTTATTTCCGTTGTGTACAGCGAATGTATGTCCAACGAAATCTGGAGATATCATTGATCTTCTTGACCAAGTCTTGATAACAGTTTTCTTAACTGAATCATTCAACGCCTGAACTTTATTTTCAAGACGGAAATCTATGTAGGGGCCTTTTTTGAGCGAACGTGACATTATTTACCCAATCTTTTGTTAACTCTCTTTTTTACAATCATATTCTTAGAGTACTTAGTAGCGCTTCTAGTTTTTCCACCTTTAGCGTATAAGCCTTTTCTAGATCTTGGATGACCTCCTGATGAACGACCTTCACCACCACCCATAGGGTGATCGACAGGGTTCATAGCAACACCTCTTACTCTTGGTCTTCTACCAGCCCATCTGTTCGCACCAGCTTTACCTTTTGTAAGGTTCATGTGGTCCGCATTTGAAACTGTACCTATAGTTGCATAGCAAACTACAAGAACCATTCTCATTTCGCCTGATGGCAATTTAAGAGTTGCGTATTTTCCTTCACGTGCTACTAATTGAGCATACGTTCCAGCGCTTCGAGACATTGCAGCACCTTTACCTGGCTTAAGTTCGATATTGTGAACTACAGTACCTAAAGGTATATCAGATAGAGGAAGTGCATTCCCAACTTCTGGAGCAGTACCTGGACCTGATAATAAGGTCATTCCTACTGTTAATCCTGTTGGAGCAATTATATATCTTTTTTCACCATCTGCGTATGACACTAATGCAATACGAGCTGTACGATTTGGATCGTACTCGATAGTTTTAACTACTGCAGGAATAGCGTGTTTATCTCTTTTGAAATCGATAATACGATATTGTTGCTTATGACCACCACCAATGTAGCGCATAGTCATCTTACCTTGGCTGTTACGTCCACCTGACTTCTTAATAGAAGTTACAAGTGACTTTTCAGGAGTAGATGTAGTTACATCGGCATACGATGCACCAACTCTAAATCTTGTACCAGGTGTAATCGGTCTGAATTTTTTCAGTGGCATGATTGAACCTTAATGATTATAGATTACTGTAGAAATCGATGATTTCTCCGTCTTTAACTTTTACGATTGCCTTTTTGAATGAAGATGTCTTTCCAGTTAAAAAAGAACCTTTGCTATAGCGCGTTTTCTTTTTCCCAGGAGCGATCATGGTTCTTACTTCTTCAACATTGACGCCGTACATTTTTTCAACTGCTTGTTTAATGGCAACTTTGTTTGCATTTTTATCTACAACAAAGCCGTATACTCCATTTTCATTCTGTGCAGACACCTTTTCGGTAATAAGGGGTTTCTTTAAAATACTCATGACTCTAATTAGTTGAGTAATGCTTCAATTTTCGCAACAGATCCTTCAGAAATAACTACTTTCTCTGCATTAACTAAATCATATGTATTGATTTGGTCTACACAAACAACTTTCGCTTTTTTCAAGTTTCTGCTTGAAAGGATTACATTTTTATCGATATCAGCTATCACTAATAAAGTCTTTTTCGTATCGAAAGAAAGATCTTTAAGAATTGCTAAATAATCTTTAGTTTTTGGGGCATTCAAAGTGAAGTTTTCAAGAACAGTCACGTTGCTTTCTTTCAGTTTATGGCTGAATGCAGACTTACGTGCTAAATCTTTAACTTTTTTGTTTACTTTGAAACCATATGTTCTTGGTCTTGGACCGAAGATAGTACCACCACCTACAAAAATAGGTGATCTACGACTACCTGCTCTCGCACCACCTGTACCTTTTTGCTTTTTAAGCTTTCTAGTAGAGAATGAAACTTCAGCACGTTCTTTAGCTTTGTGAGTACCTTGTCTTTGGTGAGCAAGATATTGTTTCACATCTAAATATATTGCGTGGTTGTTAGGCTCCACTGCGAAGATCTCGTCAGAAAGAATTACTTTCTTCCCAGTATCTTTACCTTTAATACTAAATAAGGATAGTTCCATGATTACTTCTCAATTAAAACGTAAGAATTTTTGGAACCAGGTACTGAACCGCTAACAACTAGCAAGTTATGTTCAGGATAAAGTTTCAAAATTTGTAAATTTTGAATTTTTACTCTGTTATTCCCCATTCTACCAGCCATACGTGTACCTTTAAATACACGAGCAGGAAATGAGCAAGCACCAATTGAACCAGCATGGCGAGCTCTGTTGTGTTGACCGTGTGTTTGACCACCAACACCAGCAAAACCATGTCTTTTTACAACACCTTGAAAACCTCTACCTTTTGCAGTTCCAACTACATCTACGAAGTCACCTTCAATAAATATGTCTTGTGCTGCTACTGATTGACCTAATGTCAATTCATTTTCAAATCCTTTAAATTCTACAAGTTTTCTTTTTGGAGAAACACCTGCCTTTTTAAAATGACCTAAAAGAGGCTTTGTAGTGCTCTTTTCTTTTTTATCATCAAATGCTAACTGTACAGCTTTATAACCGTCTGATTCTACAGTTTTGATTTGTGTGATAACGCAAGGAGCAGCTTCGATCACAGTACAAGAAATATAATTTCCTGCTGCATCGTACACACTTGTCATCCCTACTTTTTTACCTATAATACCGGACATCACCCTAATATTTTACGGAGAATATAATTTATTTTCTTAACCCTTCGCTAAAAAGGGACTGCAAAGATACGAAAAAATAAATGTAAGCAAAATTACTTTGTGTTTATTTTATCGAAATAGAGCCCTTGGTAGAAAAGAAATGTAATTCTTTCGAATTACATTTTATTATTTCCAAAAGATTGACCTTATCAAACTTTAATTTCTACGTCAACTCCACTTGGCAACTCTAATTTCATTAGAGCGTCAACTGTTTTAGAACTTGTTGAGTAAATATCAACAAGTCTTTTATACGTACAAAGTTGATACTGATCTCTTGATTTTTTGTTAACGTGTGGAGATCTCAAAACAGTGAAGATTTCCTTTTCTGTAGGCAAAGGGATTGGGCCACTTACGATAGCGCCAGTTGCTTTTACAGCTCTTACAATTCTCTCAGAAGATTTATCTACTAAGTTGTGATCGTAAGATTTAAGTTTAATTCTAATTTTTTGATTCATGATATTATTTGCTTACAGCAGTACCTTTAACTTTAGCTACTATAGTTTCTGCAAGGTTTGCAGGAACGAATTCATAATGAGAGAATGTCAATGAAGCAGTTGCGCGACCAGAAGTGATTGTTCTCAAATCTGTAACATAACCGAATAGTTCAGACAATGGAACAGCTGCTTTGATTACTTGAGCACCCATCTTAGTATCCATACCTTTCATCATTCCTCTTCTTCTATTCAAGTCACCTGTAACAGGGCCTGTATATTCTTCCGGAGTAACAACTTCTACAGACATGATTGGTTCCATGATTTTAGCACCTGCATTTTTAGATGCTTCTTTGAAACCTTGTCTTGCTGCTAATTCGAATGACAATGCATCTGAATCGACATCGTGGAATGAACCATGGAATAAACGTACTTTCATTGATTCCACAGGGAAACCAGCTACTACGCCATTCTTCATAGCTTCTTCAAAACCTTTTTGAATAGATGGTATAAATTCTTTAGGAATAACACCACCCACAATTTTATTTTCGAATTCTAATCCTAATTTCTCATCTTCACGAGGAGATAATTCGAATACGATATCTGCAAACTTACCACGACCACCTGATTGTTTTTTGAAAACTTCGCGATGTTCTGTGCTTTTCGTTAATGCTTCTTTGTAAGCAACCTGAGGAGCGCCTTGGTTAATTTCAACCTTGAATTCACGACGCATACGGTCAATGATAATTTCAAGGTGCAATTCACCCATACCTCTCAAAATTGTTTGGCCTGTTTCTTGGTCTGTATGCACATGCAAGGTAGGATCTTCTTCTACCAATTTAGCAATAGCGATACCCATTTTATCCGCATCTACTTGAGTTTTTGGCTCAATAGCATAACCAATTACTGGTTCTGGGAAGTCCATGGATTCAAGAACAATTTTATTTTTTTCATCGCACAGTGTATCTCCTGTTTTGATATCTTTAAAGCCTACTACAGCTCCGATATCTCCACATTGTAAACTGTCGATTTGATTTTGCTTATTTGCATGCATTTGGAAGATACGAGAAATTCTCTCTTTGTTTCCAGAACGCGTATTGTAAACGTATGAGCCTGATTCTAATATTCCAGAATACGATCTTACAAAACACAAACGACCTACAAATGGATCTGTTGCAATTTTGAAAGCTAATCCACAGAAAGGTTCACTTTCAGATGGCTTACGCGTAACTTCTTTCTCAGTATCAGGATTAATCCCAACGATATCATCTTTATCTAATGGAGATGGTAATAACTCCATTACATAATCAAGCATTGTTTGAACACCTTTGTTTTTGAATGAAGATCCACATAACATGGGTACAATCTTCATATCTAAAACTGCTTTACGCAAAGCGTTTAATATTTCAGTTTCCGAAATTGAATTAGGATCATCAAAGAATTTCTCCATTAATGACTCATCATAGTCGGCTACTGCTTCCAATAAGTTTTCTCTATACTTTAAGGTATCTTCAAGCATATCTTCTGGAATTGGAATTTCAGTAAAGGTCATACCTTTATCTGCTTCATTCCAAACCATTGCCTTATTACTAACTAAGTCAACAACACCTTTGAAAGTATCTTCAGAACCAATTGGCAATTGCAAAGGAACAGCGTTACTACCCAACATTTCTTTAACTTGCTTACACACGTTTAAGAAATCGGCACCAGAACGGTCCATTTTATTAACAAAACCTAATCTAGCAACTTTATAGTTGTTTGCTAAACGCCAGTTTGTTTCAGATTGAGGTTCAACACCATCAACCGCACTAAATAAAAATACCAATCCATCAAGTACACGTAATGACCTATTTACTTCAACAGTAAAATCAACGTGACCTGGTGTATCAATAATGTTAACGTGATATTGTTTGTCTTTATATTTCCAGCCAACTGTAGTTGCAGCAGAAGTAATAGTAATACCTCTTTCCTGCTCCTGCGCCATCCAGTCCATTGTTGCGCCACCTTCGTGTACCTCTCCTAATTTGTGACTTACGCCAGAATAGAAAAGGATACGCTCTGTAGTTGTTGTTTTACCAGCATCAATGTGAGCGGCAATACCAATATTTCGTGTGAGTTTTAAATCGCGAGCCATATTATTGTTTTGCAGAAATTAGAATCTGAAATGTGAGAATGCTTTGTTTGCTTCAGCCATTCTATGTACATCATCTCTCTTTTTAACTGCAGCGCCTTCGCCCTTTGAAGCAGAGATAATTTCACCAGCCAATTTATCTGTCATAGTCTTTTCACCACGAGAACGAGCATAGTTAATTAACCATTTCATTCCCAAAGCCATTTTTCTATCTGGACGAACTTCAGTTGGTACTTGGAATGTAGAACCACCTACACGACGAGAGCGAACCTCAACTTGAGGACTAACGTTGTTTAATGCTTTTTTCCAAATTTCTAAGCCGTTCTCAGAAGTTTTCTTTTCAACTAATGCAACTGCATCATAAAAAATAGTGTATGCTGTGCTTTTCTTGCCATCATACATTAAGCTGTTAACAAATTTAGTTACAGTTGTGTCGCTAAATTTAGGATCAGGAAGAAGATATCTCTTCTTTGGTTTCGCCTTTCTCATATTCTAATTATTTTTTCTTGCCTTTAGATTTAGCAGGGGCAGCGGCAACTTGGCCTGGTTTCGGTCTCTTAGCACCGTATTTAGATCTACTTTGTTTTCTACCGCTTACGCCAGCTGTGTCTAAAGCTCCACGAACGATGTGATAACGAACACCTGGAAGATCTTTTACTCTACCACCACGGATCAACACAATACTGTGTTCTTGAAGGTTGTGACCTTCTCCAGGGATATAAGCATTCACCTCTTTAGAGTTTGTTAAACGCACCCTCGCAACTTTACGCATTGCAGAGTTTGGTTTCTTTGGTGTTGTAGTGTACACTCGTGTACATACGCCCCTTCTTTGTGGGCAGGAATCTAGAGCAGGAGATTTTGACTTGAATACAAGTTGTTCTCTTCCTTTTCTTACTAATTGTTGTATAGTAGGCATTTATCCTAAGTATTTAACTATTCTCAATTTATCGGACTGCAAAGGTACGCATATTTGGCTATTCTGCAAATTGTGGATATTATTTTTTTCGAAATTCATCCACATATTATCACCAAATATGTTTTTCTTTATTATTTTATGCTCAATTAGCCAAATTAAGGGCTAAGCCTCTCCCATTGTTCCTCCAAAATTCATTGGAAAACGAGGAAATTCTTCTTGATCTTTTATTGCACCAAACGATTCTTCGTATTTTACGATATTATCGGTCAATGCCTGTAACAAGCGTTTCGCATGTTCTGGAGTAATTACTACACGTGATTTAACACGTGCTTTAGGTACGCCAGGCATCATACGAATAAAATCTAATACAAACTCACTGTTTGAATGTGCAATCATTGCTAAATTAGCATAAACACCTTCTGCCATTTCTTCGGGCAATTCAATGTTTAATTGATTCTGCATCATTTCCTCAGTTGGATTATTTTTGACTGCCATTTCTATTGTCGCTTTAAGAAAAAACAAGGGCAAAGGTTACAGAACCAATGCCCTTATATATTTTTTTAATATACAATTAACTTTGTTGTAACTCGCCTTTGCGAGCAGCATTGAAGGCTTCTTTAGAAGCAATCAAACTATCGTATTCTTCTTTTGAACCTACAATAATGTCATTGAATACTCGTTGACCAGTACCAGCAGGAATTAAGTGACCTACGATTACGTTTTCTTTCAAGCCTTTTAAGAAATCCATTTTACCTCTTACTGCTGCTTCACTTAAAACTTTTGTAGTTTCTTGGAATGATGCTGCAGAAATAAAGCTTTCTGTATCTAATGAAGCTTGTGTAATACCTTGTAACGTTGGCATAGAAACAGCAGGTTCAGCATCTCTAACTGCAACCAAACGTTGATCTTTACGCTTCAAGCTAGAGTTTTCATCTCTCAATTGACGCGCTGTAATGATCATACCTGGTCTTAGTTTTTCTGAGTCACCGCATTCTACAACAACTTTTTTATCTAAGATCGTATCGTTTTCTTCTCTGAATTTGAAACGATCCACTGCTTGGTTTGTTAAGAAAGATGTATCACCAGCTTCAATAATCTGAACCTTTTGCATCATCTGTCTTACAATTATCTCAATGTGTTTATCATTGATTTTTACACCTTGCAGACGGTATACTTCTTGAATTTCATTTACAAGATATTCTTGAACTGCAGTCGGTCCTTTGATTGACAAAATATTTGATGGCGTAATTGCACCATCTGTCAACGGGTTACCTGAACGGATGAAATCATTGTCCTGAACAAGGATGTGTTTAGACAAAGGTACCATGTATCTTTTCTTAACGCCATCTTTAGATTCAATAAAGATTTCTCTATTACCTCTCTTAATAGTACCATATGTAACGATACCATCAATTTCACTTACAACTGCAGGGTTAGAAGGGTTACGCGCTTCAAACAATTCCGTTACTCGAGGAAGACCACCCGTAATATCTCTTGTTTTACCGACAGAACGAGGAATCTTAACTAATACCTGACCTGGTTTAACAGCTTGTCCATCTTCGATTGCTAAATGGGCTCCAACTGGAATAGAATATTCTTTCGGATCACCTTTTTTAGGATTTACAATGATTGCAGGGTTTTTAGTTTTGTCTTTTGTATCAACAATAACTTTTTCTCTGTGTCCAGTTTGTTCATCTGATTCTTCGCGGAAAGTAACACCTTCTTCGATTGAATCAAATTGAATCGTACCTTCAAATTCAGATAAGATAACTGCGTTATATGGATCCCAGAAACATAGCTCTTGTCCTTTTGTAACTTTATCGCCGTCTTTAACTACTAAGAATGCACCGTATGGAACGTGATTACTCAATAACGTTTTGCCAGATACTGGCTCAACGATACGAATTTCACCTGAACGGCCCATTACTACTGTAACTTTCTCGCCTTCTAAATTTGTAGATTGAATTACTTTTAAATCATCAAAAGCAACTACGCCATCAAACTTAGCTTTAATTTTTGCATCAACAGTAATGTTGGATGCGGTACCACCTACGTGGAATGTACGAAGTGTTAACTGAGTACCTGGTTCACCAATGGACTGAGCTGCAATAACACCTACAGATTCACCTATACTAACCATTCTTCCGGTTGTTAAGTTTCTTCCATAACATTTAGCACAACATCCTCTTCTTGATTCACACGTCAATACCGATCTGATTTCCACAGCTTCAATACCTGACTCATCTATCGTTCTAGCAATTTCTTCCGTAATTTCTTCTCCTGAAGAAACCAATAATTCATTAGAAATTATATGGAATACATCGTGAACACTTACTCTACCAAGGATACGTTCTGTTAATGGTTCAACAATATCATCGTTATCTTTTAACGCTGAAACCGTAAGACCTCTTAATGTACCACAATCTTGCTCGTTGATAATTGCATCTTGTGCAACATCTACCAAACGACGTGTTAAGTAACCAGCATCTGCTGTTTTAAGTGCTGTATCGGCAAGACCTTTACGAGCACCGTGTGTAGAGATAAAGTACTCAATAACATCTAGACCTTCTTTGAAGTTAGATAAGATTGGGTTTTCAATGATTTCACCAATTGAACCTTGTAAGTTCTTTTGAGGCTTAGCCATCAAACCTCTCATACCACCTAATTGACGAATCTGTTCACGAGAACCACGCGCACCGGAGTGCATCATCATATAGATTGGGTTGAAGCCTTGTTGATCTGCTTCTAATTGTTGCATCAATGTATCTGTAATCTCAGAGTTAACGCGCGTCCAGATATCAATAACCTGATTGTAACGTTCGTTATCTGTGATAAGACCCATTAAGTAGTTACTCCAAACAGCATCTACTTCTTTTTTAGCACGATCAATCAATATGTGCTTATCTGCTGGGATACCAATGTTATCCAAACCAATAGAAAGACCACCTCTGAAGGCCATTTGGAATCCTATTTGCTTGATATCATCTAAGAACTTCGCAGTTTTAGACATACCAGCAATTTTGAATACCGTACCAATGATTAACTGTAATTTTTTCTTCGTTAAAAGTTCGTTTACAAAACCTACTTCTTCAGGCATTACTAAGTTGAACAATACTCTACCAGCAACGGTTTCGATCATTTGTTCAACTAATTCGCCATCTTCAGAACGTACTTTACCTTTAACTTGAATATGCGCATGTTGTGATAAACGACCTTCGTTGATAGCAATCACAACTTCTTCAGCGCCATAAAACTTCATACCTTCACCCATGATAGGATGTTCAGGAGTTGATTTACGGCCTTTTGTTACATAATAAAGACCCAAAACCATGTCTTGTGAAGGTACTGTAATAGGAGCACCATTCGCAGGGTTAAGGATGTTATGAGATGCAATCATCAATAAAGATGCTTCAAGAATAGCTTCATGTCCTAGTGGAACGTGAACCGCCATCTGGTCACCATCAAAATCGGCGTTGAAGGCAGTACACACTAATGGGTGTAACTGAATTGCTTTACCTTCAATTAATTTTGGTTGGAATGCTTGAATACCTAAACGGTGAAGTGTAGGAGCACGGTTAAGAAGGATCGGGTGACCTTTCAATACGTTTTCAAGAATATCCCAAACTACTGGATCTTTACGATCCACTATTTTCTTAGCAGATTTAACTGTTTTTACAATACCACGTTCGATTAACTTACGAATAATAAACGGCTTGAATAATTCAGCTGCCATATCTTTCGGAAGTCCGCATTCGTGTAGTTTCAATTCAGGTCCTACAACAATTACAGAACGGCCAGAGTAATCAACACGTTTACCAAGTAAGTTTTGACGGAAACGTCCTTGCTTACCTTTCAACATATCAGACAATGATTTCAATGCTCTGTTTCCTTCTGCACGAACTGCATTAATCTTACGAGAGTTATCGAACAATGAATCTACCGCTTCCTGAAGCATACGTTTTTCGTTACGTAAGATTACTTCTGGAGCTTTAATTTCAATCAATCTTTTCAAACGGTTGTTACGAATAATAACACGTCTGTATAAATCATTTAAATCTGAAGTAGCGAAACGACCACCATCCAAAGGAACTAATGGACGTAATTCTGGTGGAATTACAGGAACCATGCGGATAATCATCCACTCTGGTTTGTTTTCGATACGAGATTTAGCATCACGGAAAGCTTCAACAACTTTCAAACGCTTTAAAGCTTCCGCCTTACGTTGTTGAGAAGTATCGTTTGCTGCTGCGTGACGTAAGCTGTATGATAATTCATCTAAGTTCAAACGAGAAAGAAGTGTTTCTAACGCATCTGCACCCATCTTAGCGATGAATTTATTTGGATCTTTATCGTCTAATAATTGATTCTCACGAGGAAGTTTATCTAAGATATCTAGATATTCATCTTCTGTTAAGAAATCTAAATAGTTGATACCATCTTCAGATTTAACACCTGATTGAATAACAACGTAACGTTCGTAATAAATAATTTGATCAAGTTTTTTTGTAGGTAAACCCAACATGTAACCGATCTTATTTGGTAATGAACGGAAATACCAAATGTGAGCAACAGGTACAACTAATTCGATGTGACCCATACGTTCACGACGAACTTTTTTCTCTGTTACTTCAACTCCACAGCGGTCACAAATAATACCCTTGTAACGGATACGTTTGTATTTACCGCAGTGACATTCCCAATCTTTTACCGGACCGAAAATTCTTTCACAGAACAAACCACCCATTTCTGGTTTGTATGTTCTGTAATTGATTGTTTCAGGTTGTGTAACCTCACCATGAGATCCTTCAAGTATTGATTCTGGTGAAGCAAGACTGATGGTCACTTTTGTGAAATCGTTATTCAGTTTTTTGTTTTTTCTGAACGCCATTTTTTTCTGTATCTATTGGTTAGCCAAAAGGTTCTTAAACTATAATTAGTGTAATGTTATCTCAAGAGCTAAGCCCCTAAGTTCATGCACCAATACATTGAATGATTCTGGGATGTTAGGTTTTGGAAGATTCTCGCCTTTAACAATACATTCGTATGTTTTAGCACGTCCAACAACATCATCAGATTTCACCGTAAGGATCTCTTGAAGTATGTTTGCTGCACCGAATGCTTCAAGTGCCCACACTTCCATTTCACCGAAACGCTGACCACCAAATTGCGCTTTACCGCCCAATGGTTGTTGCGTGATAAGAGAGTATGGCCCAATTGAACGAGCGTGCATCTTATCATCAACTAAGTGACCAAGTTTCATCATGTAAATGATACCTACAGTAACTGGTTGGTCAAAAGGATTTCCTGATAAACCATCTACCAATTTAGTACGACCAATTGTAGGTAAACCAGCTTCTCTTAATTCGTTGATTACTTCTTCTTCAGAAGCACCATCAAAGATTGGAGTTGCGTATTTTCTACCTAATTTTTTACCAGCAAGACCTAATAATGTTTCATAGATCTGACCGATGTTCATACGTGAAGGTACACCAAGTGGGTTAAGAACGATATCTACTGGAGTTCCATCTTCTAAGAATGGCATATCTTCATCACGAACAATACGAGCGACAACCCCTTTGTTACCGTGGCGACCAGCCATCTTATCACCTACTTTTAGTTTACGTTTTTTAGCAATATAAACTTTTGCTAATTGAACGATACCTGCAGGTAATTCATCTCCAACTTCAAGTGTGAAACGCTCGCGTTTGAATTTACCAGCTGTTTCATTTCTTGTTGTTAAATAATTTTTAACAAGACGAATTACGTTATCATTAATTCTTTTATCAGATGTCCAATTATCAATAATCAAATCACCTAATAAATTTGCTTCTTCTTGTACGTTATAGTTACTCTCATCTCTATAAGGGTTTTTGTCTGGGAAGACATTTGCCTCAATATTTTTACGAGAGAATTTAACACCTTTAGAAATTACTTCATCTCCAAATTTATGCTTAACACCTTGAGAAGTTTGTCCTTCTAATAAAAGAGTCAATTTTTCCAGCATGCGCTCTCTTAATGCTAAAAGATCTTTACTGTACTTCGCCTTTATTGTCTCAACTTGTTTCTTAGATTTAGCGCGTAAATCTTTATCCTTTTTAGGACGAGAGAATAATTTTGTATCAATAACAACACCGCGTAATGATGGTGGCGCTTTCATTGAAGCATCCTTCACATCACCTGCTTTATCACCAAAGATTGCACGAAGAAGTTTTTCTTCTGGTGTTGGATCTGATTCTCCTTTAGGGGTAATCTTACCAATTAAAATATCACCTTCTTTAATTTCAGCACCCGTACGGATGATGCCGTTTTCGTCAAGATTCTTAACAGCATCTTCACTAACGTTTGGAATTTCTGAAGTTAATTCTTCTTCACCACGTTTAGTATCTCTAACTTCTAATTCATATTCATCGATGTGAAGAGAAGTAAAGATATCATCACGGACAACTTTTTCGCTTATAACAATCGCATCTTCGAAGTTATAACCCTGCCAAGGCATGAAGGCTACCATTAAGTTTCTACCTAATGCTAATTCTCCATTATCTGTAGCATAACCTTCACATAATACTTGTCCCTTTTTAACTCTTTCGCCATGTTGAATTACAGGCTTCAAGTTGATACACGTATCTTGGTTGGTTCTTCTAAATTTGATTAAGCTATATGTAATAACATCCGTTTCGAAGCTTACCAAACGATCTTCGTCTGTAAGATCATAACGCATTTTAATTTCATTTGCGTCAACATACTCAACAACACCATCTGCTTGTGCAATTAATAATGTTCTTGAATCCATTGCTACACGTCTTTCCAAACCTGTACCAACAATTGGAGCTTCTGGTCTTAATAATGGAACAGCTTGACGTTGCATGTTAGAGCCCATCAATGCACGGTTGGCATCATCATGCTCTAAGAATGGAATAAGAGATGCTGCAACAGAAACAATTTGGTTTGTTGCAATATCAATTAAATCAACTTTGTCTGGACCGATAACCGGGAAGTCACCTTCGTATCTTGCTTTAATGCGATCGCTTAAGAAGTTACCGCTATCATCGTACATAGCATTTGCCTGTGCGATATGTCTGCCATCTTCTTCTTCTGCTGTTAAATATATTGGTTGGTTTTTAACATCAACAACACCTTCACTCACCTTACGGTATGGAGTTTCGATGAATCCCATGCTATTCACTTTTGCGTGAACACAAAGAGATGAAATCAAACCAATGTTTGGACCTTCTGGAGTTTCAATAGTACACAAACGACCGTAGTGCGTATAGTGAACATCTCGAACTTCAAAACCAGCACGTTCTCTAGATAAACCACCTGGTCCAAGAGCCGACATACGTCTTTTGTGCGTAATCTCAGCCAATGGATTGGTTTGATCCATGAATTGAGATAATTGGTTGGTACCAAAGAATGAATTGATAACAGAGGAAAGTGTACGAGCATTGATCAAATCTACTGGTTTGAAATCTTCGTTATCACGAACATTCATACGTTCTTTGATTGTTCTTGCCATACGTGCAAGACCAACACTGAACTGACTGTAAAGTTGCTCACCCATCGTACGAACACGACGGTTGCTCAAGTGATCTATATCATCAACAACTGCGCGCGAGTTGATAAGACCAATTAGATATTTAACGATATTGATGATGTCTTCTTTGGTAAGAACTCTTACCGCATTGGTCATATCACTACCTAATTTTTTATTAATTCTATAACGTCCAACTTCACCAAGATCATAACGTTTATCACTGAAAAACAAGTTGTGAATAATATCACGAGCTGTTTGTTCATCGGGTGCGTCTGTATTTCTTAATTGACGGTAGATTTGCTCAACCGCTTCTTTTTCTGAATTGGAATTATCTTTTTGAAGTGTATTATAGATGATTGTATAATCAGCAATATTTACATCTTCTCTGTGAACAATAATTGATTTAGAACCAGATTCAACAATGACGTTGATGTCTGCTTCCTGAATTACTGAATCACGTTCTAAAAGAACTTCATTACGATCGATAGATACAACTTCACCTGTATCTTCATCTACGAAATCTTCTGTCCATGTACGAAGTACACGTGCAGCTAATTTACGACCGATTGCTTTTTTAATGCTTGCTTTGTTTGCCTCAATTTCTTCAGACAATCCAAACAAATCTAATATATCTTTATCACTACCATATCCGATTGCTCTTAATAGAGTAGTTACAGGGAATTTCTTTTTACGATCGATGTATGCAAACATCACGTTGTTCACGTCTGTTGCAAATTCAATCCAAGATCCTTTGAAAGGAATTACTCTAGCAGAGTAAAGTTTTGTTCCATTTGTATGCTTGCTTTGAGCAAAGAATACACCTGGGGAACGATGTAACTGTGACACGATTACTCGCTCAGCACCATTTATAACGAAAGAACCACGTTCAGTCATGTATGGGATATTACCAAGGAATACTTCCTGCTCAATAGTTTGGAAGTCTTCATTGTCTTTATCATTACATGTAAGACGAAGTTTTGCTTTTAGAGGTACCGCGTACGTTAATCCGCGATCGATACTTTCGTCAACATTGTATTTAGGTGTATCGATATTGTAATCGATAAAATCCAAAATAAAATTGTCGCGAGAATCCGAGATTGGGAAATTTTCTGCAAAAACTTTGTAAAGTCCCTCTTTGAATCTATTTTCAGCAGGAGTATCAATCTGAAAAAAATCTTTGAAAGACCGAACTTGAATATCTAAGAAATCAGGGTATTCAACCGTACTTCTAGCTTTTGCAAAGCTCTTTCTAAGATTTTGAGTATTGTTAGTTGCCAACGTGTTAATTAGTTTATGGTAGATAAGTTAAACCGAAATTTAGCACTATTATTGTGGTGGTATACAAACAGGAAAAGACCTGACATGAACTGTCAGGCCTAATGCCGTATCTGATGAACAGAAGAGAATTAGTAATTACTTAATTTCTACTTCAGCGCCAGCTTCTTCAAGTTGTTTTTTGATACCTTCAGCGTCATCCTTAGTAGTACCTTCTTTGATTGCTTTTGGAGCACCATCAACTAAGTCTTTAGCTTCTTTCAAGCCTAAACCTGTAAGATCTTTTACTAATTTAACTACTGCTAATTTTGAAGCACCTGCACTCTTAAGAATAACATCGAATGCTGTTTTTTCTTCAGCAGCAGCTGGACCATCGCCACCAGAAACCATAACTGTCGCTGCAGCTGGTTCGATACCGTACTCATCTTTTAAGATAGAAGCTAGTTCATTAACTTCTTTCACTGTTAAATTAACCAATTGCTCAGCGAATGCTTTTAAATCTGCCATTGTATTATAAATTATTAATGAATTGAATATTTAAATTTGTTTGATTAGCCGAAGCTAATATTTAAGCTTGCTCTGTGAAAACGCGACTTTCGTTTGTAAGTGCGCCAATAACACGTTGAGCTGGAGCTTGTAATAGAGCGATGATATCGCCGATAAGTTCTTCTTTAGATTTGATTGATGCAAGAGCATCAAGTTTATCTTTTCCAACATAGAAATCTGCGAATACAGATGCACCTTTGAACACTGGCTTAGCAACACCACCTTTGTGGAATTGTTTCAATATTTTACCAGGTACGTTTGCTGTGTCAGAAAACATTAGACCAGAAGCACCTTTCAAAGCAGCTCCGTTTAACTCTGTGTGGTCAATATTCAATTGTTGAAGCGCTTTCTTGATTAGAGAGTTCTTTACAACTTTATATTCAACACCTTTAGAGTAACAAAGTTTTCTGAATTTGTTTACTTGATCTACTGTCATTCCAGAACCATCAGTGATATAGAACGTAGCAGCGCCTGCTATTTTCTGTGCAACCTCCTGAATGATTATTGCTTTTTCTTCTTTTGTCATTTGATTACTCGTTTAAGGAGGCTCTTATTACAGACCTGCTACTGAGCTCTTATCAATTGTTATACCTGGGCTCATTGTGCTAGAAAGTGTAATACTTCTAACATATGTACCTTTTGCTGAAGCAGGTTTCAATTTGGAAAGTACTTGTAACACTTCATTTGCATTTTCAAGGATCATTTCTGGAGTGAAAGATACTTTACCAACGCTAGTATGCACAATACCAAATTTATCGACTTTGAAATCGATTTTACCAGCTTTTACATCTTTAACTGCTTTCGCAACATCTAATGTAACAGTACCTGCTTTCGGATTTGGCATTAAGTTACGTGGACCAAGTATTTTACCTAGTTTACCAACTTTTGCCATAACAGTAGGCATTGTGATGATTACGTCTACATCCAACCAACCGCCTTCGATTTTTTGGATATAATCGTCTAATCCTACGTATTCAGCACCAGCATCAATTGCACCCTGAGCTTTATCAGGAGTACAAAGCACTAATACTCGAACATCTTTACCTGTACCGTGAGGAAGTGTCACAATACCGCGTACCATTTGATCTGCCTTTTTAGGATCAACACCCAATCTTACATCAATATCAACTGAAGCGTCGAATTTTGTATAAGTGATGTCCTTTATAAGAGATGATGCGTCAGCAAGCGTGTAGGAATTATTGACATCAAATTTACTTAGAGCGTCTTTTTGTTTTTTTGTCAACTTTGCCATGACTTTAATTTAAATTAGTTCTCCCAAGGTGCTTTACCTGATACTGTTATTCCCATACTACGGGCAGTACCTGCTACCATTTTCATTGCAGATTCTATTTTGAAAGCATTTAAATCAGGCATCTTTGTTTCCGCAATAGTACGGATTTGATCCCAAGTTACATTGCCAACCTTAACGCGGTTTGGTTCTGCTGATCCTTTTTTGATTTTTGCTGCTTCCGCTAATAGAATGCCTGCAGGAGGAGTTTTTACGACGAAATCGAAAGATTTGTCTGTGTAAACTGTAATTAATACTGGAAGCAATACGCCCGGTTTATCCTGAGTTCTTGCATTGAATTGCTTACAGAATTCCATGATGTTCAAGCCCTTAGAACCAAGAGCGGGACCAACTGGAGGTGAAGGATTTGCAGCCCCACCTTTAATCTGTAGCTTCACATATCCGGTAATTTCCTTTGCCATTTTCTTACTGGAGTTTTTCTACTTGTATATAATTAAGCTCAACGGGTGTGTTACGGCCAAATATTTTAACCATAACGTTAAGCTTTTTCTTTTCTTCGAATACTTCTTCTACACTACCTGTAAACCCGCTGAAAGGACCATCCATAACTTTTACGGTTTCGCCAACAACAAACGGTGTTTCAAGGACAACTTCACCCACTTGAGAATCGTCAACTGTGCCCAATATTCTATTGACCTCAGATTGACGAAGTGGAATTGGTTTTTTGCTAGCAGCACCTTCTGAAGCGCCCAAGAAGCCGAGAACACCAGGAATACTGGTAATCACGTGGGCAGCCTCGCCATGGCTTAAATCTGCTTGTATAAGAACATAACCTGGGAAAAAACTTCTTTCTCTTACTCTCTTTTTACCATTACGCATCTCATATACCTTCTCAGAAGGAATAAGAACTTGAGGTACAAAATCCACAAGTCTTTGTCTGGTAATTTCGTTTTCGAGGTAAGATTTAACCTTCTTTTCTTGACCACTTACGGCCCTTACTACGTACCATTGCAATTCGCTCATGATCCTTTTAAAAGAATGTTAAATTAGTAAATCGAACTTAACACGTATTTAAACGCAAAGTCGATGAGACCGATAATAATTGCAAATATTAAAGATGCAAACAAAACAAGTGCAGAGCTACTTTGTAACTCAGACCATTTCGGCCAAGATACATATGTCGTTAGTTCTTCTATAGAACCTTGTACAAAACCTACTAGTTTCTTCATATTTCTACTTTCTTGTGCACGGGTGGAGAGATTCGAACTCCCATCAGCGGTTTTGGAGACCGACATTCTACCCTTGAACTACACCCGTAAATGCACCCATTAATTTATAGTCGGGGTGCAAAGATATTAACATTCCTATATAAAAGCAAATGCGTTTCTGAAATAATCAAAAACGCATTTACTTAAATTGGGATAATTATTTCAAGATTTCAGTAACTTGACCAGCACCTACTGTTCTACCACCTTCACGGATAGCGAAACGTAGACCTTTATCCATTGCGATAGCTGCAATCAATTTTACTGTAATAGTTACGTTATCACCAGGCATGATCATCTCAGTTCCTTCTGGAAGTTCGATTTCACCTGTTACGTCTGTAGTTCTCATGTAGAACTGAGGACGGTATTTGTTAAAGAATGGAGTATGACGACCACCTTCTTCTTTAGAAAGGATGTATACTTCAGCTTTAAATTCTGTATGTGGCTTAACTGAACCAGCTTTACAGATAACCATACCACGTTTGATAGATTCTTTTTCAATACCACGTAATAAAAGACCAACGTTATCGCCAGCTTCACCACGATCTAATATCTTACGGAACATTTCAACACCTGTTACAGTAGATTTTAAGTTCTCAGCACCGAAACCGATGATATCAACTGGTTCACCAGAGTTGATAATACCTCTTTCAATTCTACCAGTTGCTACAGTACCACGACCAGTGATCGAGAATACGTCTTCAACAGGCATTAAGAAAGGCAATTCAGTTAAACGTTTTGGAATTGGAATATCGTTATCAACAGCATCCATTAATGCGTCAATCGTAGCAACCCATTTTGGTTCGCCGTTAAGACCACCTAAAGCAGAACCTTGGATGATGCTCATTGAATCTCCAGGGAAACCGTAGAAAGTCAACAATTCACGAATTTCCATTTCAACTAATTCCAACAATTCTGGATCATCAACTAAATCTACTTTGTTCATGAAAACAACCATTGAAGGAACACCTACTTGACGAGCAAGAAGGATGTGCTCACGTGTTTGTGGCATAGGACCATCTGTAGCCGCAACTACTAAAATAGCACCATCCATTTGTGCAGCACCTGTAACCATGTTTTTCACATAATCCGCGTGACCTGGACAGTCAACGTGAGCGTAGTGACGAGTTGCAGTTGAATATTCAACGTGTGAAGTATTGATTGTAATACCTCTTTCTTTTTCTTCTGGAGCGTTATCAATTTGAGAGAAATCTCTCTTTTCAGCCAAACCTTTATCAGCCAATACTTTTGATATTGCAGCTGTTAATGTTGTTTTACCGTGATCGACGTGTCCAATTGTACCAACGTTAACGTGTGGTTTTGATCGGTCAAAATTTTCTTTTGCCATATTTGAAAAGCCTCTATTTTAAGATGTATAGTATACGTAAAGATGTTATTCAATCATTTCATATAGAGCCAATGACGGGACTCGAACCCGTGACCCCTTCCTTACCATGGAAGTACTCTACCAGCTGAGCTACATCGGCTGTTAAGAAAATTAGAGCGAAAGACGAGGTTCGAACCCGCGACCTATAGCTTGGAAGGCTATCGCTCTACCAGCTGAGCTACTTTCGCAATTTAGACTTAACTTCAAAAACAAATCCGATAATCAAGAATTCGACTATTTTTGGGATTTGAAGTTAAGTCTCTGGTGGGGGAACAAGGATTCGAACCTTGGAAGACATAAGTCAGCAGATTTACAGTCTGCCCCAGTTGGCCGCTTTGGTACTCCCCCATTTAGAAATTTAAATTCTATTAACAAGAATTCAGAGAACAGTTCTTAAAGTTTGATTTTGGATAAAATTTTATCGCTTTACCTATTTTTAAGAGAGTGCAAAATTATAGGGTTTTTTATTCAATTCAAAGTTTTCTGAACAAATAATCTATAATTTTGCACAAAATAATGAAAGTTGTTAAAATTCAGCACTTTGTGGAGTGCGTGGAAATGGAATTACATCTCTAATATTTCCCATTCCGGTTACAAAAAGCATTAAACGCTCAAAACCGAGTCCAAAACCACTGTGTGGAGCCGAACCAAACTTACGCGTATCCAAATACCACCAGATTTCATTTTCATGAATTCCGACTTCTTTGCAGCGTGCTTGTAATTTTTCTAAATTATCTTCCCTTTGCGAACCTCCAATGATTTCTCCGATTCCTGGAAACAATACATCCATAGCGCGAACCGTTTTGCCGTCCTCATTCGCTTTCATGTAGAATGCTTTGATTTCTTTCGGATAATTGGTCAAAATAACGGGCTTCATGAAATGCTTTTCTACTAAATACCGCTCATGCTCTGAGTGAAGGTCAATTCCCCACTCGACTTTGTATTCAAACTTCTGCTTTGAAGCAATCAATATTTCAACAGCTTCTGTATAATTTAAGCGTACAAAAGGAGTTTCTACTATACTTTTTAGACGTCCAACCAATTCTTTGTCATACATTTCATTCAAAAAATTCAAATCATCGATGCAGTTATCCAGGGCGTATTGAACCAAATATTTTAGAAATTCTTCGGCCAAATCCATGTTATCCTGAATTTCATAAAACGCCATCTCAGGTTCAATCATCCAAAACTCTGCTAAATGTCGCGTTGTATTTGAATTCTCCGCACGAAATGTAGGTCCGAAGGTATAAACCTCTCCAAGAGCCATGGCAGCTAATTCGCCCTCTAATTGGCCTGAAACCGTAAGGTTTGTTGATTTCCCAAAAAAATCTTTTGTATAATCAATAGCCCCTTCTTTTGTTTTGGGAGGATTACTAACGTCTAAGGTTGTAACTTGAAACATTGCACCAGCGCCTTCCGCATCAGAGCCTGTAATGATTGGCGTATGTACGTACACAAAGCCTTTATCATTGTAAAATTTATGAACAGCAAAAGCCATTGCATGACGTAAACGCAATACACAACTGAATGTATTTGTACGTGGTCGTAAATGAGCAATCTCTCTTAAAAATTCTAATGAATGCCCCTTTTTCTGCAATGGATAGGTTTCTGGATCTGCAACGCCAATTATTTCTAAGGCTTCAGCCTGCATCTCTACAGATTGCCCTGCCCCCTGCGATTGCACTAATTTGCCCGTTACCCCAATGCAAGCGCCTGTGGTAACGTCTTTTAGCTGATCTTCGCTAAATTTCACAACATCCAACACGATTTGGATGGTGTGAATGGTTGAACCATCATTTAATGCTACAAAAGCAACGTGTTTATTTCCGCGTTTAGTTCTAACCCAGCCCTTTAGAGTTATTTGTTGATCTATATATTGGCTTGAATTACTAAGTATTTCTTTTATTTTTATTCTTTTCACGTTGGTATGCGTTTACTGTAAGTAAAGCGCAAAAAAAGCATATTTTATCTTTTTAATCAAAAAGAATTTCAAAAATGCGCTATTTTTGTCTGAAAGCACGTTTTATATTGTGAACATTCTACCGATTTATGCAAAAATTAAGTTTTCAGCAGCAATTATCCCAAAAACTATCTCCTCAACAGATTCAGTTTATAAAACTATTGCAAATACCGGCAGCAGAATTAGAATCACGCATTGAAGAAGAATTAGAAATAAATCCTGCTTTAGAAGAAGGGAAAGAAGAACAAACAGATGATAAAGAAACGTCGGATGACGAGCAATCCGACTCTGATTCAGATTCGGAAGATGACTATAATGACGATGAATTAAACTTGGAAGATTATATCGGAGATGAAGATATTGCTGGCTACAAAATGCAGGGAGACGGGCCTTCGCAGGATGAGGATGAATTCGAATCACCGCTTGCTGGCACAACTTCTTTATCTGAAATATTGATGAACCAACTCGGTTTTTTACGTCTCAATGAACATCAACAAAAAATTGCAGAACAATTGATTGGAAGTGTTGATGAAGATGGATACATCCGTAGAAATTTAGATTTAATTGTGGACGATTTAGCGTTCTCACAAAACATAGAAACTACTACCGAAGAGATCGAAGAAGTTTTATATAGAATTCAAGAATTTGACCCTGCAGGCATTGGTGCCAGAGACTTACAAGAGTGCTTACTCATTCAATTGGAACGTAAAGATATGGATGAGCCAGACGTGTTGTTAGCGCATCATATTATAAAAGATTGTTTTGAAGAATTTACAAAAAAACATTACGATAAAATTCAAAAGAAATACGATGTAGACGACGCATCTATTAAATCTGCAATCAATATTATTACTAAACTCAATCCAAAGCCAGGTGGAAATTCTGGTGATGATATTAAAACGCAATATCTGTTGCCTGATTTTATTTTACAGTCAAATAATGGTGAACTTGAATTGTCTCTTAACTCTAAAAATGCCCCCGATTTGAGGGTGAGTAGAAATTATACAGAGATGTTTCAAACCTATGATAAGAGTGCAAAGAATGATAAAAAATTAAAAGAGGCAGTAACGTTTGTAAAGCAAAAATTGGACGCTGCAAAATGGTTTATTGAAGCAATTAAACAAAGACAGCAAACGCTACTAAGGACCATGCATGCTATTTTAGAATTTCAAAAAGAATTCTTTTTTGAAGGAGATGAAACGCATTTAAAACCTATGATTCTAAAGGACATTGCAGACATGGTTGGCATGGACATTTCAACCATTTCACGAGTAGCAAATAGCAAAGCGGTACAAACCGAATTCGGGATTTACCCGTTAAAATATTTTTTCTCTGAAGGCATTGCAACGGACTCGGGAGAGGATGCTAGCAGTAGAGAAGTAAAACATATCCTAAAAGAAATCATTGATGGCGAGGAAAAGAAAAAACCGCTTTCAGATGAAAAATTAGAAAAGGAATTAAATAAAAGAGGATACAATATCGCTCGAAGAACGGTTGCAAAATATCGTGAACAATTAAACATCCCTGTTGCACGATTAAGAAAGGAATTATAATATTTATGACAGAAGCAACTCAAAAAAATAATTGGAATTATTTATCTCTTCTTATTTCTTATATCATCCACCCGGTATTTATTCCTACCTATCTATTTACAACATTCTTGTATTTTGGAAATATTGTCTTTGAACCTTATTCCATCCTAGCGCAAACGTATGTAGTCATGTTAGTTTTTATTACTACTGCAATTATTCCATTAATATTATTGGTAATCAACATGTTTTTACTTCGAAAAAAATTTTCTAATGAGGTATTATTAATGAATAAACGTCAAGACAGAATAGTGCCGTTCTTTTATATCGGTATTTATTATTCTGTTTTAACATACATGTTTCACCACTATTTAAATTTTCCAGTACTACTTACCTCACTCATGTTAATAATCAGCGCAGCCGTTTTAGCAACTGCATTTATTAGTTTATTATGGAAAATTAGTGCGCATGCAATTTCATTGGGAGCAAGTTTTATGATTTTCATATTAATGCACACCATCATGCCGAATGAGCATTTATTTTATGCAATTTTAGTAACCTTATTAATAAGTGGCATCACGTTATCCAGTCGATTAAACCTCAATGCACACAATCCTTCACAGATATACATTGGTTATTTAGTTGGCATTATTTTAGGTGGAATTGGCCTGTCGTATTTACTGCCAAATTTACTTTCCTTCACATTTAATTTTTAAGATATTATGACATTTGTATTGACCCAAATTGAAAAAAATGTTGCATACATTTCAATGAATAGACCTGAAGTGTATAATGCGCTTACTCCGGATTTAATCGAAGCATTGATTGTGGCATTCGATGAAGTCAATTCAAATAATACAGTTGAAATTATTATTTTCAAAGGTGAAGGTAAAGGATTTTGTGCGGGTTTAGATTTACAATGGGCCATGAGCATTGAACCGAATACGGTTGTACAAATTGTTGAGCGCTATTTTAATACACTTACAAAAGCAATACATCTTTCTAAAAAACCTGTTATATGTTTGTTGCAAGGTGCTGCTAGTGGTGCCGGAGCCTCGTTGGTATTAGCTTGCGATTTAATATTTGCTACAGAACAAGGTTCGTTGGCATTTCCTTTTTTAAGTTTGGGCTTGCAACCAGACACAGGTATGGCTTATTATCTTAAACAACGTGTTGGTTACCATCAAGCTTTTGAATGGTTGTTAGAGTGCAAAAAATTAAGTGTTGATGAAGCGCTACACCATAAAATTATTCAGAAAAAATTTACAGATGAAATAGTGATGAGTGAATATCTTAACACATATTTAAAATCATTAACACAATTACAATGTGGTGCTGGAGCTTCTTTAAAATCAATCCTTCAAGGGGATTTTACATTTGAAGAGACCTTAAAAAAAGAAGCTAAAGAACAAGCTAAAGCTGTTACAGGCGGCATGTTAAAAGTAAAGATTGAGGAGTTTTTTAGGAGTAGAAAGTAGTAACTAGGTACTTGTTGCCAGGTACTTGACGAAGAGAAAATGAATCAACCTCTCATCAAACACCTACTCGCTTCAAAACGCATAGGAACTGCACGTATTATTCTTCCAACTCGACAAATTTGCTTATTTCAGGATTACGCGTTGAATAAATTAATTGAGTGGTATCGCCAACTTCAAAAGTTCCATCTTCGTCTTTCGTAAAAAAAGTAGAATATATTTTATTGCCAACATTAAAATTTGCTAATACAATCCAATAATCAAGTCCTTTAGCTGATGCATTCCATTTTTTTTCAGAGATTAAAACATTGATCCTTTTACCATAAAACCTCAATTCGTGTTCTTTAAGCTTATCCTTATAAATTGTTAGTAGCAATAAGAAAAGGATGATTGAAAGAGAAATCACAACAAATGATTTTGCAAACGGATAAAATTCGTTAAATACTTTTTTAATTAAAACTGTATTTATAACCGTAAGAACGATGGGAATCAAATTTATATGGATGTCCTTTTCAAAAAAAGTCCAAGTAAAGAAAAAAAGAAATACGCAATTGATTATTATAAAAGCAGCGATCGAGTAATATGCCATTACTCTTCGTTTTCTTTCATCTTTTATAACAACATTCTGTTTTCTTATATTTTCTTTACGTCCATATTTTTTATGCATTTTTAACTTAATTAAAAAATTATTACTCCTTTACTATCAACGCCACCGCATACGCATTTACTCCTTCTTCCCTACCAACATAACCGAGTGTTTCATTCGTTGTAGCCTTAATTGAAATATCTTCTACCGGAATATTCATTACTTCTGACAAAGCTTGTTGCATACGTTCGATATGTGGATTTATTTTTGGCATTTCCAATGCCAAGGATGCGTCTACATTACTTATTTCCCAACCTTTTTCGCGCACCAATCTACACACTTCTTTTAACAGGATTTTTGAATCGACATCTTTCCATCGTGCATCGTTGTTTGCAAAATGGAAACCGATATCACGCATATTTGCAGCGCCTAGGATAGCATCACATATTGCATGTATAAGTACATCTGCATCGGAGTGTCCATCAGGGCCTTTTGTGTATTCCAATTGAATACCACCAAGCCACATAGGTCTACCTTCTTTTAACTGATGTACATCGTATCCAAAACCAACTTTAATTTTCATGATTTTTTATTTAAAGATTACAAATCTTTTTTATCTGGCTTCGGGATTGAAAATCCCGAAGAGTTTATTGTATGCTACCACTGCAATGCAGTCGAAGACTGCGGAATGATAGGCATTCGTCTGAAAACTGGCTAGAGATAGCTAGAGAACATTGAATTGTAAATTCCAAAGAGCTCTGGCTGATGACAAGTGATTGGCCGAAAAGACACAACCACGTCAAACTCTTTTTGACTAAGCCTCGGCTCTATAATATAAGGTGGAGCAATTAGCAGGATCAAGCACTGCTTTAGCAATGCGGGAAATGTCTTGTGTAGTTACCTTCTGAATTTTTTCTGCCTCCGTATTTACTAAATCTGGATCTCCTAACATTGCTGCATAGGCCAAATTCATCGCTCTATTCAATACTTCCACTTCACCGAAAGCAACAGTTGACTCTGCTTGATTTTTCACTTTCTTCAATTCCAATTCTGAAAATGTTTCTTGTACAACTTGAGCAACTAATTCTGAAACGGCTTTGTCTGCTTCTTCCAACGTAACACCTTTAGCAAGCTTCCCATCTATTACCATCAAACCAGGATCTACCGAGCTCATTATATAGGCATTCAACGAAGTAAACATTTTATTCTTTTGCACCAATGCATCGTACAAACGAGAGGACTTGCCCCTTCCCAAAATATCACTTAACAAATCGGTTGCATAAAAATCAGGTGATAATTTGCCTCCCATATGATATGTTTTATACAAGGCATCAAACGGCACTTTTGCTTTTACTTCTTCAAAGCGTGCTGCTGTCTGTTTTGGTTCAATAGGGATGTTTCGCTTTCTACGAGTTCCTTTAGCGATGGGACCAAACCATTTTTCAGCTAATTGCTTTACTTGATCTAATGTCACATCACCAGCAACAACCATGTATGCATTATTCGGTAAGTAATAGGAATAGAAGAAATCGCGCACATCTTCCATTGTTGCTTGTTCGATGTGGGAGATTTCTTTCCCAATTGTTGCCCACTTGTACGAATGTTCTTTGTAGGTTAAAGGGCGTAATGCCAACCATACATCTCCATACGGTTGATTATAATAGCGCTGCTTAAACTCTTCAATTACTACACTGCGTTGCACTTCCAATACGTTTGGATCAAATGACAATGCCATCATACGATCGCTTTCCAACCAAAAGGCTGTTTCAATATTATTTGCAGGAATGGTGATATAGTAATTCGTTATATCTGGCGAAGTGAATGCATTATTTTCGCCTCCTGCCTTTTGTAAGGCTTCGTCGTAGGAAGGGATGTTTTTGGAACCGCCAAACATTAAATGTTCGAAAAGATGTGCGAAGCCCGTTTTGGATTCTACTTCATCTTTAGAACCTACATCGTATAAAATATTTAAGACAGCCATTGAGGTCGTATGATCTTCGTGTACAAAAACCTTTAACCCATTCTCAAGTTCAAAAGAAGAATATTCAATCATTTCAAATTCATTTTAACAAAAATAGAAATAGAACCCCTATTTTTATACCTTATTGACTAAAAGCTTTACACCAAAAGCAATTAATTCTCTTAATTTGCAACATCATTGCTACAAATGACGCTTAAAAGACATTATGATATCATTTGAAAATACGAATATAGATTCAGATACCCTCAAACATTTATACAAAGAGCTTTTAAAACCTCGCATGATTGAGGAAAAAATGCTTTTTTTACTTAGACAAGGGAAAATATCGAAATGGTTTTCTGGTATTGGTCAAGAAGCCGTTTCCGTTGGCGTTGCTTGCGCCTTAGAAAAAGAAGAATATATTTTACCATTACATCGAAATTTAGGCGTTTTTACAAGTAGAGGAATTCCCTTACATCGATTGTTTTGTCAATTTCAAGGAAAACCTTCTGGATTTACAAAAGGTCGTGATCGATCATTTCACTTTGGTAGCAAAGAACATCATATCGTTGGTATGATTTCTCATTTAGGTCCGCAGATGGCAGTTGCAGATGGCATTGCGCTTGCAGAAAAACTATCTCGAAGCAATCGTGCAACGCTTGTATTTACAGGAGATGGTGGCACAAGTGAAGGGGATTTTCATGAAGCCTTAAACCTTGCCTCGGTTTGGGATTTACCCATCATTTTTTTAGTTGAAAATAATGGATACGGTTTATCTACGCCATTAGACGAACAATTCAGAATAAAAAGTTTTAAAGAAAAAGGTCCCGCTTACGCTATTGAAACACATACAATAGATGGTAATAATATTTTAGAAGTCTATACAAAAATTAGAGAATTAGCGGCTTATGTACGCAAAGAATCTAGGCCTGTACTTGTTGAAGCCATTACGTTTAGAATGCGTGGACATGAAGAAGCGTCTGGAACCAAATACATACCGGAGCAATTATTTGAGGTTTGGGCAAAAAAAGATCCTGTAGAAAATTTCGAGCGCTATTTATTAGATGAAGCAATTCTTTCCCCTCAAGAAATTGAATCTATAAAAGAAAAGATTAAATATTCTATTGAAGAAGCTTGGCAGTATACCGAAAATGAAAAAGAGATAGTTGCTGATTCTTCTGTAGAGGAAGATGATATGTACGCATCCCATGTGCATGTAAAAATTCGTCCGAGAACTACCCTAAAAAGCAATAAGCGCTTTATTGATGCGATCAGCGATGGCTTGCGATTGGCAATGGATAAATTTCCGCGTTTGATTCAGATGGGTCAAGACATTGCTGAATATGGTGGCGTATTTAAAGTTACTGAAGGTTTTATTGAACGCTTTGGCAAACAGCGTGTACGCAACACACCTTTGTGTGAATCTGCTATTATTGGTGCTGGCTTAGGCTTGGCTATCAAAGATTACAAATCTGTAATTGAAATGCAGTTTGCAGATTTTATTAGTAATGGGTTTAATCAAGTAGTCAATAATTTAGCAAAAACGTATTACCGATGGGAACAGTCTGCAGATGTCGTGATACGCATGCCAACAGGTGCAGGTACAAGCGGTGGTCCATTCCATTCACAATCTACAGAAGCCTGGTTTTTTAAAACACCCGGTTTAAAAATTGTATACCCTTCAAATCCGTATGATGCGAAAGGCTTGCTGCTTGCAGCCATTGAAGATCCAAATCCGGTGCTTTATTTTGAGCATAAAGCATTGTATAGAACAATAAGTGCTGAAATACCCGATGATTATTATACCGTGCCGATTGGAGAAGCCATTTTAGTAGAAGAAGGCGATGACATGACAGTTGTAGCTTATGGCAATGCTGTTTGGTGGGCAAAAGAAGCGGTAGCAAAAGAAGCGATCTCCGCTGATATTATTGATTTAAGAAGCTTATTACCTTGGGACAAAGAAACAGTCCTAAAAAGTGTATTAAAAACGGGGAGAGTTTTGGTTATTAATGAAGATACCATCACAGGCTCAATTTCTGCTGAAATAGCAGCTTGGATTAGTGAAAAAGCATTTGAAAGCCTTGACGCACCTGTTATGCGTGTTGGAAGCTTGGATACAGCTGTACCCTTTTCAAAAACATTAGAGAGCAATTTCTTGCCTATAAAACGCATTCAAGAAAAATTGTTGGAACTTCAGTACTACTAATACCGTTATAGGAATAGCATTTAATTGTAATTCCATAGTAAAATACCTAGATTTACTTTATACTGATTCGCTTATGAGATACATATTGATACCATTTATAGCTTTATTCATCCTTGTTAACGCAACTTCGTGTAACAAGCATTCTTCTTATCCATGCCCAGGTTTAGGCCAAACAGATGAAGCTGATATAAGCCAATTTGACGAAAATGGAGCATTGAAGAGTGATTCTAAAAAGAAGAAAAAGAAAAGCAATGTGAATGGACGTTTCAATGTTGATAATGGGATGATTAATAAAAAGAATCCCAAACAATTGAAATCAAAAAGTCGCAAACGCGTTTAATTGATACTAGATGAAACACGTAACAGGTATATTTTTTAGTTCGCTTGCGATAATTGCTCTGATGTTGTTTTCAACTTCTGTATATAGCCAAACAGGTTATTCAGAAGTAAAAAAGAAGCAAAACGATGCAAGTACATCTCAGGGTAACATTAAAGTAAAAAAATCGAAAGCGAACGCTAAGAAGCAGAATCAAAAGAACATGGGTACATCCCAAGGGACGATGAATGCTAAAAAAGTAAGCGATACTAAATCCAATGCGCCTAAAAACAATCAAGCATTAGCAGAAGCAAATAAAGGAACGAACGTTCAAAAGAAACAACGTCAAATGGGTACAAATACAGGTGATGTAGTAGTATCTTCTAAAACTGGCGTTAAACCTCCTTTACACGATAATTCTGTTATTGTAGATGAACGTCCGCAACGTAAGCAGTCTAAACAAATGAGCAAATATCAAGGAGATATTGTTCCGTCAGAATCTAATTCTCATGGACCATTAAACTCTGGTTCTCTGGTATTGGCAAGAGAAATAGATCGTAAGCAAGAGACCCAACGTGCAAAATATTCTGGAGACATTGGAAATAACTTTTTAGAGAAACGCACAAAAATGCGTGACGAAAAAAATAGACAAGTATCTTCTTATAAAGGCGACTTATTGGTGCGCACGCTGAATGCACGAGCCAAACGTACGCGTAAAAAAGCAAAAGATATTGCGAACTATAGAGGAGATCTTATTGTTAAGCGAGTGAAAAAAGGCATGCACCCTAGTGCTGTTTATCAAGGAGGAAAAGTTAAAAACTCTTACGCAGCCAAAGAGAAATACCGTAAGAAAATGCTTAAGAAATACGGTAAGACTGAAGGTTTGGAAGATGCTAATTGGCAAAAACAAAAAGACAATGAAAAAGCCCCAAGATACGATAGCAGAGAAGCCGAAATTTGGAATTTGAAACCGAAAAAATGAACTGGATACCCTTAACATCAGAAAGTCAATTAGAAGAAATTATAACGGAGTCAAATGAGACTCCCGTTATAATTTTCAAACATAGCACACGATGCTCAATTAGTACTACTGCATTAAATAGATTAGAGCGCAACTGGAAAGCAGATGAAATAGGACCAATTAAAACCTATTATTTAGATTTACTTTCATACCGACCTGTTTCTGCGAAAATTGAAAGTTTGCTTCATGTTGAGCATCAATCTCCGCAAGCAATTTTATTGCAAAATGGCAAAAGCATATGGGATGCGTCTCATTATGACATACAGTTTGAATCTATTAGAAAAAAATTAGGGAAATAATTTCTAGGTACTAGCTACCAGTGACTAGATAAAAACGAAAGACCAAGCAATTGCTTGGTCTTTCGTTTTTATGAGACGTAATGGTTTGTATTTTTCTATGTTCTAAAAACCCACACCGATTTAAAAATTAAATGAAATATCTTGAACAATCTCTGGATGCAAGCTCAATGCAACAGGACAGGTAAATGCAGATCGTTTGAGAACATCTTTATCCTTTTGAGTTAAAAGTGTGGGATTGGGATGTGTAAACTCGATTTTTATTTTAGCAATTTTTCGTGGCAGTTCGCTTGTCATGGTTTTCTCAATGGCTGCTTTAAGTCCTGCCAATGAAATAGCATCTCTATCCGAAACAATTCCCATAATCGTCATCATACAATTACATAATGCTGCACAAACTAAATCAGTTGGGGAATATGCTTCTCCCTTACCATTATTGTCTGTTGGGGCATCCGTAATGAGGGTATTTCCAGATTTAACATGTACACCATTGGTACGGAGCCCGCCGATATATTCTGCAGTCAATTGATACATAAATAATATATTTTATCGTTGTAAGGAAAATTACTAAATTTAGGGGAAGACTACGTTATGAAAATAAAAAATACTTGTTTATTCCTACTAATACTCCTTTTGTCAGTAGACGCATTTGCTCAAAGAGAGGGTGAAATTGAATACGAAAAAGAATTTTTATTTGGCTTGAATTTCAATACCAATGCAGGTTTAATTGGGGGTGGCATGATTCGATACAGCAAGCTTGTTCGAAATAAAAAAGATCAATTTCATAATTTTTCTCTGGGTTTAGGTATTGTAAAACATCCAAAAGAGTTACGTTATGCGAATCAAAGCGGTGGGTCTTTTATTGCCTACAAAAAAAACCACTTAGTTGTTATACGTCCGAGTTACGGAAGAGAATTTGTTCTTTTTCACAAAGGCAATGAAGATGGCGTACAATTGGATTTCATTTTGAATGGAGGTCTTTCTTTTGGTTGCCTAACTCCTTATTACATTGAATATTCTACAGGAAGCACAACCGCAATTGTTCCTTACGACCCAGTAACTACACCCAACATAAACCTTGTTGTTAACTCTCCAGGATACACAACAGGCTTAGGCAGTACAAAAGTAGTTCCTGGATTACACGTTAAAACAGGATTTAGCTTTGAATATGGACATTTCACCAATAAAGTGACGGGTATCGAAGTAGGTTTTATGTTTGAAGCTTTTGCAAAAAAGATGGTTATGATGGAAGCACCTATTGATCCTACTTATACTGGAGGTTCATTCCATAACAATCAGTTTTTCAGTTCAGTATATCTTAATATTTTCTACGGTGGCAGAAAATAGGGTTTAGCAAACCATTTAGAGGTTTTTTATGTTTAAAAACAAAAAAAAAGGCTAGATTTAGTACCTTTGAACTGTATCAGTAGATTCCAAAAATCATGATTGAATTACCAGTAGTACCCTCCTCCTCCGACCGCAAATCTAAACCCGATTGGTTACGTGTTAAATTACCCATCGGAAAAGAATATACAAAATTACGTGCTTTGGTAGACGAACATAAGTTACATACCATTTGCCAGAGTGGGAACTGTCCCAATATGGGCGAATGTTGGGGTGCTGGCACCGCAACATTTATGATCTTAGGAAACGTTTGCACACGTAGTTGTTCCTTTTGTGCTGTGGCTACAGGGAAACCTACAGAATACGATACAGACGAGCCCAAACGCGTTGCTGAAGCAGTACGTTTGATGAATGTAAAGCATTGTGTGATAACTTCTGTAAACAGAGATGAATTAAAAGATAAAGGCGCCGAAGTTTGGTACCAAACAGTAGTTCGTGTTAAGGAAGAATGTCCTCAAACAACGATTGAAACATTAATCCCTGATGTGAAATCGGATTGGGCAGCTTTAGAGCGTATGATTAGCGGCGGACAAGAAGTTGTTTCACACAATATGGAAACGGTAGAACGCTTATATCGCAGAGTTCGTCCACAAGCTAAGTACAGTAGAAGCTTAGAAGAAATTCAACGCATCAAAGATTTTGGCAAACGCACCAAATCAGGTATTATGCTTGGCATTGGCGAAACCAAAGACGAAGTTTTGAAAGCAATGGATGATTTGGTTGCACATGGCTTAGATGTGCTTACTTTGGGTCAATATCTACAGCCTACAAAAATGCACTTAGAAGTTGCAGAATATATTCACCCCGACTTATTTGCGGAGTATAAAGAAATCGGCTTGTCAAAAGGTTTGAACTATGTAGAGTCTGGACCATTGGTGCGTTCTTCGTACCATGCAGAAAAACATATATAAGTAATTTGTATTTCACTATAATAAAAAAACCAACTCGGCATGAGTTGGTTTTTTTATTGGGATTCGTTCATTTTAATTTGAACCATAGACCAATTCCATATCTCTAATTCCATAAAACTGCGGTGCCATAATCCATTTCCCCTCTTTATCAATTACACCCCATTTCTCACCTGATTTAGCGGCTGCATAGCCATTTTTGAAACTTCTCAATCCGTCAAATTGGGCTGAAATAACCCATTCGCCTTTTGCATTGAGAAACCCAAACTTAGCATTCTTTTCTCCTATCACATATCCTTCACTATAATCTGAATAATTATCCGTATCCAAATATGAAACTTCCCCTAACATATTCGTGTAACCTGATTTCTCTCCAATTTTAATGCGAGCACGTTCACTCATTGGATCAAAATCATGTGCTTCATCAAAATTCGGTTGAACAATCCACTTTCCTAATGAATCAATATAACCAACTTTATTTTGTAATGTTTTAGCCCAGGCAACACCTCCAACAAAATATCCTACACTCTTAAATTCTGGTTGTATTTTCACAAGCCCCTCATGATTAATAAAACCCAAATGATCTTTATCATCCCTATAAGATGCCAACCCTTCAGAAAAATGGTTTAACCCATTTATGACCTTAACATTTATGGCCGTTTTGTTTCCTGCAGTATCAATAACAAAATAATCATTTTTCAATTTAACTGTTGCATAACCTCCATTAAATACACTTGCTTCAGCGAATTGAACTGGGATTGCCACTTTTCCAAAATTATTTAAATATCCCCATTTGCCATTTTCTACCGCAAGCAGTCCATCTGCAAAAAGACTGCCACCAAAACTATAATATCCCCCTTGAATCGTAAATTTTGGAAGCTCCGACCGAACTCTTTTTCCATTTATATTTAAGAAATAATACTGTTTCGCTTCATCGTCAAAAACAATAGCAAGATTGCCCGTAAATTCTAAGCATTTCCGAAACGTTGCAGGTATAATTATTTCTCCTTTAAGGTTGGCATATCCCCATCTTCCATTTTTAATTTTCACCTGCGTTACATACGTTTGTGCAGATGCATGAAACGAAATCATGCATAGTAAAAGGAAATTTAAAATTAATAAACGTTTCATTTTTTATTTGGATTGGTATTTGTTTTTTATTTAGAATCCTGAGATTTCTTGATTGTCATCAAACCATTAAAGTACACAATCCTTTTTTATTTTCTATTCAAAAGAGTATTTTTCGAAAGTGTAGTAGTTATTTCATAGGCTAGTTTGTAGTCCTTCTTCTAATTACTTTTTTATAATGTAATTAGAAGAATAAAAATAAAATCTGCACTAAAACCTTTTGTATTGAATCAATGGTTTGATATTATAGTTGTCTCCGACCTCTAACAGTCGCTGCTTCTAGATTATCATGATACTTCACCCAAGAAGCATCCACATCGACCAGCCCAAATTCTTTTACCCAATTTGATACCGTTGATAATCGTTGAGGCTGATCGTACGCAGGACTAAACATGTCAAACGTATCTAAAATAATCCACTCTTTTAATTGGTCTTCCGCCATACCAGCGGGTAGCGTTCTATCAATTTCACAGATTGGTACAAATCGATTTAATACTCCTAAACCAATACGTTTATTAAATTTGTAGATTGAAATCAAGGAATCAATATTGTTTCGAATCAAGGCCATCATGCGGTCGTGGTTCATGCGTTTTAAAAATGGACGCAAGATGTATTTACCATGTACTTTTGTAAGAATGTTTTTGATTGGGTAAAAATCTATCACCAACTCACCCCCTGGTTTTACCATTTCAACCAAAGCTTTTACAGATGCTTTCACATCAGGCGTGTGTTGCAAAACGCCAAGGCAAATAACTTTATCGAAAGAGTGTTTTTTAAAAGGCAAATCGTAAATACTTGCTTGTAATAATTTCAATCGTTCGTTCGGGCCGTTGTTGCGAAAGTTAGCCTCTACTGCCGTTGAATAATCAACGGAGTAGAGTGTTGCTTTTGTATGGTCTAATATAATTTGACTGAAGCGACCAGCCCCGCTCCCAACTTCTAATACCGTTTGATTTTGTAAGCCATCTTTAGGCCAATTCGTTTGAGCAAACAACCGATTTTCTGAAACCGTATTGCCAGAAAATTTATCTATTTGCGTTTTTTGGAACGCATTCCATTCCATCCCAAAATTAGACGTGTAATTGTTATTTGATACCAATCTGTATGCACCATTTAATATAGGGTAGACAACGTTACCACTTTCATCACTTAATCCAAATTGAGTCTCTTTTAAGAGGTTTAATGTGACGGGATCAATAATTTCAATCATGAATTGTCAATACAAATTATGCTTCTAAAGACGTTAGTATTTCTTTGATATGCACGTCTTTAATTGGCTTGACGATGTAATCTTTAATCATAGAATACTTTTTAGACTTAATTAAATCCTTATCATCAATAGAAGAACTAACCATATAAATATTTGGTTTGTTTACTGCCGAATCAATTAATACTTGCAATTCAGTCAGGAAATCCCATCCATCCATAATTGGCATATTAATGTCTAGAAAAATAAGTTCTGGTAATTCTATTCCTGAAGCTATCGAATCTTTAATTGAGCGTAATGCATCTTCTCCATTTAAAAAAAAGAATAACTCGTCTTTCCGATCTAGACGTTCAAATGATTTTCGCGTAATGAATTGAAAAATTTCATCGTCATCGATAATGTAAATTCTTGCTTTGTCTTTCATAATAATTTTCTTTCATTCAAGATAATTATATTCATTTCTGAATTTAATTATCATTCTAAAATACCGGTTAACTAAAACTCAAATAAAAATTTATAAAAATAATTATTTAAATTGAACTGTAAATGTTGTACCAACATCTATTTGACTTGATACGGAAATAGTACCCCCTAGGGTTTCAATTTGTCTTTTTGTCATATACAATCCAACCCCTCTGGAGTCTTTATTCGCATGAAACGTCTTATATAATCCAAATATTTTTTCTTTATTCTTACTTAAATCTATCCCTACTCCATTATCTGTAACAGTTAATGTCGGTTGCTGCTGTTCAGAATAGCTTGTTCTTACTTGAATAATTGGTTGGCGACTCTTAGATCGATATTTAATTGCATTGGAAATTAAATTAATAAATATACTCTCTAAATACGTTTTAGAGTAAGTTATAGATTTACACCCTTCAAAATCGATGTCAAAACTAGCATTCGCTTCTTTTATTTGCCCAGACAACAGTTTTAGCACATTATTTAAAACTTCTTGAAAAGAAATTTCACATTCGTCGTCGATAAAATCTTTCTGAATTTTTAATGATTCGGCTAAAACCTGTATTGTAGATAATAACGTTGTTGAAACATGCTTTAAATTTTCAAAATATTCTTTACGATCCCCTTCACTAGTAGACGTTTCATAATAATCTAATAAAATGCTTAAATTACTGATAGGCGAACGTAGATTATGCGAAGTAATATGCGCAAAGTCTTCAAGTTGCCTATTTTTCATCTTCAACTTCGAAATTGCTGTATATCTTTCAGTAATATCAATATAGGTGCATACAGCCCCAATTTGCATGCCTTGTTGGTCTAAAATAGGCTCGGAATTAATACTCAACCACACTAATTCTTTGGATGTTTTTATCCAACCTAAGGCTACATTTCTGAATCCTTTACCCGTACGGATGGTTTTAATACCTGGAAAGTCTTCAGTAGGAAAATTAGAGAAATCTTCTTTAATAGCAACACCATCCCCATATGTCAACTCTTCTCCAATTAACATGTCATCTTCATATCCAACAATTTTTGCAGCAGCAATATTATGGTCCACAATGGTTTCATTCATATCAACAATAAGAACACCCTCTGTCATTGACTCAAAAACTATTTTATAGCGCTCTTGTGTTTGTTCTAGTAACTTCTGTAAAGAATTTTCTTTAGTGATATCTAGCACAATACCCATCATCCTATGTGGCTTTCCTTTTTTATAAAATATTTCCCCTTTAGAAAATAATATTTTTTGAGATAGATCAGGACAAGTTATGGAATGTTTAAATGAAAAATGTGTTTCGCACTGCAGCATTGTATTTTCGATGGTTTCCTTGACAAAGATCCGTTCTTCTTTAGAAATTATTTTCAAAAAGCTTCCAAATTTTCCGCCAAAACAATTTTTCTCTACTTCAAATATTTCGAATAAATGATCCGACCAGATCACTTCATTCGAATCTATTTTCCACGTCCATGTTCCCATATTAGCGGCTTCCATGGATAATTGCAATTGTTCGTCTCTTTGTTGCAACTCGATTTCAATTTTTTTCAACAAATCAATATCTACAACCGTACCTGAAAAACGAATAGCATTATTCACTTTAGCAAACTTGGCAGTAAATAATAGATATTTATACGAACCACTTTTAGTTCGCATTTTTATTTCAAGATTTGTTTGATTTGAATTCTGATAGTTTGCTTGACGTTCGTAAAAAGATTTCATTATTGCGGTAAAATCTTCTATTTGTTCGGGATGAATCAACTTACTAAATGCTTCAACACCTGGATTAATTTCATCTATTTCGTAGCCTAGTAATTCATAAAATGAATCCGACCACCATGATTGATCCTTGTCTACATCAATCCATACCCATAATCCAACATTGGCATTTTCTAAAGCAGATTCATATTGATATTTTAATTGATCGAGTTTACGCGTAATAATGGATGTTCTGATTGTAACAGCAGCAACAATGGTATTTATTTTGATAGGTTGAATAGATACGACAAACGATTTAAATACATCTTCAATAATATCTTCCCAAAATTCATTCGTGTCACGTTGTAACCAAGTTACGATGGGTGCATAGAATTTAGATTCTTTGAAAAGTTGGTCAACATGTATATCTTCAATACTTTTTTTTGTTGTTAAACCCTCAAAAAGCGTAGTATTTGAATCTGCATATTCGCATATTCCCAACTTATTTACATACAATGTCAGAAAATCAATCGTTTGTGGCATATGATAAAAGTATTATTAAAAAAAGCTGGTGAACATAATTCGTTATGTTCTTCCAATAATAACCTATTGATTGAAAAAATAATAGTAATTTCATGAAAAATTTACAACATTGATATGTCTGCTTCAAAAAGTGATATTAAAAAGGTAACAACGCATCAACTTCAAGAAATGAAGAACCGTGGTGAGAAAATCGCTATGTTGACAGCGTACGATTTTTCCATGGCAAAAATATTAGATGCTGCTGGTGTAGATGTTATTTTAGTGGGAGATTCTGCTTCCAATGTAATGGCTGGTCACGAAACAACTTTACCCATTACATTGGATCAAATGATCTATCACGCTTCCTCTGTTATACGTGCCATTAACAGAGCCTTAGTTGTTGTAGACTTACCTTTTGGTTCATATCAAGGAAATTCGTCAGAAGCCTTAAGAAGTGCCATTCGGATCATGAAAGAATCGGGTGCCCATGCCGTTAAAATGGAAGGTGGCGTTGAAATTAAAGAATCCGTATTACGTATTATTAGTGCAGGTATTCCTGTAATGGGCCACTTGGGTTTAATGCCTCAATCCATTTATAAATTTGGGACCTATGTTGTGCGTGCTAAAGAAGAAGAAGAAGCGAACAAACTCATTGCCGATGCATTGATTTTAGAAGAAAGCGGTTGTTTTGGTTTGGTACTTGAAAAAATCCCTGCTTCTTTATCCAAAATTGTGACTGGAAAGCTGCAAATACCTACTATTGGTATTGGCGCAGGTTCTGACGTAGACGGACAAGTTTTGGTAACACATGATTTGTTGGGTATTAATAACGAATTTCATCCTCGTTTTTTAAGAACATATGCAAATCTACAATCTGTGATTAGCACAGCCGTTACTTCCTATATTGAAGATGTTAAGTCTACCGATTTCCCAAATGCAAACGAATGTTACTAGACGCATCTGATTCAACATTTGACCCTATTGACGATTTTGACGCTTTTTTTAGTGTTGTTTTTGAAGACAACCACTTAATAGCTGTCAATAAAAAAAATGGTGTGCTTGTTCAAGGAGACAATACTGGCGACAAACCTTTATCGGAGCATGTAAAAGAGTATTTGAAAAAAAAGTATAATAAGCCTGGGAATGTATTCGCGGGAGTGATACATAGAATTGATCGCCCAGTAAGTGGTTTGGTACTTTTAGCAAAAACATCCAAGGCTTTAGAGCGCATGAACAAACAATTTGCCGATAAAAAAATACAAAAAACATATCTCATGATAACTGGTTCAAAGCCTCTTGAAACACAAGGGAAATTGACGCATTGGTTAACAAAAGATAGCAAACGAAATATTGCAAAAGCACATAAAAATGAAGTCAAAGAAAGTAAATATTGTGAACTTTCGTATTCTTTTTTAAAAGCGAGTGACCGTTATTTTTTAATAGAAGTAAAACCCATAACAGGTAGGTCACATCAAATACGTTGTCAAATGGCAACCATTGATTGCGTAATCAAAGGCGATTTAAAATACGGAGCACCTAGAAGCAATAGTGATGGTGGTATTTGCTTACATTCCTACAAATTAAAATTTGAACATCCTGTAACTGGCATTATGATGGAGTTGAAAGCATCTACCCCAAAGGATGCTATTTGGAATGCCTTCGCATAAATATTACACAAATTGAGTTGTAAATATCACCTCCAATTTAAAAGTTTATAAAATAAAAAGGTCTCGTATGAAACGAGACCTTTTTATTTTATAGGGTTTGAGAGCAATTAGTTTTTGTTATTACCCAATATTTGCAACCAGCTCTTATATTCTTTATTGCCACAAGAAGAAGTAACGTGGTAATAATACATACCATCTGTAACATCTGTAGGTATCCATTTATTATCATAATTATCTGCTTCAAATACTTTAGATCCCCAACGGTTTATAATCTCAACATGTGAACCTTCCTGTATCATTGGGAACCCAGTATTTACATCCGCTAAAAAGAATACATCGTTTTTACCATCACCATTAGGTGTGATTAAGTTCGGAATGTATAGATTTTGAGATTTAACTGCATCCACTTTAACCGTTGCATCGTTTGTTCTACAACCTGGATTTTTATTATCTAAAACATATACCGTGTATATTGTTTCATCATTGATTGGTTTCACTACAATATTTTTATCTGTTGTTTTTGTACTGAAAGAAGCGTCAGAACTTATCCATACATAAGTATAGCTGCCAGAACCACCAGTAGCTTGAGCAAATAAATTTCTATTCTTAGTTACACATAAGGTATCAGAAGGACCACTTGCATTAACTAATAAGCCCGTTAAACCAGCATGTATTTCTATTGTATCGCGTTGAGGACCTCCGCAAACTTCTCCAGAGACAGTGTAGACAAATTTATATGAATTACCATCAATTAGTCCGCTTACGTCTACTTTTGTTGGATCCAAACCAGGAATAATGGTTGCAGTATAGCCAGTCGCTACAGACCAAGCACCCAAACCAAAATCCGGAATATTCCCTTCTAAAGAAGCTGATCCCAAACACGTTGAGAAGTCAATTCCGGCTGCCGCAAGTGAGTTGTTTGGAGCTATCGTAATTGAAACACCTGCACTTGGATCACTTTTACAAGTAGAAGTGCCCGTGTAAACAACTGTATAGTTACTTGCAGAACTTACTGTTATTGGGTTTGTAGACCCCATTGAAGTTGTTCCATTAAACCATTCGTATGAACCACCCGTGTAACCAATAGCATCCGCTGTTAAATCTACAGACCCTGTAGAGCAAATTGCTGTTGGTCCAGATGCGGTAACAGATACAACAGCCTTTGGATTCACGGTTACAGTATATGTAAACGCATCACCTAAACAAGATCCTGAAGTAGATGTTGGTGTAATGATATATACAACATCTACCGCTGATGTAGTAGTATTTTTAAGTGTTTCAGAAATTTGGCTTGATGTGCCAGAAGCAGCATCATTTTTAATTCCTGTTACCAAGTCACGTGTCCAAGTATATCCAGAAGCAACATTACTACCTATAGGATACGTAAGTGGAGAATCACTACACACATTATCTGTAGCTGATGAAGTAACCACTGGATTCGGATTAACTGTTACTGTAATCAAAAACGTTGAACTACCGCAAGAACTTGAAGATGGTGTAACGATATATGTCGCAGTTCCAGCTACATTACCAGAATTAGTTAAGGTTTGCTTAATTAGAGTCTGTGGTGTTCCTTCTGCAGAACCTCCTGTAACACCAGCTCTAGTAGGATCTGCCCACGTATAAGTTGTGCCAGCTGGTACATTTGTTGGTTCTACTTTAAATTCTTCTCCACTACAAATTGTTTTTGGCTGATTTGCAACACCTGCTTGCGGCTTCACTGTAACTGTTACTTTAAATGAATTTCCTGGACATGCACCAGAACTTGGTGTAACAGTGTATATAATTGTTGCATCTGTTAATCCATTATTCTTTAACGTTTGACTGATAGAAACCTGTGATGATTCAGCAGATGTTCCAGTAACATTCCCTGTAACAGAAGGTGCCGTCCACGTATATGTAGTTCCTACAGCTACACCAGTTGGAGTAACTGTGAACGTTTGTTCACTGCATATAGAAGCAGGTTTATCCGTTACAATTGGCGTAGGATTAACGGTTACTGTATACGTAAATGGCGTTGCATTTACACATGAACCTGTGTTGGATGTTGGTGTGATCAAATACACTACATCGATTGGTAATGTTGTACCATTGGTCAATGCTTCCGAGATTGTATTCGTAGAGCCAGAACCAGTTGCTGAAGTAATATTCGTTACTGCTGCTCTAGTCCATGTGAACGTTGAAGGTACGCTACTTGTAATCTTATAGTTTTGAGCAGCACCGCTACAAACGATTCCAGTTGCAACAGATGTTATGGTTGGTTTTGGATTCACTGTTACAGTATAAGTAAATGGCGTAGCATTTACACATGTACCAGTGTTTGATGTTGGAGTAATCAAATAAACAACATCAATAGGTGATGCTGTACTGTTGGTTAATGTTTCCGTAATCGTATTTGTTGAGCCAGATCCTGTTGCAGAAGTAATATTGGTTACAGCTGCTCTTGTCCATGTGAACGTTGAAGGTACGCTACTGGTAATCGTATAATTTTGAGCCACACCGCTACAAACTGTTCCTGTTGCAACAGATGTAATTTTTGGCTTAGGGTTAACAGTTACAGTATATGTAAATGGCGTTGCATTTACACATGAACCCGTGTTGGATGTTGGAGTGATTAAATAAACAACATCGATTGGAGCATTCGTTGAATTGGTTAATGTTTCCGTAATCGTATTTGTTGAGCCAGATCCTGTTGCAGAAGTAATATTGGTTACAGCTGCTCTTGTCCATGTGAACGTTGAAGGTACACTACTTGTAATTTTATAGTTTTGAGCTTCACCGCTACAAACTATTCCTGCTGCATCAGATGTGATTTTTGGCTTAGGATTAACAGTTACAGTATATGTAAATGGCGTTGCATTTTCACATGAACCCGTGTTTGATGTTGGTGTGATCAAATAAACAACATCAATTGGAGCATTCGTTGAATTCGTTAATGTTTCCTTGATCGTATTTGTAGATCCAGAACCTGTGTTCTGTGTAATATTTGTTACCGCTGCTCTTGTCCATGTGAATGTTGAAGGAACACTACTTGTAATTGTATAATTTTGAGCGACACCACTACAAACAGCTCCAGTTGCAACAGATGTTATGGAAGGTTTTGGATTCACTGTTACAGTATAAGTAAATGGCGTTGCATTTACACATGATCCTGTGTTTGATGTTGGGGTGATCAAATAAACAACATCGATAGCAGCATTCGTTGAATTCGTTAATGTTTCCGTGATCTTATTCGTAGAGCCAGAACCAGTTGTTGGGGCAATATTCGTTATTGCTGCTCTTGTCCATGTGAACGTTGAAGGTACGCTACTTGTAATCGTATAGTTTTGAGCAACGCCACTACAAATAGTTCCTGTTGCAACAGATGTTACAGTTGGCATTGGATTGACAGTTACTTTATAACTAAATGGAGTTGTGCTTGTACAAGAACCCGTAGTTGATGTTGGTGTAATTAAATATTCTACAACAATTGGAGCGTTAGTTGAATTCGTTAAAATCTCCGTGATTGTACTCGTAGACCCTGAACCAGTTGCTGAAGTAATATTCGTTACCGCTGCTCTTGTCCATGTAAATGTTGAAGCTATACTACTCGTAATCGTATAGTTTTGAGCGACACCGCTACAAACTGTTCCTGTCGCAACAGATGTTATGGTTGGTCTTGGATTAATTACAACAATTGCAGCTTCAGAAGTAGTAGTGGAACATGTTGTTGTAGAACTATACTCAACCTTATATGAACCTGCAACGTTCGCTGAAATTGATGCAGTATTTCCACCAGTAACTGAACCATCAAGTGTCCAAATATACTTTTCAGTGCCTGAGCCACCAACTATTTTTGCAGTTAATGTAACAGAACCACCTGTACAGAATGATAAAGGAGAACCAGTAATCGTTACGGATGTTGGGTTCTGACATACTGTGTAACACTGAGAAAACTCAGAGGTATTGTGTGCTGAGCCAGCCGTGCCAGCTGAAGCAGTAGCAGTATATGTTTTCGTTTTATCAAAACCTAAGCCTGTTGTAAAACTAAATGGAGATGCTCCTGAAGCAACGAGCGTTTTACCTTGTAAACGTGTAGGATCACCAGGACATGTTGCGCAACCGTCCGTTTGAAATACTTCAATAAATGAACCGCCAGTAAATACCAGTTGTGTTGGAGTTCCAACAATTGTTGGTGCAGCGTAATTATTATTACCACCCGCAAGTACAATACCCCTACCTACGTTACAGCTAAAAGAGTTTTTATGGATTGAGTTGTTAATAGATGTTGATCCAGTTACAGTTACTCCATTACCACCATTCGTGTTTAGTATATTCGAATCCATAATATTCGATGCTGATGCACTTGCCAAAGCAATACCATCTGATGTATTTGAACTAATTGTATTTGATTTAATCGTATTTGAAGAAGAGCCTGTTAAAGCAATACCGTTAGCTCCATTTGAGTTAATTGCTGTATTACTTGAAATATCATTTGAAGAAGAACCACTTAAGTAAATACCATTTACAGAGTTCGTACTAACCGTATTTAATTGAATTGTATTTGTCGTGCTTCCTGTTAGCGAGATACCATTTTGTTTGTTACTAGAAATTACGTTAGAAGTAATTGCTGTTTTACTTACGTTAACAATTTCAATACCTTGTAATGTATTACCAAAACTTCCCGTACCAACACTGTTCGTACCAATATTATTTCCAATGATACTGTTTGCTGTTGAAGCTGTGACAGCAACTGCACTAGCTATATAAATACCACTTTTTTGATTACCTGAAATTGTATTTGCTTGGTTTGCACCTGTACCACCGATTATATTTGCGAAAGGAATAGTATTTGTTGCAGAACCTGTACCCACTTCTATTTGTATCCCATAACCATACCCAGCAGTAGTTGAAGTGTTAGGTATTGCCGATAATCCAGTTGGGTCAAGGCCAATAATGTTATTTTGAATGGTATTGTTTTTTGCAGGACCTGTATTTGAGCCTGCACCTTCTGCATTTCTAACAATTATTCCAGAACGATTTCCTGAAATAACATTTCCGCCCCCAGCGACTGCTAAACCAATCGTACTCAAGTTAGCTCCTTTCTGTATTACAATTCCTGCTCCTTCAGTGAAAGTAGCAGAAACACCATTTCCAACAGCGGCTGAATTCTTATTTAATCCTATGTAATTACCTGCGACAATTGTATTAGCAGCAGCATTGTGAGATGCGGCATCAAAATCTTCTTGTAAAGTTATACCAAATTGATTTGCACAAATATAATTTCTTGCACTAACACTTGATCCACCTATAGTAGTATTAGAAGCACCTTGAACATCAATACCTGAAGTAGCGTTTCCTAAAGCCGAAACACCGTCTGAAGTTAAGCCAATATAATTACCTAATATACTTGTATTTTTACAATCTGCATATTGTAAAACTACACCATGACCAGTAGATATGCCACTTAAAGAACCACAAGATCCAAGAGCAAAAGTTCCCCATAAATATCCATTCCCACTAATAACATTTCCTTCTCCAGGATTTGCGCCACCAATTATATTGTTATTTGATCCAGTACTTCCACCTACAATTTTAATACCTCCTGATCTATTACCAAAAATGTTATTTGTACCTATACCACTCGATGTTCCTAAAGCATTTGTTCCTATATAATTGCCAGAAATTTTACTATTTGTACACCATTCCAAATATACTGCAATTTGATTATAATCATTCCAAGAAGCAAAACAACCGGGATCAGGCCACGTATGTGTTGCACCACCGTTTGCAGAAATAATATTTCGGGTGATAGCAGAGTTTCCACCAATAGTAACGTTAGACGCATTTCTTATATATATACCTGAGGCTTGATTTCCGAATGAACTTGCAGGCGTTGTAACATTATATCCTAATGTTCCAGCAGGATTTAGCCCGATAATATTTCCAGATATAACGTGACCGCTAGAAGCTGAATTTGTAAAAATGTTAATACCAGAACCTATTGCGCCTGATATTACATTATTAGAAATTATTGCGTTAAAAGAAGGATTATCGTCAATAGAAATACCATTTTGGGTTACAGGTTTTTTATTAGTTACGTTACCAATTGGCAAGACAGCAGTTCCTGCCAAATTAGAACCTATGTAATTGTTGATAATGGAAACATTATTAGAACCATTTTGAAGTTGAATAGCTCCATATCTATTATTATCTCCCGCACCAATACATGTCCCTCCAAATACACACCTTTCTGGGTTATTTGTAGAACTTTCATCTCCATTTGCTAAATTTGTGTTTGGTCCTCCAATTGTTGCAGAAGAAACACCTATAAATAGAATTCCTGATTTACAAATCCCATTCTGAATAACAGAGCCAGATACATTTGTTCCAAAGTAACAGCCTTTAACTTCTGATCCATTTACAGTTCCAGAAGCACTTGCATTAAAATAAATACCATATTCTAAATTCTGAAAAACTAAGCCATAAAACTTCATATTTGTAATAGAAGCATTTATATTAAACCCTCTTATCCCGCAAAGGTTATTGCTTGTTATAATTACATCGGGACCAGCTACTGCATCTACAAAACCATTTATGGTAAGTCCAGTATAGTCTGTATCTGCATTTAAGTTTAAAGAACTACTTAATGTAATACTCATTGCAGCATTAAAATTAATAACATGTCCACCAACACCTGTGTTTAAGTTAGAAATGTCTTGCAATGCTTGACGCAATGTACCCGCTCCAGCATCTGCAGGGGATGTTACCGTAAATACAGTTGCTTGCGAAGCAAATACCATTGAAAAAATGGAAACGAAAATTAGTATAATCTTTTTCATAATATTATTTATAAAGATTTCTTGATTCAACTATCTAGTTCACCTATCTATTGATAAACTGATATTTAGGCTCCAAATTACATATAAATTATGAATTCGTACCTAATCTTACACCAGTTTTTTATTGATTAAATGCAATTAATTATTCAATTATTTGCATTTGCGTCTTTGATAATACGTTAAACAACTCTGAAAATAAGGTTTTTATATATTTTAGATGTATTTA
>ERZ724509.60-NODE-60-length-49932-cov-5.477054_pt1 | contig 49932 bp, 61 predicted proteins | sample MGYA00376042_ERZ724509 | MGnify/ENA primary metagenome ERZ724509 (study PRJEB28724, sample SAMN07190887) | wastewater metagenome | isolation source: effluent of sewage treatment plant in Hong Hong | place: USA: Christiansburg, Virginia | collected 2016-03-01 ...
GGCAGCTTTCAAGCTGATGATTGATGCCCATGACGATGTAATTTCCGTTCGCGGTACGGGCAGCTAAGAGATTCATGCCGCGAACTTTGTTCTTTCTGTTGTGCATTGCAAATCTTGTTTTTTGGATTCTTAGTAAGGAAAAGCCTCCAGTTGATGGCGCCTTGTGTTGAGCATCCGATTGATGAGCGGCTGGATGTTCGGGATCTCGTATCGCTTGAGCTGCTTGACGATCGGATGCCCATCTGCGGAGAGGGTCATGATCCTTTCGCCGTAGGGCCCTTCGCTTTCGTAGAACATCACGTGGTTGATGACCATGTTGCCGGCCTGCTTGGTCGGATTGTGCTGAAGCGCCATGTACATGTACAGGTTCATCTGTACGGTGTAGTGGCCGAAGTTGCAGTCGCGGATCTCGCTGAGAGGCGGGTACATCCGCTTATCCTTGAAGGATTCGCTGTCGATCGTGAGTGAAGTCTTGTGGTCCACCATGTCAATGAAGTCATCGGTGACGATCACGACATCTTCCATGCCACAAACCAGGTACTCTTCATCGTACATCATGTGCTCGACGTATACGCCCGGCTCAAGCTGCTGTGGCCGCGCGGATGGCTTGCCGTCGATGATGAGTGGAGGGTAGACTTTGAGCCGCTGATCGCGGAAGGTAACGTATCCGCGGTTTAGTATCTCAGCTTCTTTTTTGCTGTGGTACCAGTGGCCTAAATCTCGCGATTGCCTTGACTTGGCGTCCCACCTTGCGCGGATTTCGAACGGGTCCATGCCGAACCACTTGGATCGCATGTTGCGCGAGGTAGATTCGGACATGGCCACCGCGTCGAACTTATCGTGAAAGATCGCTACCATGGCGGTAGCGCTCGTCCAGTTCCTCAGATCGCCAAGCACTCCGTATGAGTGCGAAGCTTGGTCAAATTGGAAGTTCATGGCTTCACCTCTCCTTCTTCGTTCAGGCTGACGAGGTAGTCGTAGACCGCCTGTGCATCATCCGGCTCAAGGTTGAAGAATGTCTCCAGCATAAGCAGCACCATCATGCGCTTGTTGCCGACGTACCATGCGACCACGCGCTTCATGTCTTGGTGCTTCCGTGCGTGGAACCATACAGCAGGATCGAACTTTGATGTTCGGCCGAGCTTGGTTTTCCACAGCCGGTAGTACTTCGGCTTGGCAGGTTTATAGGGGCCTTTCCATCCACTCAGTGGTCGGACAAAGATCACGCCCCATGAGAGCGGCCTACGGTCTTCAGCATTCTTGGCAACCTTTGTCAGGCGCACAAAAAACCATTGCAGAATGAAGTAATTGATGAATCCTAGCATGTCAATTGCGCTTTTTGGTGTTTTCAGTTGCGAGGGCTTTGTTGTGGTTTGGCAGCATGAGGTGGTGCATCATGCCACCGCATCCAGCATTGTAGCGCATCGCTGCGCCAATGGCATAGGACAGCTTGGCGTGGTAGTCGAGTTCATTGGGGATCATGCACAGAATGTTGAGCGCACCGCGTGCAATGTCCGATCCGCTGCCCATGGCGTAGAACGGTTCCCAGACCTCCATCACGCTCAGGTCGTAGGCCACGGCAAACAGGCGCGTGTCGTGAGCGATCAGGATCCAAGCCGAATCCTGCGAGTGCAGGTTGTTTTCGATTTTGCGCTGGCCATGCCGGTCAAGGCACTGCATCCATGCCGGTACCCAATCGTTCACCAGGTAGGCCATGGCATCCTGATGCATATGCCGCGGCGGTTCTGTGAATGAGTGCTTGAGGATGTTGTGAATTCGGTGTGGCCCTGCGACTCCGTAGAGGAAGGCGTTGCGGAGGAAGATCTTCGGCTCGACCGCGTCATGCAGGTCATTGCCACAGCTGATCTGGCTGTCGGCACCCATGTGAATATCTCCGTTGGGGTCTTTAATTGCGGCGATGCAGGTCATTTTCTGTCCCTCTTTTTGATGTTCATAAACATTTCGTAGGTGTCTCCCACCTGCTCGATCATTGTGTCGACGTCTTCAGTCGGAATTGCGAACATGTCGATTAGCCATTGCTTGAGTTCGGCCAATGTGATATCGTCGCTGTTGTAGCTCAGGTATTTTTCACCAATGGCGATCTGCTCATTTTCCGAGAGAGCGCCGAAGGCTTCGGCGATGCGGAGGTAGTTCTTATCAACATCTGTGAAAATCTTGGCACGGAGCTGCTCTGGTGTCAAGTTTGCGAGCTCAATTCTAGGGTTGTTTAAGGCAAATCCCTCAAATGCTTCCTTACACCTGATCGCTGCATCGACGAGTTTATCTGAAGTGTCCTCAAAATCGGGAAACGTCGGATCAGGTAGCGGATCTGGCTTGACTGTAAGGAAGTAGCCAGCATCGACAGCCCCATAGTGAAGCTTCGGGAATGGTGAACCAAATACGTCATTCATCACCATGTAGAATGCCATCTTGTGTCCACCTCTGGACATTTTCAAGCGGCTGAACTGGTTCCAAAGCTCATTCAGGCTAGTGAATGGGCCGAAGGCAAATTTCTCCCTAAATGGAGCATCCCACTTTTCGCCGCAATGAATCAGTTCAAAGTGGTTATACCCTTTAATATCGATGCTGTGTCGGGCGATAATGGATGCAGACCTCAATACTGCCTCAGTGTTGACGCGGATGGTGGTCTCTCCAAGGGTGGCTATTGCTGACCTCGTGCTCTCTTCGACGATGCCGAGAACGGCCGAATCAATCGCTGGCTCCCACAGTTTGTAATCGTTGACGGTGACGAATCTTCTGGCAAAGTTGCTCATGATCCGTATCGCTTCATCAAGCTCTGCTGGCACACTTTTGTTGTAGCTCATATTTTTGTGAATAACGATGTTGAAAAATAGGAGGGCAGCAACGTGCCACCCTCCCCAGAAATTCATTCAACCTTCAAAAAACCTTTGTCGACGCAATAAAAGAACGAATCCGCGCAGGCCGTCACGTCACCACCGGCATCGTGCGCATTCTCAAATCCTTTGCCAAAGCACCAGTGGTAGAGCTGATCGAGCTTTGGCCACTTGCCGAAGATCTTCTGCATGCCCAACATGGTGCACACGAAGCTGAATCCAGGCTCGCCCTTTGCTGGCGGGAACATGATCGGCGACGACTCGCCATTCAGGTCGGTCCACTCTCCGTCGCTCTCCTGATCAACACGGAAGATCTCACACTTGATGATCGGGGTATCGAAGTTGATGTTGTGTGCGACCAACACGTTGGAGCTCCAAGCGTCAGACACGAACTGTGCGAGTACCTGGGACAGTGGCTTACCAGCTTCGGCGAGCAGGCCATTGAGCTGAAGCAGTGCAACGGCTTCGTTTTGCTGGCGTGTGAGCGCGGGATCCTCGACGATCGCGATGCCGCGGTTGCGCATGTGGAACTTGACGGTATCGTGCTCCATGATGAATCCACCATCGGGGGGGGGGGTGATCATGTGTGACTCACACTTGATCAACTTCCCATGGTCCTCGTAGATCGACCACGCAATCTGGATCGTGCGCGGCCAATTGTCCGTGTCGGTGTGAGGCTTGTTGTAGCCACCTTTGGGCGGCAAGCCTGTCGTTTCGGTGTCGAATACGATGTACGTTTTCTTTTGCATAAACTATTTCTGTTAAAAAATTGCGAGTTGGGAGTTGCCAGTGGACACAAGCTCACGCTTGAGCGCTGACAGGTTTTCTTTGAGCCACCGGTCAAGGCGCTCGGCGATGTAGCGGTATGCGGACACCTGCTCAGGTGTGGATGTCCACGCGGCCACGGGAAGGTTTACGGCCATGCCGGCATTAAGCGCAGTGTAGCCGCCTTCAATATGCAGCATGGGAGGGCCAGTCACCACTTGACCTGCAAGTTCGAATTCCAATTGCTTCACCGTGACGATCGCGCCACTGTGGTATTGGATGAAGTGATCGAGCCAGTACTGCCCGTTGTGCATGTCGCAGTCTTGGCCGCATTCGAGCTTCGTGAAGAAGATCGTGCGCAGGTTCTCTTTGCGCATGATGATCTGTTGGCATGACTCGATCACTTGGTTGATCATGAGCGTCTCGGCTACGTGTGCCTCCATGCCCTCGCGATCGGCAACATGCCGGTTCATCTTGATTGGAAAGGCTGCACACCACTCGATCCATTCGAGTGCGCCGGTATGGTTGCGCAGGCCACTCATAAGTTGAATTCGCGTTTGATGAACGCCTTCATGTCTGGCCTGATCGTGCCACGCTGGTTGATCGTGATGTTGTGGAACTTCATGTTCACCGGGTACACGTCAATGACGATGTCGGCGTGGCGGACGCGGTATTGATGATCGGCGATCTTGAACGGGTTCTGGACGCCGAGCACAACACAGGCGAGCATGAGTGCCTCGACGTTACATTGGCGGCGCATGCTGGACTTCTCCTTGCGGTGAGCGTCCATGGCGCGGAATCCTTCAGCGAGGTCGCTGTGCTCTTCGACGTACATTTTCTTGACCTGCTTTTTCGATGCCCTTCTCATTGTAGTAGCTGTTTTGCGTTCGGATACTTTTTGAGGAACTCTTCTTTCTTGTGAGGCTTGACAAACATTATGGTCTTGTGGTTGATCTCGAAGCGGAGGCGGGTTTCGATCTCGCGGCCTACGGAGGTATCGATCGGCTTCTCCTCCTCCAGGATGCGTTTGACCTTTCCGCGTTCGCGCTCCATCTTGATCTGATGCTTGATGGCCGCGAGCTCTTCTTTTTGGCGCTGAAGGTCCGCATCTGCGATCTTCTTCTTTCGCTTGCTGACTGGCTTTTCCTTTGGTGGAGCTACGACCTTGGGCGGTGCGATGACCTTGGGAGGCTTGACCGCTTCGGGTGCTGCCTTGATTTTCTTGATCTTGGCCTTGCGCGTAGTCTTCATCTTGGACTTGGCCTCCTTGATCTTGGCGTCGCGTGCCTCTTCGGCCTCGGCGATCCAGACCTTCAGCGCTTGGTACAGCGCGTCATCGCCTGGCAATGCACGCGCATTTTCGATTCTCTTTTCCACAGCACTTAGTCTCCGCTTTGCAATTCTCATTTCATTCTTCGCGCTTGCGAATCCAGCGATCCGGGCATTCTCGGCGCGGGTGCGCAATACCAGGTTGGTGATGTCGCAGTTCTTTGGGTCACCATCCAAGTGGCACACGAGCATGCCTTCGGGGATCGTGCCATTCTTCTGCTCCCAGGTCCACCGGTTGAGGTGCTTCATGCCCTGGCCCTCGATCTTGATCATCAGGAATGGCTTGCCTTCTTTGTTGACGCGTGGCACGATCGCGAATTCAGGCAGCGCATTGGCTGGCTTCTGTCCTGGAACGAATCGCGTCTCTGCGCTACGACCACCGGCTACTACGTGAGTGCCTTCGTTCCACGATTTATTGCCTTTCTTGAATCTACCGCGGTTCTTACGCGTGATCTTGGTGCTCTGCTCAGCGGTGCGCGATACTTGATGCTTGTGTACGGTACGGGTGACGAACTTCACGTCACGTCCGGGCAGGTACTTGACGATCTTGTAAGCTGGCATCAGCGGGTACAGTTCGGAGATCAGCAATATCTCGCATGGCTTGGCCGATCCGGGGAAACGAACGTAATCAGCCTCGGCGCATCTACGCTTCAGGCCAAGGTTACTGATTTGGCTTTTGATCGATTCATGTGATACGCCAAATAGCTCAGCCAGTCGCTTCATCTCGATCACGTCGTAGAGGTCTGTCAGCAGATCGTGCTCCTCTTTGGTCCAGGTCTTTCTCATCTCTCTGATTGATTCATGTAAGCGATAAATGCCTGCTCAGCCTCGACGGTCATGGCCATGTTGAACGCGAGTTCCATGGCCTCGTTTTTCGGCTTGACGTAGTACAAGCCTACCCACTTGTCGCCGCGCTTCTCGAACTGGCACTCTGAGGTCATGCTTTTGAAGACGACGGCCATCATGGCCATGCGGTTGTGCAGTTCAGTGATTTGCTTGTCTTTTTCGGTGAGCTGCTCTGTGAATTCTTGAGTGATTTTTGCCACCTCTGCGGCGTTCGCGGCGATGGCATCTGCCATTCTTGGAGCGGCGAGGATGGCGGCGGCGTCAATCTCCTTGCTGACATCACCTACTCTGATTTCGACTTTGGCACTGGCATTGACCACAATGCGCTTGCTGCCTTGACTTATCCGAAATTCCTTCATAATAGCTGAATTTGTGACTTGATTTCTTCGGTGTTGGCATTCCAGAGCCCAAGCGCTCCTTTGATGGGGAAAGGCTTGATCGGTATCACTTTGCTGAATTCCCAAGCAAAGTGTTTACGGCTCAGCAAGTGACTGCGCAGGCAGTACGTTGCATGCGTCTCATGCTCGAGCTTGATCTGATAGGTGTGCTCAAGATATACCAGTGCGATCGCATGGCCGTCAATCAATGGAATTCCGCGAGATCCGAGCTTTGCAAAAATGTCCATGGCTTGGCCGTCTCCGGAGATCTTCTGCACGTCAAGGTAGCTGTAAGGCGTTGCGGATGATGTGATCAACGTCCAACCACGCTTCTCGGTATTGCGGGTGCGAGTTTCGACTTTGCCAAGCAAGATCAAGCCGGCATAAGGTTGCTTTAGCGTGAGACCCATGAGGTCTGCATAGAGCGCTACTTCGAGTTTTTGCTGAGTTGTCATTGCAAGGTGATTATTTTAACCTGACCTGAAAAATCTTCCCGGAACTTGTATTCCAGTTCGACAAAGTGCTCTTCGTGCAAGCTGCGGAAGAATTGGAGCAGCTGCTTGATTGCCAAGTCAAGATCCTTGGCAAGCTGGATTTCTAGTTTCTGAAGGCTCTCGACATTAATCATCATCGAGTTGAGCATCCACTGCATGTCTATGTTCGTGTGGTATTGGTGTGCTGCGGTAAAAGTCGTTTCAGCTTCGATTCGAGATGCGGCGTAATTGCGGCGGCGAATCATCGCGGAGATTTCCTGCACCATCATATTAAATCGCAGGGCCCTGATCTCAGCCTTGGACATCTTCGGGTGCTGCCAAGACTTGACGCCTGTGGGAACCAATGCCCAACTGTGCATCTCCGGATACAGCTGTGATTCGAGGCGCATGCAGCGTTCGCAGTAGCGTGAGGTTTGCGATGGACCTCTCCACGTCCATTCGTGAATTTCATGTTCCTCTGCACAAATGTCTAGGTAGAAGTAATCCGAATCGCCAGCCTGACAATTCTCTGCGTGCCAGCATGAGTGCACGTACTGGATGCCTACTTGGTTCTCTTCGGCGTCAAAGCGAGGCCCGCGGGTGCGCTCTGAATAATACTGCTCGCCCTTTGCGATTGGATTTGCGCATAGTACGCAGTCGTGTGGCTTGATGGCTTTGCGTAGGTGAAGCATGGGAGTGGAGGATTTTGGGTAAAAAGTGGGAGGCCTACGAACCTCCCTTTACGGATATCACGAAAGAAGAACGTGCCGTCGTAGCGGCAATGGTATTAGTGGCCGAGGAACTTGTCAGCCACGATGAAGCTCACGCCCTCTGCATTCGGGTCATGCTCCACGATCTCAATGAAGCCCTGCATCTCATTCTGCTCAAGCCACTCTGTGATCAGGGACAGATTCTTTGAGTCGAGCTGCGTGCCGTCAAAGCTCACCAGTTTCAGTTCGCCTTGGAACTTGGACTGGAGCTGAAGGTTTGCAATAATCCTGCGAGACAAGCATGTCGCTTCGAGCGGAATGCCGTCCAGTTCAAAGTCATTGGTGTCGGGGTTGAAGGTCATGCCCTCAGCGGCAATCTCAACCTTGGCAAGCATAGCCTGCTTCTCGGCGCGCGCAGCGGCGACCTTACCATTGCACTCTTCCCACTTGGCAAACACCTGGTCGTAGAGCTTCTTTGCTTGCGCAGCTTCTTTAGCCGTACGGATCTTGAGGTTGGTGGTGTCGGCGTTGTTGATGCGCTCCTGAAGCGCGTCGATGTCAGCCTGCGGCACTGGCAGTTCGTTGCTCAGCACCTCAGAAGCGCGAACGCCATTTTCCTCAGCTTCGTCGAGGTCATTCTTGGCCTTTTCGATAGCTTCATCCTTGAGCTTGAGTTGCGCCTTGAGCTGCTCGATCTGCTTTTCGATCTGCTCGGCATCTGCGGTCCAGTTCTCAATGTTGGACCTGAGCGTCTTGGATTGCTGATCATAGTCATTGAAAGACTTGTCACGAGATGCGCGTTCGTCTGCATTGCGCTGCTTCATCTCCGCGATCTCTGTCATGAGCTTGACGATCGGCTCTTCCTCGCGCGCTGCCAATTCTTCATCGTACTCGACGACCTTGTTTTTTGCAGCGCCGAGTTGTTGGCCAAAATCAGTCCGGAACATTTCTTCCTTCTTGATTTTCTTGTCAGCCTCCTCCAGTGACACTCCCAATATCTTCTCTTGAGCGATGCGGCGCGCTTCAGGTGCAGTGATGCGCATGTACGCTTCCAGGTCAATGACTTTGTCAGCAGCGCCGAGGAGCGCCTTGAGGTTGTAGTCGCGCGCCTTCTGGCTGAACTTCATCTCTCCCTCAAAGAACTCGATCGACTGCTTGTCTTTTGAGAAGCGCCATTCAACGCGCTCTCCGCTGTCGAGAAGGCAGATGAGGTGACCATCTTCCTCACCTGTGCGCAAAGGTTTAGGCGGCGTTTTGCCTGCCAACACATTACCAAGCGCCTTGGTGATGGTGGTTTTGCCGACGCCATTTGGACCTGTGGCCATGATGACATTGCCGACACTGAAATCAACCTTGGCCTCGGCGATGGCCATCAGGTTTTTGACATCGATGAAAACGATTTTCTTGGACATATAAATCGGGGTTAAAATTACTTTGTATAGAGTTTGTGGAGGGTTTCGTAGAGCTTGCGCATAATCGGATCCTCGCCTTCAACCTGAATCGCCTCCCAGTACGGGTCAATCGTAAGTTGAATGTCGAGGTCGTTGGAGTCTATGCCCTTGCAAAGCGTCAGCTTAAATGAGCTACCGACCTTATCAAGAAAGATGGCTGTGCCGCGCACTGGATTGGCGTGACGATAGCTGATTGTAGCATCACCATCTTCGATTGGATCTTTCGGTTTGAACAAACAATCTTGCCGATGCAGGAAGCCTTGGAATTTGATCTTGAATTCAGCGTTATACGACTTGGCATGCGTATTCTGATAGCCAATCTTTTGCATCACAATTTCCTTGAAAGCTGGATACAATTGCGATAGCTGGCAGTAGGTCACATATTGACCAAGTATCGAAGCCGCGATGATGGAGCATGCCGTGTCAATGGGAATGATGTTTGGAACATCTATGCGCGTGATACGCTCAATTTGTACACCGTTGACCCTGATGTTAAGATTGTCAGCCATTCCTTGAACGCTGACAGCGATGGTGTATGGTATCATGAGCCGTAGATGCGGTTTAAGCGTCGCCAGATGGCGTACATGTCGTCAGGTGTCAGCCATGCTTCGATTGCATGGTTGTAGCCGCTGGCGTTGTCGATCGATCCGCCATTGTTGCCGCGAGCGATCATCAGTCGGTACTTACGACCTTGCACGTAGCGCTTGCGATCGTAGAGCGTGATCAGCGACTCAACGCCGACTTTGTGGAGAATTCGCTTCCAGTTGCCATCGTCTGGCGTCTCGGTAATTTCCAGCACGTTGTGAGGAAAGATCCGGGCGAATTCGATCCGGAAGATGATGTCTTGAGTACCCTTGAATTTGTCCATGCTGATTGGATCAGCCATGTCGAAATCTTCTGCGAACTGCGGGTAAGCCTGCTGAAGTGCAGGGTATAGGCACTCGACGACAAAGGTCGCGTGATTGTTCCAGGCCTGACGCCATGGAAGGAAGTGTGCGAGGATCTGGAAGGCGAGCGAAGCAGACTTACCCTGCGGCTCGATCGGTACTTCGATGACTGGTTCGTCATCGATGCTGATTAATGGCTGACTGAGTGCCGGCCATGCGTAGCGAACCTTACAGCTCGCTGGTAATGGTGTCTTCATAGTACTTGGAGTTTTGAGCACACATCATTTCGTAAGGATTTCCAGGGCTTGCGCAGCTTGGCCACTGCGAGATCAGCAACATGTTCAAGTCATGCTGCAACCAAGTGCCGGCAGTCTTGAGCAGCTTGAGTCTGATTTTCGGCCTGCGGTAATTGAGCAGCGCGCGTGACCTGAGGAAGCCCAGTGCGCGGTCGATGAATTCAACCTGCCTAAGCGTTTGCTCCAAGTCGCCGTCATTGTGCTCTTGACAAACCTTGGTCAGCAAAACCAACTCCTTTGCGGAGATGTTTGGAAACCCTTCTAAATGAGCCATGCGTGTGAGAAGATATAGTGCCTACTCTATTGGGTTTTCGGCGTCCCCCTTTTTGATATTGTAAAGATGGTGGGTTTGTTTGTGATTTGCAACAAATGATAAAAATAATTTTGGCGGTGCGCGCGGTTGCTGTCTCATCGCTTATTCCTCCTCGTCGTCTAGTTTCTCATCCAGCGCTGCATTGTCTTCACACGAGTCGCACCATTGATCGATGATCTCTTCGGTGGTGAGCTCCTTGCCGCACTGATGGCAAGTGCTTACACCGCCATCGGCAATTACCTTGGCAGCTTCTGCCTTGTCTTCTGGAGCCACACCATCCTTCCAATCTTCCTTGACTTCCGGCCATCCGCAGGTATCACAGGTATTGGAGATGATTTCAGGCACGCTTAGCCATTTCTTGCAGTTTGGGCAATTGTCGACGTGGCCTGCTGCCTTTGCCGTTTCCAATTCCTTGAGTTGCTTGTGGCGTTCGATGCGCTTGCGCCAGACTTCCACAATATCGAGGATGACTTTCTCGACATCCTCAACCTGGTAGTCTCGCTTCACAGTCGCGCCCAAGTACTTCGCCAACACCTTCAGGTCAGGCAACGTCAAGCTTTTGATCTGCCCATGGACCACTTTACCAAGCAGCTCCATTTCTTCATCTTGGTAGAGCTGAGTGCTCTCAGATCGCAGCACCTGGTCTATGGCTTCGATTCGGATGGTGTCTGCTGCAGCGAGCATGGACACCTCATTGCGCTTGGCTTCGAGCTTCTTCCCAAGCTCACGCTTGGCAGGCTCAAGATGCGCATCGAGGTCCACGCCTGCCACTTCACTCAAGTATTCCTTAAAGCCTGCCTGCGTGCCGAATGATGCTTGAGCTGCGATGGTGCAGCGAATGAACCATGCCTGATTTTTGATCAGCCACTCTCTCCACTTTACGGTCTTGATCTCATTGCTAGAGATTTCCTTTGCAAGCGACGAATACCATCCATAGGTATTGCACTTGAAGGTGTCGAATTCTTGAGCCTTGGCCACCTGACGGAGTACCATGTCCGCTCCTTGCTCATTCTGCTTGCAGATCGTTTCAAACAGCCTCCACCACGTTGGCTCGGAAAAACCAGCAATATCGATTACATCCTCCCTAGCAGCACCATTGATCACTGCGGCCAGCGCACTACTCTTGGCCTTGGCTGATGCCTCGATGTCGATGGCAGCTTCAGCTTTTTCGAGCTTGGTCCTGGCAACTTCGGACTCCATTGGCTCTGCAACGATGGCGCCAGTTGCGCGGCCGATTGTGTCACGCTTTTCTGAAGAACCTGAGCTTGTCATGTTGTGCACTTTGCATGTCGGATCCATGCAGTACATGGCCACGTCGCCGATGCTGTATGGGCTAAATATTGGATGCGCACGGCCGATCAGCACTTCAGCCTCGCAGGGCCTTGGCATGTGCTCGTAAATCCTGCCCCTGCCATGTTTGATAAAAGTGACACCCGGATACTTGGACGCATCTGTATTCCCATAGTCGGTGTGGATGTACTGGACCTCCTTGATGTTTGGAAACATCAGCCTGTATTGTTCCAGCTTTCTCTGGAAATGCGCCTCTGCCTTGATTATGGCGCATGGTTTGTCAAGGCAGCGATCGTTCTGTGAATCTTGCTCACCCAGCCAATCACTAAAGAGATTGTTGCCGGCACCGGTACGCTTCAGGCAACCCTTGCAGCTGCCAGCCTCAGGCACGAGTGTGGAATCGCTCAGGTCCCAGTCAAAGTAGCGCAGCTGACTGTAGGAGTCGTGAAGGTTGTCGATGATGCTGTGAGGTGTATCATTGAGGATCTTGCCGATCGGCGTCTCGATGATATTCTCCTTCATGAAGGCTTCCTGCCATTCAATCGTACCTGCTGTCAAGTTCACCGCATGCTCGATGGTAATGCCACCGGCACGGAAGAGCTCTTTTCCAGTCTCGCAAAGCTGCTGAAGCTTGAGCAACTTCTTCACCGATGCTTCCGTGACGCCGTGACGCGTCGCGATCTTCCGGACAGACTCTTTTTTGTCGACACACCGCTGATAGTAGTCGGAGAGGTCAAGGCTGTGCATGTCGTGACGCTTGACGTTTTCCGAGACCATGAGTGCCCGGAACTGGTCATCGTTCATCTCGACCAGCTTCACCGTGATCTCAGTCCAGGACAGCTTTTGAGCTGCCATGAATCGGGTTTGTCCGGGACCGATTTCGATTTGGATATAGCCGTCATTCAGGTCACCCAGCAGCGACGCCTCATCGTAATTGCTCAGCTTCCACTCGGACATCGTTACCAGCTTGACGCGGGCAGTCGGGTAGTGAATCATTCCGTGGAGCCCGATATCCTTGGCAAGCTCCAAGACGTCATCTTCTGACCGCTTGGATGGGTTTTCAAATAGTACCACATGCTTGATGGGTACCGTGATCGTGATTTCGCTCATATCAGAACAGAGTTAATTGTGACGAAGTGTTAGGTTTGTTGGTAGTGGTCAGCTTTGGTGCCGGTTTGGCGATCACTGTGGGCTCGCGTGGCCGCGCCTTGATCGCTTCCGCATGCTCGTGCCATTGGCCAAATGCCAGCGGCACGCCTCCAAACATGTAGGAGTCGCTTTGCTTCAATATCGGCACGATACATATCATGTCAAGCGAGTACATCCATGGATTGATTCTCCATCCTCTACGAAACTCCATCCGCAGCGTGTCCATCTCGATGACCTCGCCCTCCATGCCGTGCATCAGCATGTTGATGGCAGTCATGTCGCAGCAAATAGGGTCGATGTCGCAGGCGACGTTGTAGGCGCGGGTATTTGGATCTTTGCCATGTAACGCAAGCAATAGTCGGCCACTGCCGCAGGCTGGATCGTTGACGATTCTGCGCTCAAGATCTGGCTGTAGGCCAACGATCAAGTCGCAGAGGGAGTGAGGCGTGAAGAATTGGCCGAGGTAGCTGCTCTTGTGGGAGCTTGCAATCACCTCGTAGAATTCGCCCAACTGATCGCCCCATCCATTCATTGTGATTTCACCAGCGAGCGCCGTGGTCATCGCGTGGAGCATCGGTTGAAGCAATGCGCGTTCACGGTCGTCGTATCGGTGTATAGCATCATCGTGCCGCTTGTCTAGCCATTCATCATTGATGCCGGCTGCGCGGAATGCGAAGCTCGTCGCGGTCCACTGAATGAAGTCGCAGTAGGATCGCCCCCAGTCATGCCTGCGCGTAAAGTCTTCAAACAGCTTGTTGAAGTCGCGCAGATCGCGTGGTATGTCTTGAGTCTTGGCCATTGTCAGAACAGGCTTAATTGTGGTGCTTCCGGTGGCCTGCGGTCTTCATCCTTGGCTGTCGATCGCCACTCGTTGACCTCAAATCCAAGTCCATTTTCGAGCCACTTGGCAACCAATCGCCGATGACAGAATTCACCTGGCTTTTCGAAGCAAAGAAGTGCTGCGTCACGCCCGTTGCTGATGTCGCCGATCGCGTTGAATATGTTGTCTGGATCCAAGCGTTCGAGCAGCTCATTGAATCGGATAGTATACATCGCCTCGTCGAGCTTGAAGATCTCGCGTGTTGGTGCGAGCATGTCGAAATTCTTCTGGCCGCTCATCAAGTACCACTGAGGTGGGTATAGGCAAATGCCTATCGGCTTGATGCCAGCCTTGAGCAGAGATTTGGTAACGCCGAAATGGGAGGTGTAGAGCTTCATGGCTGAGGTACCATTGGCGCGATGATGACGAAGTAATCGGCCATGCCCTCGACGCGCAACCATACAGGATCAGCGGATGTTTTAACCATCACCTCGATCGTGCGATATGGGTCCAAAATTTCAAATGCTTGATTTAGCCAGTTGCGATCAAAAATCAGAGACACTTCAGCAGTCTCATTGTTGAATGCGGATCCAGACACCTGCCGAATGATTGTGCCGTTTGCTTCAACGGATATCAGCTGGCCCATTTTCGACTTGGAGACTTGAAATAAGATTCTTGCGCTGCCCGTTTGCGCATACCCAAACACAGCCCGCAAGCTGTCAAACGAGAATCTATTCACAAGATAATCGTACAAAGTCGCTTTTTCGATGACCCGTTCAAATGGTGGCAATTCGCTTTCTGGAATTCGCGTCCACTCATAATGTCCGCTGCGAATGACGCCCGGACTGATGCCCACTTGCCTAGATCCGCTTGCGATCAAAAGCTCAGCAATTTCTTGTGGTGGAATATGGCACTGGCAACTTCCCTGCCCACTGATCTGTGTCGGTGCCATGCGCATGGATGCGATCATTGAATCATGGCCACCGACAATTCTCAGGTCTCGAAGCTCTTCATTCGTCTCCCAGCGCAATCCCCATGGTGTAGCGTTCTCGCCATTGCTGAATCCTCCAAACTGCTTACAAACCTTTTCGAAGTCTAATGCATTCAGCCACACCAGTGGAGGTTCATTTGCCACTGGCAATTCTGTGTGCGCAGGCGGCGCCATTGGCTCAGTGACCAATTCGCTACCAATGCCGCTGAAGATGATCTCGCGAACATTGGCAAGGTTAGTGCGGTCGGTCATCTGATGAATTCCGCTGTAGATGGACCGCTCTAGAAGCAATTCGCTTTCATCACGCCCAAGCAAGAATGGCTTGAATGGTTGGAAGTCGTAGGTGTCGATCGTGATGGCAAGCATCTGCGGAGTTCCGGAGTAATTGTAACCGACGATAATCACGTCATCACCGTAGTGCATGAAGGCAATTCCAGACTCCTGGAATTCATCGCCCATCCAGCTTAAAAGGATTTCTCGCGCTGGAGCGAGATTAGCAAATGATACTTTCATAGTGAGAAGATAAGAATTTGATGTAAAGATGATTGTATTATTGCGAGTTTGCAACAATGGAAGGGAATTTATTTTCCCCAGACCAACATCGCAGCGTCTCGGCTATGCTCATTGGTCCGCTGCGTCCATCCTGTGAGGCGGTTGAACTTCTCCGCATCGAGCTTAGTCAGGCTCTGCGCTGTAGGCTTTGCCGCGATCGTCGTGATCTTCTGGCGCTCACACCAACCGATGAGCAACTCGCACTCGCGCCGAATTCCACCGACGTCTTGAGCAATCTTCAGCACGCGCCTCAGCTTCTCATCTGCTGTGCCGGTGATCTTGTTAAGCAAGCTCGGATGCACAGATTTATTGAGGTTAGCAGCCTCGATCACAACCACCAGTCGCATATCCTGCTGCGGCGCGATTACAAGTTGGAACTCTTGGATCTTCTCGATCGCGCCGTGAAAGTCGGTGGTCGTGATCTCAGTGAACCATTGCGTTTTTGGCTTTCGCATCCACACGGCAAAGCCTGTATTCTTTCCTGGATCGATGCCGAGGTAGATTGTTCCGTTGCTCATGATTTTCTCCGCCCTCCTACTAACCAGATAATGAAGTTGGCGATGATGTCAATCACCGCGCAGGTGATCAGTAGCCACGCCAGCTTGAGCTTCTTACCGGGTGACATTGTCATAAAAATCTCTTCGATCGTTCTCATTTTTTTCTTAGTCTTTCGATGATCAAATAAAGTGCGCCGAGGATGATGATCTCAGCATAGTAGAACGCCATCGGCAATTCTGGATAAAGCAGGAGGTCTCTCATAATTTCCTCAGGTGCGGCGCAATCGCCTTCATGTTGAAGTATTCAAAAAAAGACTCTTCAGTTGGGAATGGTGGTGGTAGCTGCGGGATCGTGGCCGTGCAGCGCCAAGTCTTGCTCGGCGTCTGAATGCACTCACTGCGTCTGCGCAAACCATCGGAAGTTCCAACCCATTGCTGACGTGTCCACATGCCGGTGATCACCTCACGTGCGTACTTGTCATTCCCGGTGCGAATAGCCATGATGCGACCGTAGTCGTGATCCTGCGGGATCCAGATGTCGACCTTCACGCCGCGCGCCCATGGTAGCGTGACTTTGACATTGCGGCGCTGGCTGAGCGGCATGCCCTTTGAATTCATCTCCACAATTCCAAGTGATCTGATAGCCGCGAACCATTTTGGATCACGCACAAATTTGTTTTCAGAGCTGCTCCAAACGTGGATCGGTCTGAGCACTATGTCGATGTCACCCACTTCGCGCTCGCTTCGCCTTACACTGCCGACGATGTCGATCTTCTCACAGGTGAATCGAAGGTGCTCAACGATGGCGTCGGCAATTGCGGTGGCCACTGCGAGCGGGATCTTCTTCTCGACGCGCGCTTGTTTTTTGATGTTGCCTGGCTTCTTCATACGTAGACCTCCGCATCGATTAAGAGCAGCTTGCGCCACGTACTCCAAGGATTTGGCATCGTGTCTTCAATGGCAATCGCGCCATTCTTGCTGAAGCGATCATTCCATCGCTTGGCGATCTCAGCAGTCTGGAGTTGCGCCAGTCCGTCAGGGCTTTGGCCAAGCTTCTCGGCAATGATCTGCACCCACAAAGTCTTAGCCTCGCGCTTGAGTCCAATAAACCTTTCCGGCTCTTCGGCTTCCATCTTCTGTGCCAAGTGATCAAAGAGCGGCTGGTAAGCTTTGCTTTGCAGTTCCAGGACCAAGTCGATTTGGTCTGCATCCATCTTTCGAATGGCAGCGAGCAGCTCGCGCATTGTCGGGTTCGAACTTTCCGGCATCTTGAGTTCACCTGCACTGACAACTTCGGGATGGAGCTTGAGCATCGCAGCGTGTCGGTAAGTATTAATCATCAATATCAGCACTCCGAAATTGAACATCGGGAATGCATTCTTCCCGTTGTCGACAAAATAATTGTCAACGCCCATCTGCCAAGCCTTCCAGATTACGTCGCGGCCGATTCCAGGAAACTTCTCGACCAAGCGATTTGCAGCTGGGATCAGTTCTTTCTCACAAACCTCCTCTGTCATCTCGAAGCGATTTACCGTCGGCACGCTGAGACGTTCGTAGGCAAGAAACCACGTCGCCACAAACTGACGGTAGTACTTCTGCTGCTCGGTAGGATTTGCCAAGACGGTTTGCATGGCCATCGCTGGAACGCTCGCAGGCCTAGCCGGCAGCGTACCATCTTTCTCCAAAATCTGAATCTTATTAGCCATTAGCTTCGGTGTTAAATAAATTGTGAAGTGATGTCATTTGCGAGCCTGGCGACTTCTTCTTTGTCGTTTTGCTGCGACCGATTTGGTAGGATATTGCGTTTGAGATCCAAGTGTTACAGCTGAGGTACCAATTCTTGATCACCGCGCCGCGGCCTCCGCTGAGTCTCCATTTTGCGTTGACATTGTGGTTCCAATATTTTTCAGCTTCGCTTGCGCAAAGCGATTCGGCCAAGCCGCGCGCCGGCCCCCGGGTGCGGAAGTACTCCAGCACGTCTTCAAGGGAAGGAGGAATTTTTGTCGCGGCCGCGATAGAGTGAGGAGAATCACTATCAGTGATTCTTTCTATATCAATGTTATCTTTATTGTGTTGCATTTTGCCACAGGGGGGTGTTGCATTTTGCCACAGGGGGGTGTTGCATTTTGCGACAGGGGGTGTTGCATTTTGCGACAGGGTACCAAGGCGCGCTGCCAGTAGATTTTGCTCACGGAAAATCACGGTATCTCTCCAAATTTCCGTAGTCCGCAAATAGTCGGTGGAGGGGTCACGCTCGATTAAACCTTTCTCCTCGAGTACCGCAATATTGCGGATGATTGTGGTCCGGTTACAATCGAATAACGTCCCGAAATAAGACCGGCTAGCGAAGCACCAACCACCATGCGACAGGTGGTAGATTGAATCGGCGAGGGCAAATTGGAGGAAGCTCAATCCGAGCTCCCTCCGTATTGGGTGAATGACTGTGGTGAATGTGAGATCTGCCATAATATCATTTGTAATAGGGCGCCTTCAATCTCAAATCACCATCGGCGTCCGCCTTCCATTCATAGCCCGGCCATGGCCGAGATTCAGGGTTGAACTCGCTGCCAAACTGCATACGGCACTTGGCGATTGAATTCAAGATCGGCACGTAACCAGTCTGCTCATCGACGCGGCCTTTCTGGATGAGCGACTCATCCATGATGTACACGCAACAGACGTACGGCGCGGCCTTCTCGACGACGATCAGGTAGAAGTCATCCGCTCCTACCGCGTCGCTGTAGATCGCGCCTGCGCGGTGGTAATGCATCTCCCACGCCTTACGGTCGTAGATGTCCGGGTCACCATCTTCGGCGGTCTTGAGATCCACGATGATGCGCCTGCCTTCCAACCGGCTGCGCTCGATCAGTTTGTCAAGCCTGACCTTCACCTCCACGATGTCGGTCATCTTTCCACGACCAGGCATAATAAACTCGGCCATGTAGTTCCATATCGCGGTAAACTCATGCTTACCCTCTTCGTTCAGCATGAGCTCTGCAATCGGGTTTTCGAGGATCGAAGCCTTCATGGCCTCCATCTTATTCAGGTCGTCAATCGTGTACACGTCTCCGCCTGCGGCCTCTGCCTTCATCTGCATCGACTCCAACCAACCTTCATTCATCTTGGCAGTCATGCCATGTTTCTTGTCTGGCCGCTGCTCTTCGTCGACCAATACGTAGGTCTTGTTGAAGATCTCAGGCTCGAAGATGAAGCAGTGAAACATGGTACCAAAACGCATGGCTGGCGTGCGCTTTGACTGATTGTGCGTGAAGTATTGGTAGTGGCGAGGCGAGCGCACAAAATCTTTCATCCGCGAGTTCCGGACGCACTTGAGCGCATTGTACTCTTCGACGGGCATGCCATCGATTTGGCGGTAATCACTCATCCTTCCCTCCTGTCCTACGTGCTTCGGCTTCGATCCGCAAGCGGTTTTTGGTAAACATCTTCTTCACCAGGTCATCTTCACGGCCAGCTTCTGGCAGCTCGTTAAACAGGCCGCTCAGTTCCTTGAGTGATGCGGCATTGGCCAAGTTCAGCTCAAGCTCATTGGTGATCTCGAACTGGATGCGCGGCGTGATTACAGGTGGTGGAGTGGGTTGTTGCTGATTGCCGTAGGTAGGCTTCTTTGTCTTGGCACCGGCAGCTGTGCCATCGTCGTCAGTGTCATCGCCCACAGGGATGCCGAGCAGTGCCACGAGTAGGTAGCGTTTGGCATAACTGATCGCACTGCCAATGGATTTCGGATCGCTCTGCATCGACTGCACAAGCAAGTCAGCCTCCATCCACTCACCGCTGTCGCCATGGACAATGCGGCAGGTGACAGGGCCGCCAACACAAGGCGCGAATATCACACCAAGTTCATGCTTGGCACGCGCAGCCTTGGTTCCGGTGAGGATATTGTCTAGGGTCGCATAGTCATACTTGTAGCTCGCCCGTGACTGATCTTTGTTCTGGACGTTGACATTCTTGTTGAGATCGATCGTTGGACAATCGCCCTGGAATCGTGCGATCGCGCGGTAAAGCCGATCGGTGTTTACGGAGGTGCGAAGATTGAACTTCGGCTGTGGGGAATTCGGGGTCGTTTCCATTATTCCTGCCCTCCTGTTGTTTCTTCAGTGGCCGCGAACGTCCACCAGTTTTCACACACCATCGTCGCTCCGCAGGTCGTCAAGAATGTCTCCATGACATTCACCGCAGGCAGGATGCCCTCCTTGTAGCGGTGTTTGTGGAAACGAAGCTTGGCCTTCGCCGCTCGATCGGTGATCTTGGAATAGTGGTCACCCACAAGATGCTTGAATGCATCTTGGGTGACCATGTAACCGGCATCTTTCAGCCAGCTGATAACGTCGGTCGCCATTACGGCGCCATCTTTCAGATCCTTCATTTATTATTCTGAATAAAGTGTGAGTAGACATTGCAGGTGATGTCGATAATTTGTGCAAAATCATCAACGTTGTTGCTCTCGATCGTAGCAACCAGGTGCTCGCCGAAGAGGATGGGCGAGTGCCATTGTTGGAGTGGGGCAATTCCCTCCTTGATCATCAGGCGTGCGAATGCGACGCAGGCAAGCGCAAGCTGAGTGTTGTCAATCTGGCCAGCCAGCTCAGGCTGCATGACATTGTACAGCTCGCGCCACTTCAGTACGGTGCCAGGCTCTGTGGTTGCGCGCAGTTCGACCAGAAATGGAAGCGCTTTGTCGTCTACCTTGACTTCCTTCAGCGCGTCAATGATGGCACGTGCGACGCTGTTGGCGAATGCTGACAAGACGAAAGTGCTGTTGGGGATGAATGCGCCGTTCGCAATACAGAAGAGCCTCATGTGCTCGCTGATGTTACTGAGTACACCTTTCTTCAGCTTGGGCGCATCTGCGCCTTGGCCCTTCAGCGCATCCTCAATGGCCTTGCGAAATGAGTCAGGCGTCACGAGGTTCTTAGCCTCTGGAAGTGGGAGACGATCAACTACCGGCTCATCTTCGACGGGCTTGGCCTTGATCGCGTTTGCCTCCATCTCATCGAAGATGGTGGTCTGGCGACCGATGGCCGTTTTACCACCGATATAGGCAACGATCTCATCGCGCACGTTGGCCATCAGTGTCTCGAATTCTCCAAGGAACTCGTAGCTGCTGCGATCAAGATCGATCAGCGGACAGTTGAGCAAAGTGTAGCCATCAGGCAGCCTAGCCTCGCCCATCACCTTGATCTTGGAGTGATTCGCGCCAGCCCATGTGATCGAGATGATTCGCATTCCCAAGTGGTACTCTTCCCACCAGTTGAGCATCTCAACCGTGAAGTCATCCTCGTGCTCCAAGCAGTGCATGCCGAGCTGCCCACTGATACGAGCGCAGTGGATGTCGAGCTTGCGGACAGCCTCGCGCAAGTCTTGATGCCATGGAACCCCGGGATTGAATGACCCAGTCGACATGGCTGTCGAGTTGGGCGCCTGCGCCGCGAAGCTGATCGTGACGCTCTGATCCTTATCAAAGGACGCTTTAGCAACGACGAAGTCCTGGACCACGCCGAGCTTTATTGTTAGATCTTGAGACATACTTTTTGAAGAGCGTGAGAAGATATTGAAAGTGTAAAGATAGATAGGTTGTTTGTGATTTGCAACAAATAAAATTTATCGGGCATTCCGCTATATTTGGAATTCAAATATTTGTTTCATTTAACTCGAGTTATTTATGCCTCTTATCCTCGTTTCGGTTGCAAAAGTCACTGGTGGTGGCTCTTCCGACAAAACTTTTTCGCCAGCGATCAAGGCGGCGATATCCACGGAATTCATGAAGCTCAGGCCTCCGGTGTCACTGACTGATACCGATGCTGACACAGCAGCCGTGATCGAATTCCCAGTTGGCGCCGGCAACAATCAGTACATTGAGAAATGGCAACTGAGCATCACGCTGAACCAACTCATCACTGCCATCAATGCGGTCGAGGTTAGCGGAGCTACACTCGGAGCTGCACTGACTGCGATCGACGCGCTCACGCCCGAGGCCAATGCGCTGATCGTCTTTACCGATACTGACAGCGCCACCAAACTTGTGGTTCGTGATGGCATCCTTGACATGCTTGGCAAGATTCCAGCCTTGGACCAGATCATCTCGTTTACAGATGCAGACAACTGCACGATGATTACCATGGGCGCATCTGGCAAGGCGATCTTGCAAGCTGCCAATGGCGCCGCATTGAAGGCTGCTGGTGTACAGATCACCAGCGAGAAGAATGCAGCTAGTGGCTATGTCGGAATTACAGCCGCTAGGCTCATCGAGCTTCCAAATGCAAGCGGAGCAATCGCATCTACCCTTAGCTCCGCTGACGACACGGCAACGCGCGGCCGCAAGTTGAGGGATGCCAGTGGCGAAATCGCTGTGCAGTTCCGTGGTACCGGCACCTTTGTCGCCGGTCAGTTGATCCTGAATGCAAGCAACCTCGGCGGCGCTGCAAACCTCGCCATGATCACCGCATCTACGCAGGTTCGCTTGAATGGCATCTCTGCCTTGAACGCTTCGCCTGCCTTGGGAGTGGATTACACCGTGACGATCGCCGCAGGCACTTCGATCACGATCGACATGTACGATGCGCTCGGCGCAGCTGCTGTCACCGACGTGGCCAGCCGCTACTTCGAGGTCAGCTGGTAAGCTGCATCCTCCACGCTAAAAATCAGAATCCCGGGCATTGCTGTCCGGGATTCTTATTTTGCTGCCTGCGCACTCTTAAATCAACTTTCGCAAACAGCCGACGTCACCATGCCCCGCCGTATAGGCCTTCCGCACTGAGGCGGTATTTCGTTCACAAAATGAATATGTTCCAGTCGTCGCCAAGATTCTCCTTGACTAGTTGCGCAAACTCAGTGATGGTCTTTTCACCAACGCCTCGCCTGGTCCGCAGCGCGGTGCCGATATAGTAAGCCTCCTCCCAGTACTTCGGCGGATGCCAAAGCGCCACTAGGAATTTCCTGACTGAGTGTGGGAGCGCGGCGTAGTCGATCGGGTGCCGGTCAGGATCCACCGACTCATCCACTTTGGTCTTGAGCTGATTCGTCCGCCATTGGATGGAGCGGCTGATCTGACTCAATACCTGCCGGGTGCGCGTCTCTGTCAGGCCAAGTACCGCAGCCGTTTCCCTGATCGAGCCGGTCTCTCCAACAGTGCGCAGAGCCAGGATCTCACGCTCCGTCCATGCGAAGGCAGAGCTGCTTGCCACCCAGTTGCAAATTTGTTGGTGATGCTTCATAGCGGTAGGTACCTCATGAGCTCATCCTTGACCACTTCATTCTTGGCACCCTGAAGCGTGACGATAATTGTCGCGACTCCGATTGTTGGGGATGCGCCGAGATACATGCGATCGTATGTCGGATTGAGCATGTAGATAGGCTCAGAGACAGTGAACACGCAGCCATGTGCAGTGGCGCAAGTCGCAACTTTCTTGCGGAAGATGTCAAGATTGTTCACGAATTCGAGCCCAATGCCGGCAGCAAATAGCTCGAAGTAGCATGAATTTAAGTCATTCCAATACCCTTGGAATTTGAAGTTAAATCGATCCATTTTAGATGATGTTTTGTAGATGATGTGGAAAATTCCAGCGGAGACCAAGTGCCTCCGCTGGCTGTGATTCTCAGGGCTCGATACCGTAGAGTAGAGATGCGCTACTTGTCAAGCTGAACGGTGGATGCGTCCGAGGATCTTCGAGCTGATCCGCGCCGTCGAACTGCTGATTCATCCAGTCAAGCAGCTCCTCGTGATCGCAGTACCAAGGGGTGCTGATCTCGCAAAGCTTGTTGTACAAGGCTTCAAGATCACTGGTTTCGTGAAATTCCTTCAAAGCTGCGTAGGCTGAGTTTTCTTTGGATTCGGGAAGTACCATAAGTGAGAAGATTTTTTAAACAACATGTAAATCTAAACAGATTGTTTGTGATTTGCAACAAGATTCGAAGATTTGTGCAAAAAAATACCACAGCGCAGATGCTGTGGCGGCTAGAACAGAACAAAACCCAGACAAATCTACTAGCAATCCGACAATGCCGGCAGCTCCTTTGACTTGAGCATGCGAGGCACGTCGATGCGCCTCATGATGGCAGGCTGCGCTATCCTGACCGCAGCTCCCTCAAGCGCCCAGCGCTCTTCCGGATCCGCAGCGTGAGCCACGTAGGTCATGGCCTGGACCAAACCAAACCCGGAAGTGTCACCGCCCTGCGTAAAGAACCGCAGCAGGTCATTCTTCTTCTCATCGCTCAAGCTGAGCATCGATCCAGCGTTGATGATGGTCGCCTGAATGTTCGTGATCTCGACATCCTTCGTTGCCTCGATTTTCTGGACCATCTGGCCGAGGAATTTCGGCGACAAAAACTTGCGAACCGCGTCGGTGATCTGGCTGATGATCGTCTGAGAATTCAGTCGTTTCGTGCGATCGCTCCATTCGACCACAGACTCATCCATCTTGGTACCAAGATGAACGTGCCGCATCATCTCGTCGGTGAAGATCATGCCATTGGCACAAGCTCCCACTACCAGGCGCGGCGCGATCGAAAATGCAGCGTGGCCAACCTCTGAATTGCGAATGATCAACCCGCTGCAAATGCCGTCGCCTCTGTAGTTGGATTGGCCGCGCTCGTTTGGCCTGAACCTATACCCTTCCAAGATCTTCGCCGCATCGTGCTCGATCTTCGGAGCAATGACCCGCAGGTACATGCCCTTCTCGCTGAGGTCTGAGGTATCGAACTGGACCTCGACGTTCATTTCTTTGATCGCATCTGCTGCAGCCAGAATGATGTCCAGATTGTCAATCATTTTGTAGCTATCGCTGAGCACAGCGCGAAGGATGTTCGGATCACCGGCATCATCGAGCCAAGTACGCAGCAACCACTTCTGCTGATCGCCGCGTGCGGTCCAGTAATTCACATTGTGATCGAAGAGCGGCAGGCAGTCATGAGCGCAGCGCTCCATGTACTTCAGCGGCACGTTGACCTTCTCGCAGAGTTGCGAAAATGCGGTCGACGTGATGATCATGTCCGGAGCATCCGCGACTGAAACACCAAGGCCTGCCAGGGCAGCGCCCAATTTGGAGTTCCCGGAGAGCTGAAGATGAATCTGGCCCATCCGCGACTTGATCGCCTTCATCGGTACCACCATGTCGCGCCGCATCGCTTGCTGCGCTTGAAGACGCTTGACCAGTTCGGTTGGCGTCAAATCTTTAAGAATCTGCATAACGTGAGAATTTAGGTAAAAATAAGCCGGTCAAATATGAGGTGCCGGCATCCCTCTGTATAAAGATTGGAGGGCAGCATTGCCGCCCTCCGTTCTTTCAGCTTAAGCCTCGGCAGGTGCCTCAGTGGCTGCTTCGGCAGGTACCTCAGGAGTCGCCTCAATTGCAGGTGCCTCAATGGCGACCGCTGCGATCAGGTAGACGTAGACGTCAAGCTCCTTGGCCTTGGTCACTTTCCAAGCTTTGCCGCCCTCCTTGGACATCTCGATCACAGTGCCGTCGGCAGTTGCCGAGGTGCACTCCCATTTGGCATTGCTCGACTTGTAGCGGAATTTGTCGCCGACTTTCAAGCCGCGAACCTGAACCGCAGTGCCGAGCTTGTTAGGCTTGGTTTCGGTGGCAGGTGCAACTGGATCTTTGGTTTCGACGACAGGTGCAATTTCAGGCTCTACAGCCGTCCCTTCCTGCGCGGGTGGGAGGATGATGGTCTCAGGCGCATTGTTGACGCCCAGTGCCTCATTCATTGCGGCTTCCATGCCTGACTTTGGAGTTGTCGGGCGAATCGTGCGCTCGACGTTTTTGGAGGTGGAGTTGTGACCAGTCTTGGTCGAATCAGTTTTTCCCATAATGTGAGAAGATAAGAAGATGTGCCTACTCTATTACTTGGGCTTTTCGGCATCGGCCCGTCAAAATGTTTTTTGTTTCATTTTGATATTGTAAAGGTAGGTGATTTGTTTGTGATTTGCAACAAAACGCCGAAATAAATCGCTGAAATCGAAAGTTTTTTCGCAAAAAAAGCGCCGCCTGAGTTTGGGTCTCGGCGGCGCTTTAGCCTATCTTCTCACGGATTGGTGACACAAATATACGGGTTTATTCGACAAATGTTAGCTAGGCTTCTCCTTGTCAACAGGAGCACTGAGCACCTCGCTAACCACCTCGCGAATGTACCGCCTACCCTCCGCGCTCAACCGGCTGCGTGCGAAGTATACCTCGCACAGCAGACACACCGCGCTTACAAATGCTGCGAATGGTGAGGTCAGTAGCTTCGATGCGGCAGTGTCAGCCAGGCACAGCAGAGCTGTCATGATCAGGACCGCGATCGTCAGGTTACTTGGCTTCATTTTCATTGACTTTGGCGTTCGACTTGGGAGCCGTGCGCGGAGTGGTAACGAAATAAAGCGGAGCGACCTGCGTCACTTCCGGATGCTGCGACAGCACACGTTCCAGCAAGGCATCGAAGCCTGGAACATTGCCAGTCTCGATCGACGTGCGTCCGGCCACTTGCATCAGAATGCACTTGGCAGCGCGTGAAGGCTCTGCGTGAAGATCGGCCGTAGCCGTCTCAGGCAGTTCCTGAATGTTGTCGTGTGGTCGCAGCTTGGCCATGTTGAGCTCTGCGCGCTGACGGTTCAAGCCGTCGAGGTCTTCAGTGCCTTGGCGCTGGATGGCTGCGAATTTGTCAGGCGTGAGCGCGCCATGGCGCACGTGCATGTAGCATGGCCTGGCCAGCTTCTGTAGTTCGGTGTCGAGCGCCAAGATGAAGGCGACGAGCAACGCGTGTAAGTTTTTCGGATTCATAGCTCAAAGATAATTAGCGGACGGTAACGAGTTTGCGGTTGCGCATATAAAGCACTCCGGGTGTGGGCTCAAACGTCTCCCTATACGGTGGCCATATCTCGCGGTAGATGCCATCTCCAACAATCGCAGGTTCGGTGATTGCCGTGATCTGGCATAGGGTATCCGTGTCTACAAGAGGTTGATGATGCGTAAACCAAGACCATGGTTGATGCCAATACAGTACCGCAATGACGTCCGCAGACTGTCCACTGATCACGAGTTGAGATCCTTCCGGCACCCATAACCTAACCTGTGAAGGATTCCATCCAGTATCGGGCTGCATGTACATCGCGGTATCAAACAAAATGTACCTGCAATCTCTCCAAACCTGTACGTTGTAGTTGCCTGCCTGCATCGGCACCATGATGATGACAACGTCACCTGAGTCGGCAATGTTCCAAGCGTAAGAGTCGGTAGCGCCATTGGATGGCACGTAGCATTGTGGTGCGTTGAAGCCTGCGAGTTGTGCTGTATCCAGCATGCCGGCAGGGTTGCCGTAGGATTGAAGCGTGCGCGTTGCGCATGTTGCCTGTGCATGGACCTCGACCGCAGGGGAGATCAGCCAACACAAGGCGATAATCAGAGCGAGAATATTTTTCATATCCCAAAGCTCTGTGATTTGTTTGTGATTTGCAACAAATATTTTAGACGTGGTCTTCTGCCCCTACCGTGTCCGGAGGGATGCGCGAAATCCGCGGCCTTGCCTTGCCTCCTTGCGGAGCTTCCAAGTGCGCGATCACGCGCATCAGCGTCTGCTCATTCTTCATGTGAAGCTTGTCATTTTCCATGCGAAGCTTCTCGTTTTCTAGGCGAAGAGCTGTATTCTCCTCGCGCTTGGAGGCGATTTCCTTTGATTGAAAAAAAATGATGTACAGCATGGCCGCAATGCCAGGGATGTTCTGCACGATCATGTCGAGGATCTTCGTCTCCATTTAGAAAGTGATTTTGGTTTTCAAACATTCGACCTCCAAAGTGCCATCGCCCGCAGCCGGATCGAAGGCAACGGAGACCGTCAAGAATATGCCCTCGCCTTTGATCGAGGGGTTGATGAATTGCTTAACCACAAACCAGCCATCGGCAGCAGTGGTGATCAGGGTGTCTGTGATGTCGTATAGAACAATCCCGGATGTTGTCTGAACTCTCAACTTAGGCGAGACGCCGCCGATGGTGTAGGCAGTCGTCACGTGATTGTAGCGGAATCTCAACTCGCCATCCCACAGCTCACCAGAAGCAGGCGCAGCGATCAGCTGGACCGGCACAGTGTAGAGCGTAAGAATGGCAGCGCTGGCGATGCTCACGCGCTCAGGCGTTGGCTCTGCGCCCATGGCAATCACCGAACCATTACGCTCGAGGAGGATGCACATTTGCCCGGGCTGAATGACCGTGCCGCCCTGTGGCTTGACGTTGCCTGAACTCAGTAGTGTGAAGTTGCCCGCAGTGTTGGTATTCACAAGCAAGGCGATGCCATTGGTCGGAATACCACCAATCGTAGCGATGTCCGTGGCCGTGCCTGCGCCATCGATGCCGCCGATCATGCCAGCCACCGTGATCGCTGACGACGTGCCGTTGTTGATCATCAAAGTGTAGGCATTGGCCAGCGAACCAAGACCGGCAGCTGCATAAACCTTAGTCAAGAATGTACCTCCGTCATAGAATGCGCTCCAACCGGTGGATCCAGTGAGCGCATTGATACCAGCTTCGATGCCCTGCTCGATGTCGACGGCCGTGTCCAGTGCGTCAACCAGGTACTCGCCGATCTTGAACTCTCCAGCACCTGCGGGCAACTGCACCCACACCTCGATCATGCCGGCATCACCCCCTGCGAGCGTAACATCGATGGTTCCCTCGGCCACGACCTCTCCGGTGATGGGTCCAGTCGCATGAATCAGCGCCGACTCACAGAGCAGCGTGCCGCCACTGATCTCGGCGATGGATGGGGTGAAGCCGAGCGTCGTAGCTGTATTGTTTGATGCTGCCGGTGATGGGTGCCGGTGCGTTTCGATCCAGAAGTTACCCACGCGCATGAGGAAGGTGAGGTCGTAGCTGGACTCCGCTTTGTCAAGCGTGAAGTTCACGCCGCCAAGAGTGCTGATGTTGCCGGTCAAGTGGCCAAACTCTATGCGCTGACCTCCATCATTTTGCTGGATGATCAGAACATCCCCATCTGCCCCGTCCAGTGGCATCTCGATTGTGTCGAGCATGTCGTACTGAAGGAAGTTCTGAGTGCTCAGCTTAATGTGCGTCATCCTCGATTCGCGCGTGCTCGTGAGCACACCTGCCTGTATCTCCACCGCTTGCCATGAAGCCTGCGCATCCAGCGCACCGCGAACGCTTGCGGAGAAGGTGTCCCAATCAGCCCATCCAAACCAGTTCCGTACGGCGTCATACTTGGACTCAAGCTCGCGAATCATCTGTGGAGTCAGCATCTTAGTTGGGGAGTTCTGGATCAAGCATGCCAGTATCGGAGCCTTGATCGGGGTCAATGATGACGCCTCCGGAAGTCGGAAGCGCGAGTTTTGCGGATTCGTGAAATGTCCACGTCACGGCCTCATTGCGCCGAGGCCCGCGCGCACGTGCCTGTCCGGGTAAGTGCCAGTCAGGCGAGTGCTCGATGACAGCCTTCATTTGGAATGGTACCTCAACCAACCATTTGGTCTCGACACCTCCCCAGCTGTCATATTGGTCTTGAGTCATGACGACAGGACCACTGCCGTTGATCATGACGGGAATGCCAACGTTAGGCGCAGTACCAGGTGCAACGGGAACGCCGAGCGTTGCGCCGAGAAGTGGATCCAAAACCACGTCATAAACGCGATCGTAGTAGCCGTTGATCTCAAGTACTACGGAGTACTTGCCAGCGATGTACTGACTGATGCGCTCCAGCTTGACGATCGTCTCGGTATAGTAGGTCTGGAAGGTGATCACCACCCTGCGAGGCTGACGCGTGGCCATGGCCGTTGCCACACCGCCTGCACTCTTGAATATTGTCGGGAAGTGCTGGAGCTGTGGCAAGATGTCAGCCTTGACCTCAAAGTTGTCGAACTGCTCAGGCGCAACTTTCTTCAACCCGACGTCGAAGTAGAGTTTCACCCAATCTTGGCGCCTGCCGTTATGTTTAGTGATGCTCATGTCAGGCGCATTTCTTGTAGTGGCGGAGCTGAAGCTGGCGGACGCCGAACCAGTCCAGCAGTCCCGGAAGTGTCAGGTTCAGCTTTGGAAAGAAAGTCAATGGAGAGATCTGTGCTTTGGTGATCCGCAGCGTAAGAACCAGCGTGCCCTGCCACATTTGGCCAGACGGTGGCAGCATGTTCGAGTTCCAGGCAGCATCTACCTCACGAAATGTCGAGGCGCCAGGTGATGCAATGGTGCCACCTGCTTGTGCAAACGAGACTGGTGTCGGAAGGGTGCTCGGAAGCAAAACCTCGGACAATGTCTGCGTCGCACCATTGTAACCGATCGCAGAAATTGAGACTTCAAGAATATGCCGCACTGCCTGAGCACCTGCAATTGTCGTGTTGAATAGCAGTCTCGCATCGTAACACAATGTGAAGCGGCCAAGGTCATTGAAGAATGGTAGGCCATGCGTGGTAATGACGTTATAGGTGCCAGGTACAGTGTGATCGGTAATGCTAAACGTACCCTGACTCCATCCATGCGCAGGTCGCAGGCAGTTGTTGATCATCTTCGCTGGAATCTCGGCGCCCATGGTACCGATCTGCTGAAGATTTCTAACGCTGCTCAGCAGCTTGTTGTAGTTGACGGCAGTGAGGATGTCTTCACACTGTACGTCATCTTGGCAGTACGCCGGGGGGATTCCATTTCTCACTACGCCCATGCCCAAATATAGACGGGTTTAGCCAAATTTCGCTTCGCAAAAAACGGCTGTACAAAATGACGCGAATTCTTCAGTTGGCGCGGCGATACGAATGCACCCCAATACCACTTCTCCACCGATGGTAATGTCGCATCTATACACCTCCACGTACATGTCCACACGCGGAGCTTCGCTTGTGATCAGCCTGAATCTATCGCCCGGCACGAAGGCCACGCCCCAATTCGGCTTGACTTTCAGCGTGAGTCGCGTGAAGCTCTTCAATATCCGATCGCTAAGCAGCTGGCCAAGGCGCTGAACCTCATAGGTTGATACACTCTGCTTGTAGAATGGGAGGTTGACCACATATTCTGTGATCTCATCGTTGGGGTGTGGCCGGTTGTCAATGATGCGATGCGAACTAAAGCTCTCATTGATGTTCGAGAATCCATAGTTGATCTTGATCCAGTTTGACCTCTCCTGTGCGTCGATCGTGCAGGCAATGACCGCAGGCTGCTGGCCATTGTCGCGCATGACCAGGTCAGGATTTGCAAAGATCCCGGGGACAGAGATGGAAATCAGTCCATAGTTGTCAATCATGATCTGGCAACCGATATGGTCAGCGATGCGCTGTGCGAGCTGAAGGCAGCTTAGTGGCTTTGCTCCTTTCCGCTTGCTCCAGACCTTGTTGTCTTCATTCGTGACGTCTACAAATACGTGCCAGTTGTTGAAGTAGGCGCGCGCTGCGGTGAACGCCGCCCAGTCAACCGGCAGCGCGTTACTGAATGTCGGCTGTGTGCCCCATGCCTTTGTCAATCCCTTCTCGACCAAGTTCATGATGGCCGTGACAGGGTTTCCACGAAACGTGGCCGAGACAAAGAATTCAATCTTGGCATCAGTCGGCACGCCGGTCACAATCCAAGCGCTCGCAGGTATTGAGATCGTGTGATTGGTAATACCGACGCCGGGGTAGTCAGTCGCGACATTGCCAGTGAGTATCTCATTGTCGGGGTAGATCACGCGGTAGGTGCTCGCGTCCTGGAATTCGAGCGTGTACTTTCCCGTCAATGCGCCGTTGCTGATAACGACTTTGGTGAACTGAACGTCGTCAGGCTTGGAGTTGCTGACCGAAGTCAACGGTTGACCATCTTCGGTCCAGCTCACAATCCCATCGTAATAAGTCACCGTGTCACCAACCGGCCCAATGCTGGCCGTGCCATTCTGAAGCGTGGCTGCGGCGCCTTGGCCTACGACTTGGGTCTGTTGATTGGGCGAGAATTTCTCAAACAGGACCGGCTCTCTGATCACACCGTAGAGGCTGTCGCGAATGGTGATGGTGGTGGTGCCGGCCGTTTCTTCTGGAAGGCCTATGACTCTGCCGCGATAGATTGGCATGCGCGTGGCTACGTCTTCACCTACCTGAAGGTAGAGCATTACTTCAGCCTGCTCGATGCGTGCTGGATCGAAGATCGCGCCGATCTGCGTGGCTGCAAAGTAGCTGTCGTGGTTGTTGAACTGAAGCTGCACCTCGCTGGCCATGGGCAAATTCTCGCTTTGGCCATCGCTCGGTAAGATTGGCTTGGATCGGTTGAGCGTGACAGGTGCATTACTGAGGCGATCGACGTCAAGCCATACGCTCAATGGATATCCGGCTGAGAAGATCGGGTCACCGGCAGGTGTGGTACCGATCACAACCTTGGTATAGGCACTGAACTGAGCAATCACGCGCATGGGCGCGATAGCGGTAGAAAGAAGCGCTGACCTTAGCGCGACTGGCAGTTGATAGAGATGCATGCTTAGCCTCCTTGAAGATCGAGCTCGCGCAGGATGTCCGCGCGAAGCAGGTTGGTGACTTCCTTGTTGCCAATATAGACCTGGACTACTTGGCGATTCTGATCATACTCTCCAGCATTGAAGCTACTCAAGCCTACACCGGATGGCGTTGCCAGACTCGAAGAGGCAGATGGTACCGAAGATGTCGCCGTGGTGGCCGCTTGCTGCGCAGCTGAAGCACCGCCGCCGAGCTTGCCAAGTAGACCACTGGCAATACCACTGAAGGCGAGCAGGCCAATGCCTCCGAGCGCGAATGGTACACCTGCAGGGAATCCGAGGCCTACCGCAGTTTGCAGCAAGAATAGTCCGATGTACTTGGGGACTTGGACCAACACCACGTCGGCCAGCCCAAGTAGCGCAGCCTTCGCAGCCTCACCTGCCGATTCTCCCTCAGCGACCATCTTTCCGAACATGAAGATAGACTCGCCGAATGCAGAGGTCAGGTCGCTCTTTACGGTGCCGGCGAGATCCTTGAACTTCTGATTGAGCTCATCTGCCTGCTGCATTGCGCCGTTGATCGCATAGCTCATCGCGCTCATGTTGTCCGCTGCGGGCATGCTGAAGGTGTCGGAAACATTTGTCGCGCCCATGCCTGCAAGCTCATCCAATGGGTCGGTACCTTGCGGCGTCGATCGAAGCGCTTCGATGGTTGCCTTGATCTCCGTGATCCGCTCGGCCAGACGCACGCGCTCCATCGCATCACCGGCTGCTTTGAACTTCGCCTCGAGCTTGGACAGCTCCAGCTCGTACATCGCGATCGAGCCGACAGATGGCATCATGACATCGTTCAGTTCCTTGGCTTTGTCGGTGACTTTTCCAATGCCGTCTGCGAACCCATCAGCATTCTTCTTCCCATTGGCCAGATCGTCAGAGGCGCCGCCGATCGGATCATTTTGGGTAAAGAAGTTGTTGACGTCATCGATTTGCTTGAGAAAATTCCCGGTGCCAAGTGCCAGATCTTGAAACCAGAATGCGGCATCGTTGCCAGCTCCAGTAATCTTCTGCAGCGTAGCTCTTGTTTCGTCGCTGACGTCGCCAAACTTGATGACGTCTTCAAGTAGCGCAGCAAAGCCTGTCTGCCTTGCTTGGCGATTCAGCGATGAGTTGACCGCGTCAACGCTAAGGTTCTTTGTGGACTGACCAATCTCACGCGCAGCCTTATCGAGCTGCTCGGCAGTTAGGCCTGTGGACTTCGAGAGCTCTGCCTGGACATTGATCGCCTTGCCAAAGAATTCTGAACTGATTTCGGTCAGCTTCTGCTCTTTGATTTGCAGGCGAATCTTCTCCATCAATGCCGCATTCACCGCCTTCTGCGCTACCTCAATGTCTTCAAGCGAGGTTTTGTTGGTGAGCAGATTCGGCAAGTACTCGCCGTACTGCTCATTGATCAGCTTGATGGTCTCCTTATAGGCGACGCTCTGCGTGTCGAGCGTCTTCAGCCTGCCGAAGAGGATATCTACCGATGCTGTCTGCTTGCCGTACTCCTCACCCACGCGCTTGCCAAGCTCGATGTTGAGCTTCTGCACGTCGGTCAGTTCCTTGGTTCTACTCATCAGCAGGTACAAGCCTGCGGCAAGCGTGGCCACCGCTGCGATCGCGAGCGTATAGGGGTTGCTGGCCATCAGAATTTGGAAGGCCTTCATAGCGCCTGCCGCGATCGTCGTGGAGCCCGTGAGCGCGATGTAGGAGGCTTGCAGCGTCACGATCACAGCTTCATAGGCTACGGTGATTGCAGTGCTCAGCATCGTGATCACGTTGTAGGCGCCGATTGCAGTCTTGGCCAGCAAGATTCCACCTGCCACAATGCCGGCAGCGATGCCGAGCGCCTTGAATGCGGTGGCGTTATCCTTCACAAACCCGATGATCACCGGCATGATCTCCATGACCTCATTCAGCGCACGTGCCAGCATCGGCAGGATCTTCACGCCGATCTGGGTAAACACCGTATTGAGCTGATTGCCGACGATATCCTTCAAGGTCGTGAAGTCTCCCTTGGCATTCTCCAGCAGTGCCTCAAAGTCGAAGTTGCCCTTGGCTTTGTCGAAGTTGCTGAATACCTCGAGCAACCCTTCACCTTCATTGCGGACCTGAAGCAACAGACCGCGGAGGCCTTCGGATCCTCCGATGCTTGCGAGTACTTCGTCGAACCGTTGCTGAGACATCGCCTTGAACTTTGGAACCAAGTCGGTGATGACATCAGTGGTGTCACGGATTGCGCCATTGGCATCGTACATGCTCACGCCGATGGCCTTCAAGCCGTCGATCGTTGGCTTCTTACCAAGGTCCTGGAATGCAGTCTTGGTAAGTGTGGCCGCTTCCTCTGCACTCTTGGCCGTGGCCGTGAAGCCTGCGAAGATCTTGTTTGCCGTATCCACATTTTGACCTGCGCCTGCGGCCGCGCCTGCGAAGTCGGTCTGGACCTTGCTCAATTGGTCAAACGTCACGATGCCCAGCTGCACCGTCGCAAAGCTTGAAGCGAGGAACCCGTCGAGATCCTCAACGCCGAGCTTGAACGCACGGATGGCCTTGATCGATGCACCGATGGCCGTGTTGAAGTCGACCTTCGTGGCCGTGGAGAAGTTGGCGACCTTTTTTGCGATCGCCTCAACTTCGTCGCCAAATAACCCGGTACCTGACTGGATGTCGAAGAATGCCTGAGACATGGCCTTGGCAGACTTGCCGGTCTCGAATGCTGCGCTGAGCACTGAGTCGCGCAGGCCGTCGATCTGCTCTGAGGTCTTGTCAATGTTCAGGTTCTGGAGGCTGAGGAACTCGTGATTGAATTCCTCCGCTGAGCCGATGACCGTAGTGAATGCGAGGATCAAGCCGGTGATCACAGTGGTCAGGATCACGAGCGGATTCTTCACGAGCTCCGCTGCTTTGCCTACACCTGGTATCACATCTGCCAGTTCATCGAATGAAGATCTGGCACCATCGGTAGATTCCGAAACGCCCTTCATGCTTTTGCGCGTGGCTTTGTCCATCCGATCAACGTCGCGGATGTACTGGTTCGCGCCTCTTACGCCTGCTTCAATTCCAAAATCAAGATTTTCCATGCGGCAAGTCAGGCACCATCTTGGCCTTCTCCTCTCCAAAGATAACAGCAGCGAGGTGTTTTAGCTCACGTCTCTTTTCCTGAGGCGTAGCCGGTGCCTTGCGCTTGGGCTTGAATGGGTTGAAGACATCGTGAAGATTGACGCGACCAGTGGCCACGGGATGAGGATGCTTCTTCGAGCTGAGGGTTACGGCCGTGAGCTGAGTTTGATACTGAAGAACCTCGGCCACCCACTTGACCGCGAGCAATGTTGCTTCGCCTGAATTCTGAAAGCGCTCGCGGCCTGACTTGACCGCGAGCGCCATCGCTGTGCGCAAGACCGGATCTGCCCAGGCTTCCGCGAAATGTGGATCAAAAATATTCGTGTTGAAGAATGAGGCGACCGAATGTGCCTCGATAATCTCCCCGACTAGCGCCTCTTCGGCGGTCTCTTTTTTTTTGCAGGCGTCACGGCTAAGCCGCGATCAAGGCTATCCTTCATCCAACCTGGCAGCAGCTCATTGGATGCCTTGCGCAAGACGCCCTGCAGGTCTGCGTTCATCGTGATCAGCTCGTACATCTCCATGCGTGAGCGCGAGATGGCCTGCTCCTGAGTCTCGCCTTCAGCTGGCTCACCCTCATACAGTGATTGGCCGTGCGAATCCTTGATACAGTCGAGTGTCACGAGCTTGCCGTAGCTACTCATCTGACACAGCTGCACGAGCTGCTCCCATCGGTTCTTTGGCTTCTCGAAGAATGTGGATCCAAGGCTGTCCGCAATTTTGGCCCACTGCTCCTCATTGATCGGCTCATCCTTGAATCGTGGATTGATCAGCGAAACTTCCTCGCGCGTGATCATCATCGCTTCCTCGAATGCGCGAAGATTGTGCTCCACGGGCATGCGGTAGAGTCTAAGGTGCTCTCCTCCCCACTCGAATGCGGCGTAGTTCGCGCCTGCCTTCTGTGCTAGTCGTTTCAAAATGCTCATGCCGCAAAGATAGGGGGTTGTGACAAATGCAAAGAGAGGCGGATCGCGCCTCTCTTTTGGGATATATGAATCAAAAAAGAAATCGAATCAGAAAATAATTTCCAGCGCAAAATAAAAGGGTCAAATCTTTCGATCTGACCCTCCCTTGAGCAAACGACCCCGAACCTTACATGAAGGCATCCGGGGTTGTTAGGAATGATGAACCGGTCCAGTGGTGTGCAGGCTCGCCGAGCACGCCTACACCAGCTTTGTCCACGACGTAGCCCATCTCGAGCATTGCACCTGCCGCAGGTGCTGCGGTGAAGGTCAAGACCTTCGTGGTAGCGTTGAAGCTAGCCTCGCTGTCTTGGACGTCCACGCCGTCGAGCTTGAGCCACAAAAAGTATTTGTAGAGACCTGTCACGCCTGGGCGTGCGGTGTCGAGTGCGAGGATGGTGGTGGGAGGTGCAGGCGTCGCATAGCTGCGGTTGCCGTCTCCCAGTGTGAACGTCAGGTTTGCTGCATCTGGAGCCGCAGAGTTTGGATCGGTCACCGTGTCCACAAAGAACTCAAAGCTGACCTTGTGACCTTCGGCCACGCTGATCGACTCCGAGTCATTGGCGTAAAGGTCGATCGACAGATTGTTCTCTCCGTCGTTACCGCCCGGCAGCTGCATCAGCTTGACGCCGACATTCAACAGCACGTCGCAGACGGTGAGCACGTCATTCTCATCCACGTTGTAGACGATCAGCGCACCCTTCACTCCGTAGTTGCGGCCAAACGCGATGATCGGAGACGTAGTCATGTACTGGCCGATCAGCCATGCAGGCATGTCGCGTGAATTACCCTCAACCTCCATGGTCAGCGAGTAGTCTGTGCCGTCGTCAACCTTCGTAGGGATGAAGCCCATTTCGTAATGGTCGCGTTCATTGATGGGCGATCCGGTGATGGGTGCGAGCGTTTGAATATCCGGCAGCAATGCACCGTAGACATTCTTGAAGGTGGTACCACAATAGAGCGCCCCGAAGAGCACCCACACGCCGAGCTTCCTCTTCCCAAGGGCGACGTTTTCGGGATTTGCATTTCTGCGAATGAGTGTTGTCGTAGACATAACTATCGAATATTTTTACCAAACTTAAACAAAATCTGCAATTCGACCGAAGTCTCCCACCAGGTACAACCACAAGCGAGCTCCTTGCTTGATTGATCGCTGCCTGAGATCTCCGCATCAGTCATCGTGCGCACCCCCCAGAAGCCCATGTCAGCAAGCGTAACGCCCAAGTGGACCACGCCATCGATCGTGAAGTTGTAGGTATACTCCTGAGCAGCCTCGCCAAGCCTGCGCTTGATGATGCCGCGGAATTCCTCAAAGTAGCGGTGCTCCTTGCTGCACTTCCTGCGAATGCCAAGTCTAAAGCCGACGGTCATCTGTCGGTGATTGGAGTTGCGATTGGCCTCGCGTGTCTTGAGGTCGTGAACAAACACGTTGGGGCGGTTGCCATCCGGCACACACTTCTCGCCAGTGCCCCAAGCGAACTGGAAATGCTGCCGCTCATCGTAGAGTGGCGAGATCTGGTTCACGAGCTGCTCGATGATTTGCTTACACCTGGTGTACATCGTCTCCGGGTTGATGTCACGACGTCCGTTGACGCCACTGTAGCTGAAGGTGTAGGCAATGTTGACGTGCCACAGTGCGATGTCGCCTACTGGCGTGCCGGTGCCTGTGAAGATGAATCCCAAATACGTTGGCAATGCTGGATCAAACACGTAGGCCAGCACCTGTCCATGGGTCATAGGCGCGCTCCATGTCACGCCATCGGTGCTGATCACAATGCTCCTGATCAATTCCCATCCCACCACCTCTCCGCGCATGTCCAGCGTCATGCCTGTGATGCGCGTGAGGCGCTCGATGAAGTTCACATAGATGCTCATCGTCTCGCCATCCGCCGACACGTAGGCCATCGGCGCGAGCGAGCTGCCATACCATGCACGTCCGACGTTGCCGGCACTCTCTTCAAAGTTCGGGTTGATATAGATCGTCATACGATGGGTAACTGATTGCGGTAGGTGTACCTGACGCCGCGGTCAATGCTTGAGATCATGCGCTTCCATTCTTGGAGCAGCGCTTGATGCGCTTCCTTGCCATAGTGCCGCAGCGTGATCTCGTAGAAGTCTTCACCGTACTTGCGCAGGTTGCTCTCGCGCACTTCCGGAGAATACGGTGCGATGCCCAGGTCACTCACCACCGCGGCGCTAAACTTCGAAGTTGGGTAGACCTCCACTGAGCGCTTGAGGTCGCCACTGATGACACCGACGTACTGCCCATTGATCACGCCGGACACCACAGCCTCCTGAAAATACGTGGCCGCATCGAGCGGAGCATTCTCGAAGAATTTAATGGTGGACAGAAGCGCCAGTCGCTTCTTCTCGTACCCGGCGGTATGGAGGTTTAGCGTTACCACGGATTAGCTCTTTTTGAACACGCTAACGCGGATCACGATCGCATTTGTAGCATCATCATTCACGATGCTGAGGTCGGTGTCACCTGCCTCAAGGCTGAACGATGCCATGGTCTTGGCCTTCCACACGATGGTACCAGAGCCATTCGTCTTGGATACCGTGATGCTGCCGGTACCTCCGGTTGCATAGATCGGGTTGACCAACACTTCCAGGCCTGCCTCGATGTCGGAGGCGTCCATGACAGAGCGCGTTGCGCCTGCGGCAATCGGCAGATCAACTGTGCCTGCGTGATCGGTGCAGGTGATGGTCTTGTTGATGTCGTTTTGACCGACAAAGGCGGTTGCTGCCGCATTGGGCTCGGAGTACTTGAAATTCGTGGTGAGAACTACTGTGCGTGCCATATAGACTGTGAATTAGAATGTGGACAATGATGAATCGAGCTTTGTTCTGGTTTGCTGCTCTGCACTGAAGCAAATGGTGTCATCGCGCAGGCCTAGCGCGGTGAGAGCTGCGCAGCACTCTTGTTGAGCCCACAGCTTTGTCTCCTCGTACTTCTCTGGATCCTTGCAGGTATCCGGACAGTTCTCGCTGAGGCGTGACATCCTCCAGTAGTACAGCCATGACCACCACCGCTGCGCCATGTTGGCGTAAATCTCCTGAGTGGCCGTAGGTGCGGTGATGCCGGCAGTAGTGAGCAGGTTTTGGATCCACGCGAGTGCGAGTTCGGGTGCGCTTGCGGGTGAGTTGCGGGTGACATCCAGATCGATGTCAGAAGACGAGAATGCGCCGCAGTGTGTGGCGATGCCGCTTGGTGTGCGCACGATCGACGTGCCGTTTTGTACGCTGATGCTCATGGCCAAAGATAACGGAAAAAGCAAAGGCCGCACATTGCTGTGCGACCTTTACCGAAATAGCTACCAAAGCAAGACAATGCAGGCAAGGATTAGGCTCCCAAGCGCACCTTCAAGGTTTGGGCGGTGTCCATCACTTCGTTCTTGTAGAAGTCTTGGATGCCCGTCTTGACGACGTTCTTCTCCCACTCCAAAGCGGTATTCTCGGAGAGATCGCCTTGTGGCAAGTGGAGGATGCGACGACCAGGCAGCACAAACAACACTGCATCATGCGCAGTGCCGGTACCACCTTCTTGAAGCTGTGCAGGGATGTCAAACGTAGGGATCGGCACAATATTGTGCATGACCTCGTTCGTGTCGTTTGCAGCACCGCGGCGAGCAAACATGGCATTCACCACCTTCTGCGCGTGGATAGGGTTGTAGTAACACAGCACCTGCGAGGTGGCCGTGATACCGTAGCCATTATTCGTGCGCAGCGGGTTGCACAGGTTGTAGTAACCCTTGTTGAAGGTGGTCTGCGTGTCGGTGTCGAATGCCTCCGTCGCAGGGATGTTGGCATACAAGCGGCCGTAGGCATCGGTCGTCTTGGTGATGTCGTTTCCTTCGCGCAATGCCATGATGGCATCATTCATTTGAATGAAGCCGTTCGTCGCAAGCCAGTTGCGGTCGAAGGCGAATCCGCCTCCGTAGCGGCCGTTGCTCACATTCTCCTCCGTGGTTGCACCGATGTAGGTGTAGGGGACTGGCGCATTTGGCGCAAGCTCCACCACCTTGGTGTGCAGGAAGAAGTTTGTGATCTTGCCGGAGGTCACACCACGCATGTCGAGCGTGCGATAGGCGCGCATCCAGTTCATGTCTGCCGACATATCAGCCGTGAGGCCGATGTTGTAGGCGTCGATGATGGCCGGCATTCCTGGCACTGCCAGCTGCGAGGCATACTTGGCGTAGTTCTGCCAGACGACGTTGTTGGCGAGGCCACCTGGTGTGCGTGCGTCGGTTGTGAGTGACACTGCGTCACTGACCACCTTGGCCACGAACTTGCGCTCCTTTTGCGTCAGCGTTTTGCCGCTGAATCCCTTCTCGATGACGGCTGCGAAGGCTTCCCAGTCACTGCGCATCGTGAAGGTCGGAACGCCCACAAGCGTCTTGTGAAAGCTGTACTGTGCGGCGTACTTCCGTGAAATTTCGAGGTTATTTGCCTCGACGATCTCCCTTTCTTGAGGTGTCATGATCGTAATTACCAGTTGAGTTTTTGAACCTTCACCCAATAACCGATCGGGCGAACATTGACGGCTGCGGTCGAAACGATTTCGGCAGCATATTCAGCAGCGGAGATCAAGCAACGCCCGAAAGCGATGTTGCCTGAGGCCTGTGTGGTTAGCAAGCCGCCAGTAGTGGCGGTCGCATCCGGGATCATGTACAGCTTTGCGCCTTTGGCCACGTTGGCGGCGTCGGTGTTGTCAAACTTCAACCAGATGCCGGCAGGTCCAGTGGAGGTGATGACACCCATTTTGGCTGCGCTCTCAACCTGATCCAAGATGGTGACGACAGGGAAGCCGCCGAGGGTAAATGGAACGCCACCGCAGATGACCTTGAGGGCGGGATTAGCGCCGTTAAGATCCGTGAACTGACCTTTAGAGAGATAGGACTTTGGAAGGTCAGCTGCAGCCGGGTATGGCGCGTCCATGACCTCGAAATTGTCACCCGTCTCCAATTGGAGCTCAAGTGCGTGGTATCCAACTTTGAAGCTGGAATGCCGCTCGATCAATCTGTAGCTCATTCGTCGTCGCCCTCTTCGAGCATTTTAGCGTAAACGGACTTTGCATCATCGGCAGGCGTTTCCTTGCCAGATGCGTCAGCCGCATCAGGTTTGGTGGCCTGATTTTTGGGGTTCGCCGTCTTATCCTGCGATTGCAGGAACTTCTGGCGCTCGCTGAGCTGTGAATAGCCGAGCGAATAGAGATAGCCTTCCTGATCTTCGGGCTGATTGAGCTTCTTTTGAAGCGCTATCACGCCGTCGACCAATGGCTTTTTCGAGTCCGCTTCAGCCTTCTTAAGGCGAGCGTTCTCGTCCAGGACGGACTTCACGTAGGCTTCCAGCGGCTCTTGGCCTTCGACGGTGGGGTTGTCACCACCTGTGAACTTGAGCTGAAAACTCTTCGTGGCTGTTCCGTCACCGAAAACGAAAGTCTTGGTGAATGACAACATATTACTACGATTAATGATAACTGGTTGATTGGCGGCGCTCTTCTGAACGCCTGCTTCGCGAACTGCGCCCTTGTAGACGAAGCTCACCTCGATTGCCTCTGACTTGCGGTTCGGGTCAACATCCAAGATGCCGATCACTTTGTCGGCGACTTCCTGCCATGACACCTTTCCCGGGCGAAATTGGATGGAGGCCTTGGAGATCGTGCGCGTGTTGATGAGGTCGAGCACTGAGTTGCCCTGGAATTGAATGCGGTCAGGAACGTACACCTTGATCCAAAGCACCCACTGATCGCTGCTGCCCTCCATTGGCATGACATTGGCATCGAAGGTCGCGCCTGCGAAATTGTTCATGCCATGGTTGATGAGCACAGACTGACCGGGCTGACCATTGACCGCACGGTACTGGATCGCCAGTTCCTCGAGCAACGCCTTGGTGAGCTTCTCGTCGTGAAGGTCAACTGAGGTGTTGGAGGCGTGCAGCTTGTAGAATCCGAACTTGGTGACGTCTTGATCAGGACCGATCATCAGGGTCTTGACGATGGCGATGTCAGAGTCGCTAGGGGTGTAGGTCGTGAAGGCCGCTTCGTCGATCGCTTTGCGCTGCGAATCTTCGATGAACTTGATGATCGCCTCATCTGTCCAGTCGTCAGGGAAGTGCAGTTCATTGCCGACAAACTTAACCTCAGGCGTGTTTGCCAGAACTGACTTGCGAAATGTTGCGGGCGATTTGGCGACTCTCATGTCCGCAAATATGGAAATAATTTGGCAACTCCAAATAATTCAGTCGCTATGGGGTCACACCGCGCGGCAGATTGAACTTAGGAACCCAACGACAACGGCAGAGCGGATGCGTTGCACCTGGCAACGATGGCGCCTCAGCCAAGCGGTAGTATCCTTGGTTCACGGCCATGATGCCGCGACAAACTGTGCATGCGCCTGCGGTGATCGAGAAGCGGACGTAGCGAGCTCTCATCTTCAGGTACCGCTCCTTGGATGCGCGGTCGTAGGTGGCCAACATCTCCGTGCGCACGAGCCGCGTCCAGTGGAACAGTGTACCTACGCCGATCTCCTGAAACATCTGCTCGGCGATTTGGTCCCATGGCACAAGGCCGAGGATCCCATCGGTCAGCACGGCCATTGCCTTTGCCTTGAACTTCTTCGTGATCGCAGATGTCACGAGCTTCATGCCATTGGCGAGGATGTCGCTGGAGTAAAAGAAGCTGTTGTCAACGGTATAGATCGGACCGACGTTCATGTCAAACCACCTGCGCGTAGCCGGGTCAGCTGTGCGCACTGCGATCTTCCCGTCTCGGTAGCCTTGGTTCAAGCCCTCTTGGTAGACGTTCCGGTACCACCGGTTGAAGATGCCCTCTTGGTTTGTCGGGGTGCCGGGTCCTGTGAACATCGAGCGCAGTACGTCGTCAAACAGTTTATCGAAGGCCATCAGATCACGCTCACTGAACGTGGAGGTGAGCTCCATGCGCAGGCGCATCAGGTCGGTGTCAACATCCTTGGCGCGCGTGATGTCACAGCATGGGCATCCAAGTTGATGCGGAGGTGCAAGGGTGTAGCCCTTTGCCTTACTGGCCTGCTCGATGGTCTGGTTGCCGGGAAGCCAAGCGATCACACCTGTGACCAACTGATCGAACCAAGCGTCGAGTACGTCTGTGACGAACGCGCGCGCCTGCTTCTCAGCCTGTGGCCAGCGCATCGGCTCTTCGATCGCTTTGCCGGTGCGCGTGATCAGTGTGTGAACGGATGGCATTAGGCCTGTGGTGGCATTGGTGGTAGTGGCGGATCAGGCGCGACTTTGAGGTCTGGGAGGTCGATGTTCAGGCCATGCTCATCGGCATAGTCCTGGATCTTCTCCTCGCTGGCCAGACCATTGCTGACCATGGTCATGATGTTGTCGAAGTGTTTGGCGATTGCCTCAGCTTCCTTCAGCGCAGTCTCGGCCATGATCTTGGCGTCATTGGTGTCCAGCTCATCCCAATCAATCTGAAAGCCTTCGATCCAAGAGATCGGCGCGTTAATCGAGATCAGGTAGTTGCGCAGGATCCTGCGAATGATCGGTGCGAGCAGCTCGCGGTGATCTTCCGTGATCGAGCCGACGATACCATTCAGCACGTTGAACTTGGCATCTCCAAGGCCACCACCGGTGGTGTCGAATCCAAGGAACTCAGGCGGCATGTCGGTCACAAGTGCGAGCTGCTTGGCGATGGCTTCGTACTCGGCGATGAAGTCGGTACTCTTCACCGCGTCGGTACCGTACATCTCATGCTTGTGCTCGACGTTACCAACCATCTTGGCAACCACGGCCGCGCTCTTACCTTGCTCCCCTGCCTGTTGAGCAGCTACCAAGTCTTCATGTACGCTGTCGGCCTCAGCGATGAAGCGCAGGATGTCACTCTCGACCAGCTTCTCTGGATCCTTGAGGATGAACGTATCGATGGAGGGAGGATTGCCAAAGCGACTGTGCAGCTTCATGCGGCTCACGAGGATTCGCACAAGGAACTCTCCAAAGAATTGACCGCCATCGGTCATTTGCAAACCCCACATGCTGCCGGGCTTGAACCTCACACCAAACAGGTAGAAGTGCTCGGAAGGCTCTACTTCGGTTTGCTTGCCGGTATAGCTCGTGTACACGAGGATGGACTTGGCGCCTTCCTCTGCGCTCGCGTCTGCGCCTCTCCAAACCTTCTTCACGAAGTCAAACTTCTCCGAAGGGATGGGCATCAGTGCCACCAACGGACCGTTCTCATCGTCGTAGACCTCCTCGGCGAATGACAAACCATCTTCGAGTGCTGTGGCCAGCAGCATCTTCACGAAGTTATTGAGGCCGAAATAGTGCTGCCTCCACTCTGGATTCTGTTGGCTGACGATGGGCACGGTATCGATGAACTGCTCAAGCGATTCCTTGAGGTTCTCATCCTCGGCGACGATCCTGATGTTGCCAAGGAATGCTGAGTGCAATACCAGGGCTTTGCGCAGGAATGGAAAACAGTAAATCAGCACGCGGCTGAGCACCATCTGTGATCGGGGATCATCCCACGACTTTGGATCCAAGTGTTTGCCAAGCAGCGCCTGAACGTGGTGCGTCTTGACCGCGCGTGTGGTTCCACGCTCCCAGCTCTTTTCCGTGGATGCCACTGGCCGAGGCATGGCATTCTCCCTCAACTTGTCGAGTACCGTCATGCCCAAATATAGTGCCTATTTCGAGTTCTGTTGTAGAAGCTCCCACGCTGAGCGCTTGGACTTGCGTACAACGCCTGTCAAGCAGTCCACTTCTTCGTCGTGTGTGATATTCGGGAATGCCTCGCACGCCTCGATAAAGCTCTCCGTCCAAGCGCCTCCGTACTTACGATCGTCGCGTTCAGGTAGGAATACTTTGCCCGATTCAAGTGCGCCGGTGATTGCGTGTGCGCGCTCGATCTTGGATCCTGCCGGCACTTCATCTTGCATGATGTTGACGCCTTCCACCTTTCGGAGCTGCTGAATGATGCTGAGGCCTGTGGCCTTGGGCTCTACCCATACACGGCTTGCGTCTGTGCGACCCATCTCCAAAGTGTAGTCTTGGAGGTGTTTGCAGAAGTCGGGAAATTCCTTCCATCCTTTGGAGTAGCCAAGGATGAACGTCTGGCCATCGTAGACCGTGAAGGCGAGTATTCCGAATGGATCATTTTCGGTATCCTTCGTGTAGGCAGTGTCAACGTAGAAGTTGACTAAGAATTGGGAGGGCAGGTCCTGATGCTTGAATCGCCTGAACCATGGACCTTTGATGATGTTGCCCTCAAGCGCCTTGGGGCTTTGGCCGTACTGGCCTGCATAGCCGCGGCCTTGGAGACGATCAAGCAGGTCAGCCAGCACTTTCTTCGTGAAGCGGCCCGGGAACATGAGACCGTCTTGGTAATAGCTCCGAAGCCTTTCTGGCTTGACGGCATTGCTGTCTTCTGCGGGAATGCAAATATGCTGCCACCTCTTGACGCCCTCGCGCTCTAGGAGATATCCTGTGAGGTCGCTCACGTGTAGGCGCTGTTGGATCACGAGGAACATGCCAGTCCCAGGATCATCGAGTCGTGAGCTGAGCGTCTCGGTAAAGAAGTTGATGGACGTCTCGCGATCCTTTTCGGAGTTCGCACCTTTTGGATCCTGCGGGTCGTCGATGATGACGATGTGAGCACCCTTGCCAGTTACAAGGCCACCTGTTGAAGTGGAGTACCTTGCGCCTGTGCGACTATTCTCGTAAAAGAGCTTTTGGTTCTGATCCTTCTGCAGCTGTACCACGTCGCCCCAATTGCCCATGTACCAAGGCGACTGAAGGATCCGCCGCGCTTTGGTGCTGAGGTCGATCGATAGGCGCTCTCCGTAGCTGGAGCAGATGAATCGCATGTGAGGGTAGTGTATCCAAGCCCATGGCACGATGCAGATGGTCATGATGTAGGACTTGAGCGATCGGGGCGGGATGTTGACAATTAGATCGCGCTTCTTAGGCTCACCACGCCCGACACGATGGACGTGCGCCTGCACAGTATTGCACAGGTACTCAATATGCCAGTTGTCGACAAACTTGGTACCTGGTTCCAGCACAGCAAATGCCTGCTTCACGAACTCGTGGTAAGAGTCAGTGGCCAGCCTCGCACGTGCCGAGTTCAGTATGGCCTCGGCTGCTGGTGTCATTCCTCTTCGTCGTCAATGTCCGGTGCAAGATCGGGATTGGGTTCGGGAACGTCGAGGCCGCTCGCCTTGACTATCTCAAGCGCCTGATCGAAGCTCATATTTCCAACACCCTGCACGTTGACATTTGCCACGGTGTTGTGGTGGTGTACAGACTTCCACTTGCCGGGGCGGCGATTGGTAAGCCAGAACGCCTGCGAGCTGTGATTGCCTTCGAGGGCATTTCTGTACAACGCGCTCTCCACATAGTCGTCACACTCCTCCGCCACCTCAAGCGAAGCTTCGGCGAATTCTTGATCGTAGTGGCTGTACGTTGGGTTGCACCAATTGTAGTACGTCTTGGTGTCAATGCCGGCACGCCTACATGATGCCGACACGTTGCCACCATTGTCGCGGTGCTCTTGGAGGAATACGGCCTTGATGAAGTCGCGGTCTTCATCTGTCCAATCCTTCCGCATCTTGCGGTGGATTGAGATTAGCTCGGCACGAATGGCAGAGCGCTTCTCGGCTTCTTCTTCGCTGATCGGGGTCTTACTCACACTTTTGCTCATGCTCACGGTCGCGCTTAGCCTTGATGCCTGCATGCGCTTCCTTGAGCAAATATAGGAAAGCAGAGGAATTTGACTTGATGTTGTCGCGCTTCTTCACGATTCTCATAGCATTAGCAAAGCTGTCCCACAGCTCGTAGCTCACAACCATCACATCTGCCTGCGCTGGAATGGCGAGGGTGCGCAGGTAGTCGCTCACCTCGTCAAGCTGCTCATGCATCTCGGCAACATCCTCCGGAACAAATAGCAATAGTACCTGCTTGGTAGCGCCGAGCTTGAAGTTCAGGGATGGATAGTTGAGCTTAGCTACGGCATCGTTGAGCCCAGTTGCGATGCGCAGCTCCAACTTGCCAATGCTCTCAAACAATTCGGAGAGGATCACAGGATCATCCTTGCCGACGATGGCATTGTGGGCGAGCTGCTTGCTGATCACGTGATCGTGGTCTTCAGTGTCTGCGATCATCACGAGTACAAATGGCAGGTTCGCAGCCTTGGCCGCGTCAATACGGTGGTTGCCTGAGATCATGAAGTATCTGCCCGGGTGCGATTCCTTGCGGTACACGAGCGGCACTGATTCGAGGTGGCCGCTGGCCTTCACGTTCTCGATCAGTTGGCGCATCACTTCTGGCATGAAGTAGCGGGCATTGACGGGTGAGGGGATGCAATCGTTTGGTGGCACGATGGCCAGTTCCAGCATGCCGAGCTCCTTGAGCTTGGCGTTCAGTGCGGAGAGGAGGGTGGTGGTGTCGGACATTTTATTGGGCGCGCACGTGCGCATGCGCGTTAGCTCGCGGAAATGCGGATTAGGGCGTTTTTGTAGTCAAGCCCACTGCACTTCTCCCTTTCGGATGAAGAAATGAGCCTTGCAGCCTTCGGCTCTGTGGATGGATGGGCTCAGGGAAATCGCCTCACCTTCGACGGCAAAGGTCCATCGCGGCCTCGTTTCGGGCAAAAGGTTCAGGTGGATGGTGGCATTGCAGTTGCATGGGCATTTTAGCAGTGCAAGCCACTTATGATCGGTCTCTCCGATGATGTAGACAGTTCCATGCTCGATGTCCATGGGTACGTCGATTGTGTGCTCGAATTTCATTTTCGGTGGCGTGGTCATTTTCCAACTTTTGCAAAGCGCTTCACCCACTCCTTCAGTGCATCCTTGAGTGTTGGCATGAGCTTACGGTTGTGGTAGATCAGGCGGTACCTGAAGGTGTCTTCTGGATGCTCGCTTCTGGACGCGAGTTCAAACACGCCGCGATACTTCATGCTTACGGGTTCATGGCTGAAGACACGGGTCGTGAATCCTTCGTGTGGCCACAACGTCTCATCGTTAAACCAGGTCAAGTACTCTTGAGTGGAGATGAGCATGATGATCAGCTTGGAGAGTCTGGCATATTGGGAGGATGGAGCGGCTGGATCGCTTACCAAGAGTGCGAGGTCGGTTCCAAACTTCAGGCCGCTGGCAATGCTGGCCATTCCGATCAGTTTGCCATCCACGAAAAAGAGCGTCGAAATGCCGGTGTCGGTCATCTCGGCTTTTCTGACCCAGAGCATGCGGTAGTGGTTGCCGACTTTGCCGCTGACTTTGAGGAACTGGACCTCGCTGTTTGCGGTGATCACGTCGGACTTCGAGATGACCGGGTATGCGCGGATCTCTTCCCGGAGTGGAGAGAATCTGCCGACGAATGATCGCGACTGGAAATTGGCGTAGACGCAGTAGGTCGCTCCCCACTTGTACATGTAGTCAAACACTTGGGTGTAGCCTGCCGGTGGTGTGATCGGGTTGTTGGTTCGATATAGCACGAGTGCGCCGACTTCGTTCAGGTACGCAAGGTGCGCGGCCTTGATTTCGTCGGTCATGACGGTGTACGGCTCCGGGTCAAAGTCGTAGGCAGCTTCGACGGGTTTGAACATCTTCTCGTAGTCGCCGAGCAGGACCGGCGGGTCGTAGAAGACGAAGTCGCCTGACTTGATATACGGGATCAGTCGGCAGGCGTCGTGGCCGTGGAATGTGAAGTCGCCGAGATTGGCCGCGAATGCTTCGAGCTTGGTGAGGATCTTGGCGATGTAGTCGCGGTGTCTGGCGATCGCATCTTTGGCGATGGAGTCATAGTAGGCGATATGGCGGCGGTTCACGCTGATCATCGCTTCGGTGAGGAAAATCAGTCCCGCGGCTTTCTGCAGCGGTGTGGTGAGCTCGGACAGATGCGGGAAGGTGGCGAGGGCTTCTGGCTTGGGGTCGAGGCGCATTTCTTGACCGGCCAGACCGTGGCCAATGGCGCGGCTGTACAGGCTGACGTCGGTGGAGTGGACCGCGATGGCTTTGTCGGTGAGGCCTGCGACCTGCTCTACGACGAAGTTTCCCGCAAATGGCACGACCGCCTTTTTAGGGGCGGTCGCTTTGAGTTGACTATGAATGAACTGCGAAATGATCGCAGGGGTGGTACCAAAGAACATTATGCAGGCTGCGGAATTGCGAGGCCTGCGCGGTGCAGTACCTCTATGTACGAATTGGGCATGAGCTCCACGCAGGTGTAGGGCTTACCGAGTGGCTGGCCGGCCACGAACTCCACGGCCTTGATCCATCGGGCAGCGGTGTCCATGAATGCGGAGGGAGGGTAGGGGATGGATGGCCCTGTGGTGTTATCCTCTTCGCAGAAATCGAAGGGAATGGCTTGGGAGGCGAGGATCTCGGCGTGCCACTCATCGTAGCGCATCGGCTTGAAGGTTGGTAGCGCTTCGACGACGGTGTCAATGGCGTAGCCGGGTAGGACCTCCATGTCGTAATCGCATTCGATCTCCGCGTCGATGATGTTGCGATGGATCAGCGTGCGGCCGTTGCCGGTGAGTGGCTGACCTGATGACTGAGGGCCTACGTGTACTTCAAGCCTGCCGTATTGGTGAACCGCGGTGACTGTCTGGCGGCGGTACAGGTAGTAGGTGGTCCAGAGCTCGTGATTCTCATAAGCCAGGCATTCCCATTGTGGGAACTCCCACTTTTGGATTTCGGGGAATACGCGCTGCTCTACGTCGTCTTGTTTCAGCGCTGCGTTCAGGAATTCCCCCATGTCGGCGCGGCGCTGGACGCGTCCCTTTTCGTTCAGCAGCGCGCAGATCGCGTCTCCGAACTGGCA
>ERZ724509.61-NODE-61-length-49331-cov-16.015910_pt1 | contig 49331 bp, 63 predicted proteins | sample MGYA00376042_ERZ724509 | MGnify/ENA primary metagenome ERZ724509 (study PRJEB28724, sample SAMN07190887) | wastewater metagenome | isolation source: effluent of sewage treatment plant in Hong Hong | place: USA: Christiansburg, Virginia | collected 2016-03-01 ...
TGTGTCCCCACCCGCAACGCAGCAAAGGGGGAAGGACCCGCGACCGTCTACTTTTGTATACAGTGTGTCAAAAAGTGTACGAATAGTGATAAATCGTGCATAAAGGTATACAATCAGTCGCTAGTCGTTGTCTCTTGCTGACTGTAGTATGTTGGGTTGTGATTGTGATCGCATGAATGCGAGCTCGTGTGCCAGGCGTGGTGTGAACTGTGTCTCCATGCCTTTGATTACCTCATTGAGGATGGTGGTGTTCTCCATCATCTTGGGCACGGACGATGTGGTGAGCTCGTTGATGGGTGTATCGTTGCCTGTTTTTTTGACCCGCTTATCACGGAAGGCGAAGGAGTATCCGTTGTACTTTCCACGGGCGAATACGCCCTTGTGACCGTTGGTCATGGTAGCGATGAATGCACCACGGATGAGCTTACGAGCTCCCATGATGTTCGCTGTGACGCCCTTCTTGGTCTGCCTGGCTCCGAACGCGAAGATTGGCAGAGGTCGCCCTATGGCCTTGAGAGCTCCTGAGAGGGAGATGGCTGTGGCCTTAGGTGTGGATAGGGCTTGTTTAAGTTCTTTGGACTTGACCTTGTAGAGTGATCGTATGTCGCGTGATGTTTTGGTACGTGACTTGGCAACGGTGTGATTTATGGCACGGGCAACGGCACGATTGAACTTGTATGGTCTGAACTCGGAGAACTCCTTACGCAGGTCGTTCACGGCAGACTTGATATCAATTTCAAAATCGGGCTTGGCCATGGTGCAATAATATGAAATCTGGGTGATAAATCTAACGGTTTTTTTGTAAGCAGACTCAAACCCTTGCTACCATTGGGGAAAGTGCCATTTGTAAGCAATTTGACTTAGGTTTGCTTACACGTTTGCTTACAAGATTTTTTAATGGTGGTAAGGGTTTATGTATATATGTAAGCAAAGTAAGCAATAATATATATATACACATACACACACGTACGTGCGCGCGTGTGCGTGTGCGTGCGCACACATGTGTGCGTGTGTACTTTTCGGATTTGCTTACAAATTTGCTTACAACGAAAAAACCGCCAAAAGTCTTATCCATGTAGCGATACATACGAAAAAACGGTGTAAGCAACTTTCCAAAAGTAGTGTTGCGGAGTTGGTTGGACAAAATGTGTCCACGAAAAATAATTTGAAATTTATTTTTTTTTATTATTATTTCTATTTAGTTTTGTAGCCATATATGACCAAAAAAGACATAATCAACAGAGCAATTTTGAGTGGAGAACTGGTAAAAATCGACGATTCTGAGTCGCTTGCTTACTACCGAGTGGTGGTGAGTGTATGGAATCGAACTCAAAAAAAGGAGAATCGGAGGAGTTTAGTTCCTGCGGTAGGCAAGCACATGTGGAAGCTCGAGAAGCGCTCACCTGACAGTAATTTCGAGAAGGCGGTCAAGACGTATCTGACTGATGACCTACTGAGCGCAGAGCAAGCGAAAGAGATACGCACCGAATTTTCAGAGGCCATCAATTCACTCAATTCACGAACGATATAAAATCACATGACCGAATCATTTACTCACTACAGAGCAAAACCTCGACAAGCTATAGGGGCAACGGATAAAGACCGATTGACGTACATGTTATCGCTTCAAGCTTCATTCGTTGTGCCTGAGAATATGGAGACAGAGCAAGGCAAGAGGATTGCCGCAGACGTTTTGGCTAAGTTCGAAGGGTACAAGAGGTGGGCAGAAAAACAAATTCAAACGTTGAGAGGATAACAATACCGGGAGTGATATCGATATTGGCGGGACCTGCCTAAGTGCCATGAATCGATATAACGGTGAAATGCAGGTTCGAATCCAGCCACTCCCACAAGCCTTGGGCGGCATTGTAAAACCCGAAAACCAATTTTATGAAATCTATCGTTATGTTACTTTTGTCTGTAGTGCTGTTTATCACTATCGCACAGGCGCAGCGGTTACCGACTGAGCCGATTAAGAAACCATCATTCGTGAAACAGCATGCTCCATTGTTGGTAGCTTGCGCTGTTCTTCCCTCTGTTGCTTACCTTGGTGTTCGTTACAAAACGAATGTGACACCAGCCATGGTAAGCACAACCTTCTTTTGTGGTGCAATAAAGTTGCACCGAGAATACAACGATAACAGTTGGATGTTGGCAGTTGCAGCAGGTATCGGAAGCGGACTCATTCAAACGTTTGTCGTTAAACAGAGATACCAATGAAATCTATACATCACAAAATAATTCGTGTTGCCAATGGTGTACACAAACTCAATCGCATATCGAATGTGTTCCTCCATCTATTTCCTATGTACATCCCTCCAAAAGATTGGAGCTCAAGGCACGATTCGGCTGTAAGGACGTACTGTAAGGCCTACCGAGCTCGACTCTATACACTGGTGTTCGGATTGCTATTTGTGAGCGTGTGCTCAGGGCAATCTGTGAGCCTCAAGAAGGCTCTAATCAAGTCGGGCATCCTATATGTCTCGGGCATGATTCAAGGGGCTCACGAAGCCAATCTGCACCATTACGAGCGGTTCGATAGGGTTCACTCTATCGCGAATGATGGGTGGTTCAATCCTCGATACAGTGACCAGAACAAATACAAGCCAGGCACGACAGAGCCGCGATTTTTTGGGAGCACAACGATTTTCGTGGGCTTCACAGACTTCTACCATGCGAGCAAGCAGGCATGGATAGGAGGAACGGTTATCGGCTGCACGATCAATATATTCGATGGCAGGGCTAGTTTCCGACAGAAAGCGTTGGAGGTTCTTGCTTCCATCATTGTACATAAGGTCGGATTCCTGACCTCATACAATCTCATTTATCACCCCTAAACACACAACACACGAAATGGCACAAGAAAAATTCACTAGACAGGAAGTCATCATCCTGATTGACGAACTTCTCAAACGCCCTGACCTGCTAATTGATGCGGTCACAGAAAACGTCAATGATAATACCGCCGAGCCTTTACTTGACATAGCTATTAACGGTTTAAAAAATAGCGAAGCACGAATAAAGAGACTCGAATATTTATATTGGGACTATTGATGATATGCTATGGAATGGTTAATCTTTACCTATCAAAGGGTGAAATGGATATATACATTCGCATTATCCGCACTATTTTGTCTCTTGGATTCCTATGGTATGGAATTCGAAAAGTCAACCAAACTACAAAGCTCTAAATCTGCCCTTCGTCCGCAAAACTGTAATATCCGTTGTCGGTCATGATGTGGTGATCCATTAGGAAAATCTGCAATAGATGTAGGCTGTCTTTGATGCGCTTGGTTATTGCAATGGTAACTACATAGCAGTTGGGACAAAAACGGGGTAAATTTTATCAAAAATTGCATTCGATTTTTAAATTTTTTTATTGACTTTCTTTTTAACTGTACCCCCCATTAACATTTTCATAGCATCATCAAACGAGGCATTTATTTTGAGTTTGGGCTCGTAGTTAGAGGCTCGTTTTTGGGCTACTTTATTGATTTGTTTTTTGTGATTCATTATCTTGGTGGTTTTGCCCCTAAAAATCTTAAAATTGACTCTTTGCTTTCAACATTAAATTCTTGGTGAAGAATATCACTTACGCTATCTATTGATTTATTCGCTGCAATTTCAGTCTTCCATGCATCGGTAATTTGTTTTGAAATATCTTGTCTTCTTTTTTTCGATAGGAATGGTACAGAAACAGTCTTTATATCTTCCCACGCAATAGTCTGTCTTCCCATACCTACCGCTGATGTTAAAAACTCGGCCCTTATTTCCGTTGTTCTTAATATAGACCAAAGATAAAGGCTATCTTCAATATTATTACATCGCACAACTATATAACTTCCAGATGCAAGACACCCATCAAACTCATCGGTGATATATCCAATAGCTCCGTGAAATGTATTATATTCGCTAAAGACTATATCACCTGTTCTTACGACTAACATGGTTCTGTAGTTTATTTCACTTCCAATCCGAATCTCATCTGCACGACATCGACCAGCATATGTTATAGTTAATATCCTAAATTCTTCATCTGGGAAATCTGTTTTTGGTTCAATACTTTCTACTCTTGGTTCACATATATCTTTTAACTGTTTGACCTCAAATCCTGCTTCCACCCAGTTATTAACAAAACGACCCTTTAATGGAATGCAGTATTTTACATCCATTCGGTTTTCGATACGTTCAGGAGTCACAAACCACTCTCCCTTTTTACCTTTATTAAATTTATCGAATTCAATTAATATATCCTTAATTTCTTGATTTGCTAATTTTCTCGCTTCTGCTACCTTGGAAGGTTTAGTGGTTATTGGCATATCATCTACGCCAAGATAAACGGAAGAATACATGAATATTGCAGGTTGTGTTTCTTTTAAATTAACATCCCTCTTTTTTAGATATAACATAGCCGTTTTTACTCTCGCATTAGATTGTTGGAATGCATCACCATGTAATGAAATAATAGCACGAATAATAAACCTTTCTTTAATAAAATCTCTTACATATTTATATTGTGGCGATGATAGAATTGTATCATCAATTACAGAAATCAACTTCCCTCCAGGCTTTAATAAATCATAATATCTTTCAATGAACATCGCACTACCACGTAACCTATTTCGTGTCTCTCCTGTTCCTTCGTATTTTGTTAAGTCGTATTTCTCTAATACCTTTCCTTGGGCTTCGTCTGAACTTTCATACCACATTGAAAATGGAGGGTTTGTTAAAACTACATCAAACATATTTGGTAAAAAATGCTTTGCCATCTCGGTTGTTTCATACTGAAACTCCTTCGTATCCGACTTATCTACTTCCAAAATCTTCTCTAAACCATCCCCTAAATATATATGACTACCCCCATCACCATGTAAATACATATTGATTCGGGCTATTCTAGCTAACTTTGGGTCTTTTGCAGCATCAATTCCAAATAGGCAATCATTAGATAGTTCCTTAATTATATCAATTTTCCTTTCATTTGAACAACTATCGTTTTGTCTAACCTTATCCCTCATTATGGTTAGAGCCTCTATTAAAAAACCTCCTGTACCGCAGCTCCCATCAAGTACTTTATCTATGTGTTGTTCATTAATCTGTAAATCTGCTATAAGTGTCCCGAGTAGTACTATACTTCTTGGAGTAAAATATTGCCCCAAAGATGAGCCCCTCATTGTGGCGTTAAGAAACGTCTCAAACAATCGACCGTTTAAATCCTCATCAATACCAAATAAATCCGATGTCTCAAGTTTCCTTACAACTCCTTTTATTGTTGTTGGCTTTAGGTCAATCATTTCATTTTCATCGAATATCTGTTTCTTGTTTTTCTTATAGACTTCATCCTGTAAGTTACTCATTAAGTCCTTAAACTGAATATCGTTTATTGGATTTAACATATCCCCCTCTCTACTTTTAATCCACTTTTCCGAAAAGGTATTTGCTTCTTCGGGAACTGTTAATTCTCCGTCTTTATCTGTATAATATTCGGCATGTAATTTCCTATCATTCCAAAGTTTCAAGAAAATCAATTTTACAAATTCAATAAAAGCAGAATTAACCCCCCTCTTTTCAGTGTTCCATATATATTTGTGACATGCCTTGAAAATCTTTTGGGCTTCTTCCTTATTTATTTTCTTTAAAGTAATTGTTTTTTGTGAAGTATCGGTTGATTCCGTCAGACTATGTAGATTATCGATTAAAAGATGATTCCTTAAGGATTCATAACTATGTCCACCTAAATTAAAATCTTCAAATTTTAATTTAAGTGTCGGACTACCTTCATCCCACTTATAAAGCGCTGTTTCAAACCCATTACTAAGTAAGAAATATTTAACAGTTTTATTACTCCGATTAAGTATTAAACAATAATGAGCACATTGGTCTATCCAATCAGATATATTTTCATTTGGGGCTTTTGCGTCTATAACTAATAATGGCCTTTTTCTATCGTAAATAATATAATCTGGCTTGTATGATATTTTTTTTGACCCTTTTGCAACAGTAAACTTATCAATGCTTTCTTTTGCCTTTATATTTTTATCCTTATATCCTAAATCGGTTAAAAGCCTATTGATAAAAAACAATTCCACTGACGCTTCGTTAGTAAGGTCTTTTTTCTCACAGAATAAGTTTCGAGATTTCTTGAAATCAATAGATTCAAGAATGGAATCCCTCTTAATAAATGTATTGTTTTTTTTTGATGATTTCTTAATTGACCCCATATGAACGGTAAAAGTACGCCCGCGTTTTTTAATTACCAAAATTATTTTATCTGCTGGTTAATTCTTTATAAGTTAACCTTCCTTCAGTATGGGTTAATGAATTAGAAAATCTTTCATTATCCTTTGCTCCACGGGTATTATAGCGATAAGAAAATTCATCGCAATATCTATTTAAATGTTTTGGACTAACTTGATGGTAGATACCGAAGATATCTCTCTTTAATAAACTCCAAAATCCTTCTATACTATTAGTATGAAAACCGTTCTCATTCACAAACTCATCTGCATTATGTTTTAAAACCTCATGCTGGTAATCTTCACTAAGTCCATTATATGCTCCCCATTCATCAGTAACAACAATTGCCCCCTTTTGAACCATTTCAGCTATGATAGGCTTCAATGTAACCGCTTTTGTATCTGGAACAACTCCGATAGTTACCTGTCCATCATTCATTAATCCAAATACTGGTGTTTTATCCTTTGTTGACCTTCCTTGTGAGTTTTCAACCTTCTTATCTTTATGGCGATTTTTATTCTTACCCCCAACGAAAGTTTCATCTGCTTGAATTTCACCTTCCATTAATTCAGGTTTATTCATCTTTAGCATTTCACGAATTCGGTGAAGCATAAACCAAGCGGTTGCTTGAGTTACCCCTAAATCTCTACTTAATTGCAATGAGCTAATACCTTTCTTATGGGCTGTCGCAATATATATAGCAGCAAACCATAAGTTCAATTTTATCTTTGAATTTTCCATAACAGTACCCACTGTTACAGTAAACTTTTTTCTACAATCTTTATCGGAGCATTTATAACCTCTATTAGTTTTATAGGGCTTTGTATCTGTTCCACAATGAGGACAGATAGGCTTGCCACCCCAACGTTGTTTCTCCAAATATGCTATACAAGTTTCATTGTCTTTAAAGTGATTTAGGAGGTGTGGAAGTGATTTGAATTTCATAGCACAAAGATACAATTTGTCCCTCTATCTATCTAATTTATTTTGTTAATTTTGTGTCATTTTTTGAGTATTTTTAACCTATTTTTGTCCCAACTGCTATGTAGTTACCAAAATTTTGTCTAAATACCCCAAATTATGGGGAACAAACGCTTGTATATAAAGAAAAGTACTATCAAAATGACGATGGCAAGATATGGCCATGGGGAGAAGTACCAGTGCGTTGCCGCTCGGTGAATTTCCTTATCGGTTTGGGTATTGCTCTTATCGGCAGATGTGTGAGTGCTGGTATTTGCCTCTGTCGTGGCATTGGTTTGTATATCAGCCCGTTTTTCTTCGATTATGGTAGTTTCCCTGTCAATACGAATTGGCACGCTATGCGGGGCTGTAATGGCTTCTCCGTGAACCGTACCAGTGGTGGGGTCATAGGTGATGGTCACCGAGGTACCCGAACTTGAAGAGTGCAGGGTATCGCCCTTCTCGAGGGACTTGATTGAGCCTGTGACGGTCGCCTTATTGCCAGGAACGGTGACATTGGTATCCGCCTTCTCCTTAGTCGTGGTTTTGGCGGTCGCGGTGGATTTGTCCGTTGAGGAAGAGTGCTCGGAGACGTGCGTCTTGACTGTTGAATCGGTCTTCACCTGGTCGCTTGACCGATGGAAGGCCTTCTGCATGGTTCCGCAGCTTGACAATGCCAATGAGAGGGCAAAGAGCAACAATACATTTTTCATATCTATGATTTTTTGAGGGTGACAATTTCATGTTTAAGTTCTAAGTTTTCGCTTTCGAGGCGTTGGTTCTCAAGCTCGAGAGTGAGCACACGTTTCTGCAGGTCATAGACCTGAGTCTGTAATGCAGAGAACTTGCCTTCGAGATCAGATGCTATCTGTCTCCAAATGGTGATTGCTTTTTCCACGTTGTCGATTTCACTCGACTCGACTTCGGTTTTCTGTTTCTTCCTTGAGAAGAACCAAGTTACTAGCGCAGCACCTGCCGCCGACAACGTATTGTATATCCAAGAGAAATCAAATTGACCGTCATTCATGTTGGAGGCAATAATACAGATTTTTCAGAAATCAAAACAATGATAACTGGGTGACATTCTGTGATGTAGGAGTAACAATAGGTTCGGGCACTATCTCTACCTGTGGCTCTTCCTTTTTTTCAGGCTTGTCGGGTGTTGTTAGGTGATAGAGGCATCCCCCCTTTGACATTTTCCTAATGCCTAGCCCTGTTTCAGCAAGATAGATTCGGTACCCTCCGAATATCTCCATGCGGAGCGAATCCATGTGAATGGCAACGCCCTTCATCCCATACATGGCCATGTTGATGGCACACATCTTGACGCACCGATGGTCAAGGTCGCACCCCACATAGAAGTTGTGAATTCGGTTCTCGCTATTGATGCGGTCGCCTGCAATGAGCGTGCGTCCCGAACCGCATGCAGGGTCAGTCACGTATGAGCCTGGCACTGGTTCCGTTATCTGAGCCATGAAGTTGCAGACTGTCTCGGGCGTGAAGAACTGCCCTCGAGCGTCACGACCAAATTTGCCGTTGTGTTCCTCAAATAGGTTGCCCAGCGGGTCGGACCATCGTCCATTTGCATCGCTACCGGCATCGAATGTGAGTAGGAGCTCGGCAAACATATTGGCGAGCATGGTTTGTTCGGACTTGTTATAACGAACAATGACCTCCTGATATTCGTTCTCCATGGTCCCCATTGCCAGGGCGCATATCGTAACGGTCAGAAGGTCATCGAATACTGATATGGCATCATGCCGATATAGTAGGTCTTCGAATAGTTTATTGAGTCTCTTGAACTCTTTTGTTTCTTGGAGCATACATTTTTTGTTGGGATAATTTGGCTTTCAGTTCCTCTTGGATAGCGGCCTTACGCTTGCGCTCTCTCCATGACTTACGCATAGATTCAGATTGCTTCTTCCTATCTCGGTTCAGAGCAAGGAGTGCGGCACGAGTGATGGACTCCCAATTGCCCGATTGAGCGTTGAGGGTATTTCCATCAATGCACCTGAGCACACAGCCATTAGGCAACGGACCATTGTCCTGTGTCCAGTTGTAGACGTGCAACCGAATCCACTTACCAGCGGCAATACGCAAGTACTTATACGGCTTGTTACCTTTCCGTACGATGGTGACTTGCATATCGCTCTTGGCGTTGTGTGGGCGATGCCCTTTCTTGAATAACTTCTTCACGGTGTCACAGCTTCTTTACAGGCATGCTTCTTAATCTGGTTGGCGCGCATCTTATCGATATCCTCGAAGGAGTAGTTCGCACGTACGCGATTGAAGTACTCAAGGAGCGCGTAATTGATTCGGAGCAAGCCATCCTTGGTGATATCGGCTGAGTCTCTCCGTCTTGGATTAAGGTTAGAAAGGAAGGTCATCATCATTGAATGCTGGTTGTGGTTGCTGAGTTTGTGGCTTCTGTGTAGGAGTCGGAGTCGGAGTTGGAGTGTGCGTCACCGTTGCTTGGGTATTAGCCCCTGCCTGTGGCGTTCCGCCCATGAGCTCGATGGTGATCACTCTGATATCGAGTGATGCCTGTGGGGTACCGTCAGCACCTGCGTAGGCACGAGCCGATATGTTGCCCATCACAGCTACCTTGCCGCCCTTCTTGATATAGTTGGCGACAGCGGTGGAGCCTCCATCGTTGACCCACTTAGTGCATGAGAACCAGGTCGTTTTCTCTTGGTCACCGAACTTCTCTGTGTGAGCCACGGAGAAGGAGATGTACTGTTTGCCCTGTTGGGTTGACTTAACCTCGGCATCCTTGCCGACGTTACCGATTAGATGAATAATGTTCATGATATTAATGGATTAATGATATTAAGGGATTGAAGTTTGAAAAAACATGCGGCTGTAGCCCTCACGTCTGCGAGGGAGTCGTGGGCACCATCGAAGTTTTTTCCGAATAGCTTGATGTGGAGCTCTTCGAGTTTTGGCCATTTCAAGCCCCCTCGTTGTGAAGGGAGGGCGCAATAGTCGATGATGCTCTTTGTTTTCATGGTGCAGAACTTAGGAAGCTTCTTAGGAGAGCGAAGTCCGGCACGGAATAGTTCTGATCCAACGATTGGAGAGTCGAAGTCGGCATTGTGAGCTACCATGAGGTCGGCTTCTTCAATGGCTGCGATGAATCGCTCAAGAGCCATTCTGATAGGCACACCTTGAGCCATTGACTTCTCGTGACTGAATCCGTTGTCGGTCCAGAACTGAGCCGTTGGCATATGCCATCCGTCGGGACGAATTAGGAAGTTGCCAATGGACTGCAGGTCGGCATCACCCTCGAGCATAACTGCCCACGAAAATTGAATTATCCGTGGCCAGTTATCGAGGTCGCTGATAGGAGCGTTGTATTTCTTAGGTACTCCTGTTGTTTCGGTATCGAAAAATAGTATGCGTTTCACTCGTTAGGGGTTTAGAGAGTTTATTTTTTCAATCCATTGCGCACGGGTGAGCTTCATATCTGACTGCAGGATGTCGAGTACCTCTTGCTTGCAAGAGGCGTAGCCTGCCTCAAATGTATTCGGGATTTGTTGCTCTCCCTTAGCTTCCTTTACGAAATCCTCGAACGATTGGAAGTTGCTATTGGTTGTAGCGATGTCGTTATTGAGAATGTGCTCAACCTTATGGATTGAATTTCCGAGTGTTGACTCAGGCTTAATCACAGGCGGAATGTTTGCAAATGGGTCAGGCGTTACACTTTTCTCAGGTACGTTCTGTTCCAATTGGAGGCGTCTCAACCTGTCGAGTTCCTCTCGCTCCTTGCGTTGTTCTTCTTGCACCTCCTTCATTCTGTTGCGTTCAAAGATGCCATCACGTGAGGTTTGCTCGACACGTTCGATTGGCCATGTGTAGGTGTCTTCACGAAGGAAGACAAGCGTTCCTGTCTGCCATAGGTTGCCTACCTGGTCGAACCCCTTAGACATAATGTCGTCAACGTTCTTTTTTCGAGCAACCTCGATGAGTTCGAGCTCTTTGTCGATGACGTTGACCTTGGCTTGTAGGGCAGACTCAATCGGCTCGATGAGCAATGTGAGACGTTTCGCCTCAGCATCGATTGCCTTCCCTACCTCAAGGATGGGTGCTTTCAGTTCCTTCCTTTTCGCCTCGATAGCGGTACGCGTTTTCTTAACCTTGGTTAGCGCCATGTTTGCGTTCTTGTAGCCAACCTTATCGGCTGCATCTTTGATGTAGATACTAGCGCAGAACTCGCGCATGGTATCAATTTTCGAGCCTGCTAGGTCGTACTTAGCAAGGAGGTTGGTGGTGAGATTTTGAGGAAGAATTTCCCCTGTGAGGATTTCTTCTGAGTTGGGTTTGTCTGTCATGATGTGTTGATTTGAATATGGTTGTTGTGTTTCCTGAGCGAATAATCCGCCCAGGCGTTCGTCTTGTATTTGGGTGAGTGATTTCATGAATTTAGGATAGTGACTTGCGCTGAACTCTACCTATTGCTTGAATATAATCATAGAGGTTTTCATCGCCTGGCACGGTCGCCTTCTCAATAGCCCTTCTGATTTCACTTATTGCCAAGTTGTTCAGTAAATGATGTTGTCCATCCGCAGTTTGGTATCTACATACTTCTGCCTGTTGAATAAGAGTTAAGCAGGCCTTGAGAAGGTCAGGAGCGGCATTCATGAGCTTCACACTTTTGTCACGCATGAGTTCGTTGTTTATCAGAACGGCTTGAGTATACCTTACCTTTAGGCCCTCAACCTCGTCGTAGGTCGATTCGTTCTCGTCAGCATCAAGAGTTGTCCTGATGGAATTCAATTCATCCTGCAACGCATCACATCTTGCTCCTAATTCGATTAGTCTACCAGCATTTTGTAACGCATTTTCGACGAATTGCTTAGGGTGTTTCGATATCTATCATGGCATTTACACAGGCAATAATGCGTACAAAATCCACTGTGTGCTGTGTTCTCCAAGGTTCGGCGGTGTGCTTTGGTGTAGTCATTTTATATCGTATTATTGGTTGTTTTGTAATGGGATAATTTCTTTGATAGCTTGCTCAATCTTCACCAGCACTTCGTCACCTATGAGCTCATTCATCAGTTCGGGCTGTAAGTCCCAGGCACTATTCAGTTCGTCTGAAATCATATTGACAAGGTTGGCTAGCTTCTCATTGGCGGCAAGGAGATTATTAATCGTCTTAGTCTTCTCGTTCCAAGCGGAACTCACCACGCTCTCTATCATCTTCAAAGGTGGATTGGTAGCTAGCTCCTTGTTGCTGATACCCTCGCAGGCATTGACGCAACATATGATTCGCTCTGCATTCACATGAGAAATGCTTTCTGCGATTAGATTCCCTCCATAGTACGACACCTCGCTATAGTCAGCATGCGTAATGCCTTCGCGTGAATCTGCTACAATGGTAGACTTGTGTGTTCCGATTCTCCACGGAGTAGGAGTATGAGGTTGTTCGTCCTTTGGTGCATTGATATGAGCGGTAGCAACCTTGAGCATATCGTTATGCTCACCAACCTTATGTAACATATCCTCTATGATGGTGGTCTTCTTTATTTCGTGGCACGGCAACACCGTATTGCAGGTGTCGCACGTGTTTTCCACGTATTCTTGATTGGGGAAGTAGGAGCTAGGCTTACGTAGCTGTTCGCGCTTGCTTGGGTGCCCCTTGAGGACACAGATGAATTTTTTGATTGGAGTGATCATGATTATAGTTCGGCTAATAGTTTTTCAAGTGATGCTTTTCTTTTGGCTTGACGAGCTCGTGCGGCTTCAACGATTGGGTTCACATCCTTACGTTGGAGGTTCTCGGTAATTTGAGCCTCGAGGGCTTCATCATCGGTCATCAACTTTACGTGGCACATGATTTCGGTGAGGCCTGCGAATTGACATGCGCGGAAGCGGCGCTCACCTGCAACCACCAGGTACTTGCCTTTCTTGGCAGGTCGCACAAGGATTGGCTGTAGTAGGCCTTGGGATTTGATTGAATCGGCTAGCTCCTGAATCAGGGCTTGGTCGATGTGTTTCCGCACTTGTGGTGCGGTACTGATACTCTTTAATGGGATTGATTGAAAATTGCTCATAATATGTGTGTATTGAATATTGGTTGTTAAATGAATGCCTCTCCCTCAGGTGACATAGCCATCTTTGCTAAGTCCATGGCACCAGCCTTGAAGGGTGCTATTACGCAGAGGAGCGTTCCGTCCTTCTGTCTAATCCAGGTCACCTTCTCTACCTGCCCGATATTGACGCTACTCATTCGGATGAAGGAAAATAATTTACGTGCTAGTTGGTGTGGTGTGCTCATGGTGATTAGTCGTTTGATTCTTCAATAATGAGTTCGAGACGGTAATCGTAGCCAATACCACCAGCAGTGTGATTCATCTCAACTGAATCCGAATATTCAGCATTATCGAGGTTCAAATCATCCGCCTTGTTGCAGTAGTAGTCGTATGCTTTCTTGAATATTGGGAAACTTGAAGAGCGGTTATCATTGCCGTTCATCTTAGAGGTCTTAACGATGTAGTTTGTTGTAGCAGACATTATGTGTTGTTTTGGTTTGATGGCTCAAAATAATATGAAAAATTTCATATATCCAAATATTAGACAGAAATAGTGGAAAATAATTTTAGAACGCTTGAAAATCAACATTATAATTTTTTAATAAAATTTCAAACGCAAGCCATTTCAACAACCGATGTCGGCTCTTTTTTCGTATTAGATGGAATTGCTGAAATAAACCCTGCAACACCCCGAAAATATTGGGCAAAAAATTAAGCGGCAGGGCGAACCATACCGCTTAACAACACAACACACTGTGAGCTTTGCTCAACAGCGAATATCGTCTTTATTTTCGAATACATCAATCCAATATCGATAGAGGGATTGCGACGGCTCTTGTGGTGATGCCACTTGCGAATCGTACGCATTGCTTCTCGTATGCACCAGGCAAGCGCAACAGTAGTCTGTGGTGGTTCTTTGCCCATGCAGTCTCCTTCAATATCTTCCGAATCTGATCACTCGAATTACTGATCATAATTTCTTTGTTCTCGACACGAATTCCGAGGCGCTTCAATCGGTTATTCGCGTTGGTCAACTCAGTGCCTACCGAGAACATCATGTTATCGGCAGCGGCAATCTGTACGAGCTCACCAATCTGACGTTCAACGGTAGTGTGCTCTCCCTCCACGCGTGTCATCGAATCCATGATGAAGGCTAGCAATGAGCGCTCGTCCTTCGATTGGTCGAGGTTCTGCTCCTCTGTCCAGTCCTTCGTTGCAATCCACTCCAACGCCTTATCATAGGTCACTTCCTTATCGCTAAAGAGGCTGTATGCCCCTGCGATGATTGGGCCCAACTGGTCACCCTGGCGTTGCTCTCCAAGGTGGGCGGCAGCGGCATTGGCGAAGGTGATGGAGTTCTTGATGATGATGGGCAGAAGGCTCACCGTGCGGGCCTGCAAACGGTACACGAACTCGTCCGTCATCACCTCATTATAGAGGCGTTGTAAGTCCTGCCATCGCTGCGTTTTGATAGGCGACTCACTCGGCAAGGCCTTCATCGAAAGGATAGTGATACGCGACCTGTCGGACTGTTGGGCGGCTTGAATCCCAATCGAGGCGAAGGCGAAACAGCTACGGATGGAGAAGGACTTCGCCACTCCACCTGCAGAACCCTTGAGGAGCAACCCACCATCATCGGTAGATGCGGAGCGCATCAGAGATAGGATGTTCTGAATGCGGTCTCCGCTTCGCTTATCCTCCGCCTCTGCCTCGTCAAATACGACAGGAAGCGCATCATGATTGAGTGTCTGACGTAGCCCCGCCTCAGTCGTCTCACCCTGCACGGCAAGTGCAGTCTCACCGAGTAACCGCCTGATGATGTTGGTGAACACCCACGACTTACCCGTACCAGCCGAACCAGTCAGCCATATATGCGGCCTCCACCTCAGAGCTCCACAGAAAGGAGCAATGATTGACCAACCGGCAAGGAGAAATGTATTTACCTCTCGCTCCCAATTAAGGAGACTCAGGATATCAATAAGTCTGTTCGCTTGCTTGGTGTTAAGAGGATCAATGCTCACCACTCCCAAGTGATCGCTGGTCTCGTAGACATAACGCGACTTGATTGAGCCTAGTGATACTGTTTTTCCATCAACAATCAACTCAGATCCGGTGTGAATAATCACACGACCATTATCCATCCATGCGCCACGGCCACGAACATACTTCTCGTTGAACGGACCTTGCGCGATGGATGTACGTATTAGGAATTCTTGTGCAGCATCAATATTGATGCTTGCCTTTGAACCTGGAAAGTAGGTTTCCCAAAATCGGAGCGGTGCAATCGATATGAGCGCACTCTTGCTGATGGAGCTTGCCGACATACCGATGGTAGCCTTCGCCTCCAACTGGAAGAAGTGGTGACGCATTGCGCCTTCGAACTTATCCCATCCGAGGAACTTGAAATGCCTCGTGTAGCCGATGTAGTCCTGTGTCTCGATGGGGGCTTCGTTGCGCTCCTCGAGCTCCTCGAGCATTGGTAGCGGTGGAGGTGGTTCGGGTTCGGTTCTTTTCAGTTCCCGAAACACCCAACGGTCGTAGTCAATTCCAAACTCGTAGACAGAGGTTCTGTCTATCTGAGCCATCTTCCACATCGACTCCCCATGGTTGGCAGGGATGTCATCTACGAGTCTCGATAGGACGAAGTCGCGGAGCTCACCAGGTTGCCACTCCTTGTCTGCACAATCCCATCCCTTGGGAAGTGTCGTATCGGGCGGTACGATTTTGCAGAGGGCAAGCTCCTTTCCGACAATGTGCCTGACGTGGAGCATGGCACTGATACCCTGCACATCATTGTCAGGCCAAAGGAGCACCTTTCGTCCGTAGAGCGGCACCCAATCCACATGAGCGATTGACATCGAACCACCAGGCCATGTGGAGACAACCACACGAGCGGGGTCGAGCTCCTTCTGTGCGGCATCAGCGGACTTCTCCCCTTCAACGAGGAGGATGGTCGCGTTCAGATTGGCAGCTATCAGATGGAGGTTGTACATCGGCCTTGGAGTTCCGAACCCTTGGAATCTCCATTGAAAATTGCCAGCACCATCGGTGCAGTAGGTGTATGGAAGCACCTCCTTTCCATCAGGAGTATCGAACCTAAGCACATATCCGAGTAGGTGCCCATTATCGAGGTGATATACCCAAAATGCAGATGGTGAGCCATGTTTGAAATGGGTAATTTCGCCAAGGGGTTCATTGGGTGGAGTGACCTGCGTCCATTCCTTCTCAGGCTTCTTCGAGGGCGATTTGCTTACAGGATTGCTTACAAGTTTGCTTACAGACTTGCTGTCAATTTCCTCGCATGCATCCTTGAACGACTTCTTCGTGAAATCCATCACGAACGCTATCGCATCACCTGACCATCCGCAGGCAAAGCACTTGGCTAGGTTCTTCTTCGGAGTGATAGTGAGAGAAGCATGGTGATCATCATGGAACGGACAAGTGCACTTCATGTGCGGACCGTTCTTCTTTAGTTTGGCATACCTCCTTATGATTTCTTCAATGGGATTATCATTTAGTAATTTCTCTGTGTCGATTCGCTGCATAATTCATTGTGTGAGTGTTGTGTGTTGTGTGTTGTTATTTCGCGTGATCGCTGATGAATCGGACTGCCTCCTCTGGTGAGCGGATAATCGCTCCAAGGCCTCCTGAGTCCTTCACCACGTTGATGAAGTTGAGTTGGTCAGGAGAAGCCCTTCCGCTCCCTGACTTAATTTCTAAAGCCGTGAAAATCGCAATGCGTTTGCCCACATGCTCAGGGGTGATGATGACGGATGTCCAACCGATAAGGTCGGAGGAGCCCGAACATAGTCCAGCGTGGAGAGGTCGTGCATCTTCGATGACCACATCGGTGGAGTTGGGGATGCGTCTCGATTTCCCAACCCATCCCGTTCCAGTGTTGTTCCTAAAGATTTTTACGAATGGCATCTTGCCAATAGCAAGCTGCACAAGTTTCATTGCGTTGGTTGGATTCATTTCCCTTCAATCGATTTGGCACCAAATATTAGAGGGAATTCAGTCATCGTTCCTCCCTCTTTTTTAATGAGCTTCATCGCCTCAACAGTGATTTTTGCACCGTTGACAATTTGCGTGGCAATATTCGCCATAGCCTTTGAACGATTAATCTCTTCTCTCAGTCCTTTTTTAATTTGTACCATGTGTTGTGTGTATTGAAAATATGGGGTGCTAAATAAATGAATTATGAAATGATATGCAAATTTATATCCTGCAGTAGTGAGTGAACCAATAGATGAACTTACATTCGAGGGTTTTTCCCGATGTAGGGATGACGCCCTGGTATCTAAATGCCTCTCCCTTCATGATGCTCCATTCGTAGTCTAATTGGTCTTTATCCGCCTTCTTCACATCGTCGTGCAATGGGTATTCGAATTTGAATTTCTTGGCTATGACCTTCATCATATTGTCTTCGATAGCCTTGTAGTCAGGTAGAAACTTCTTGAGAGGTGAAGGGATATCCATCAGATACGCCTCAGAAGCATCGTGTAGGAGCGCATCGAGCTTCAATCCATCCTCGACCCTCTCCATCACCTCAAGTGAGTGCTGAGCTACCGTGAATGGTTTTTTCATGTGCCCTGCCCATCGAGGCATCTGTGCCAGGGCATGAGCGATATCCTCGATACAGATCATGTCTGCGGTCGGATTGATTACATTAATGAGTTTGCCGGTATAGGTGCGGTACCATCCAGCAGGGATTTCTTCAAGATTGTTGTGGTCCATAATATATAGTGTGTTTGGGTTTGTAATTTACTTTTTTGCTCCAGCAGATGATTTGCCCTGCGAATGACTGAGGGAACTTGAACCATGCTAGGAACTGTTGATATGTGAGTCCATCATTCATTGCCACTCTCGAGAGCGTCTCGTGGAAAATTTTATTCCATTCAATCTTCGCCCCACTATCGTCAATGTCGAACATGCTAGTCCACTTTATTTCGATATCGGGAATGAACTTTATTTGAGGCGTTCTGTAAGGTAGACCGCTCCAACACTTAGGTTGGAACATCTCACCACCTTTCCAATTGTAGCCCTTGCGAATCGTATGTAGCTTCTCTCCTTCGATATTCGAATCGAGCGATGCAAGGAAGGTGTCGAGCTCGCGTATCGTTCGCTCAGGGTTCAATCTGCGTAGCATCGCATAGTAACCTACCGTCTCGAAGTCATAGCCCTGTTGCTTGATGATTTTCTCAACGAAGTATGTCGGCTCACCAGCGTTATCCATGTGAGACGGGAAGTTTCGAGCGAATGTGATGATGCGCATATTATTTATTTCACAAGAAAGTCTTGATAGAATAGGGGCACTGTATAGTCGTGTGACATTGGCATTAAGACAGCCATTGCGTTGTCATTTGTGGGACTATAAATAATCAGGGGTTTAGTACTCAATTTGGAGTGACCTTGATAAATGACCAATTGCATTTTACCAATTATCTTGTGAATCCTAGCTAGCTCGAGCGGACTAAAGGAGATGAAGTCTGATGGATATGCCGCTTCAAATTTCTCATTCCATATATCATCTATAACGGGAAATATCTCCGTCCCAAACTCGCAATATACCTTGCCTAACTTGGTAAAGACGACCAATTGAGGAGCATTCCCTTCTTTATTCTCCACCTTAAAAAAGTTCTTGGTCATGAGCTCCCAGAAATTTCGATGAATAAGTTTTCCTTCTAGTACCTCTAGTTCTTTATTGTCGAACCAAGCCGCCAGTTTTAAACGCACAAGGATGTGTGCGTTGGTTGCAGTTGCAATCCCACCCTTTATCTGAATGTAGCCTAGTGCTGGTCTCATGTCGTCTGTAGATGCAGCTAAATGAAGTGGTGAGAGATTAAGTGAAAGTGATTTTTTTGCCATGGTGTGTGTGTTGATTAAAAATTATAGTTATGCCTTCTTAGGGCGTGAATTGAAAATGTGTTGTGCCCAACCTCGCTTGTAGCCTCGCTGTGATGCGATGGCTTCCAACTCCTCAAGGGTCTTGGCTCTTGCTACTTCGGTAATCTTGGTGCGCTTCATGCGAAGGGCATCTTCGGGAGAAACCTGAGTGAGGGTGCCATCCGTGTGGATAGGAAGAGCGTTCTTCGCCACCTCATACACATGATTGCACACAGGGCAGATAGGGGCAGGCTCATGGAGCGCATAACACTTGGGGCACTGCACAACGGGGATGTTCTTCTCCGTATCCTTCTTGCCTGCCTTCTTCTTCACCGTGCCGTCTAAGGACCACTCCCTCGGTTCGTCTGGCATGCCATGTGTCAGCACGTTTCCAACATGGTCGAGGATGATTGCCTTATCCTTCCCTTGGCAGGGGCGTAGCGCCCTTCCTACCTGCTGTAGGTACAATCCCAATGACTGAGTGGGACGGAGCAAGATAGCCGCTCCAATGGCAGGGATATCAGTGCCCTCCGATATCAGGTCACATGAGGTGACCACCTGCACTTGTCCGTTCCCAAGTCCGCTGAGAATCCTTCGCCTGGTATCATCATCGAGGGAGCCGTCAGCATGATAGGCTCGATAGCCTGCATTTCGGAACTCCTCCGCTACGTGAATGGCATGCGCGACTGATACGCAGAATACGACCGCAGGGACACCAGGGCATAATCGGTTGTAGTGCTCGAGTGCGCTACCGGTAATCTTGGGCTTATCCATGAAGTCGGATAGCTGATGTTGATCGTAGTCACCCATACGAGTACGCAACCCTGATAGGTCGAGCCTGTCCTTAGGTGCGTAGACAATAGGCTTCACTAAGAATCCCATCTCGATAAGCTCTGCGATTTGTGGGCCTATGATGAGGTCATCGAACATGCCTCCACCATTCGTGCCTAATCCGGTACCATCACCTCTGCACGGAGTAGCTGTCACTCCTAATACACGTGCCTCGGGGAAGTACTGTAGTATCTTTTTCCACGAACCCGCATTCGCGTGATGTGCTTCGTCTACAATGATTAGGTCGGGTTTGTTTATCTGTGGCAGTCTCTTAATGAGTGTCTGCACACTTGCTACCTGCACAGGTGCAGCTAAGTCTGGTGTGTACTTAGGATTTATCAACCCATTACGAACACCTGCTGTATCGAGGGCTTGCGCTGTCTGACGTAGTAGCTCCACTCGGTGAACGAGGATAAGAACCTTCTTACCTCGAGCCGCTGATGTTGCCGCAATGTAGCAGAAACAAACAGTCTTACCCGCTCCCGTTGGTAGAACAAGTAGAGGTGCTCTGTATCCTTTCACAAAGGAATCACGAACCCTATTAATGGCATTGTGCTGATATTGCCTCGGTTGCAACATATATTATGCTTTTTTCTTAGCCTCTATTTTTTCAATCTCTGTTTCGATTTTCCGAATTATTGTTATTGTCTTGGGTTCTTTGCGCTTCCATCGTTCGAGGGAGGAGCGGTCGACTCCCGCGCGCTTACAAACCTCTGTTAGGTTAGTGCCAGCCTGTGCGCATCTAACTTTCAGTGAGTCGAAGATGTTTTCCGTGATAACGGGTGACTTTTTATGGTTGCTCATGTATTCTTATGAATTATTGCGCAAATATATTGCAATATTTCATATAAAAAAATTATATTTGCAGAGAAATTCAAACACACACTGATTCGACATGAACACAGACACACAACCAATCGATGACAACGCTGCGTATCACGCAGACAAATCACGTATCGGGAAGTCAGGTCTCGACCTGGTTCACCGATCACCAGCGCATTACTATGCGAAGTATCTTGATCCTGACAGGGAACGAGACAAGCCCACACCAGCCCTAGCGATGGGAAGCGCAACTCATAAGGCGCTATTCGAGAAGGACACATTCCTCGAGACGTACATCGTTATGGATGACACTAAAATCTGCCAAGAGATTGGCGGCAAAGCTCCACGTCAGACCAATCGTTACAAGGATTGGCTCTCTGACTTTCAGAATAAGAACGGCAACAAAACGATTATCGATGCGGCAGATTTCCGCACATGCATCGCTATTCGTAATGCTGTCGCTTCTCACCCTGCTGCGGCAATCCTCTTAGAGAAAGGAGTACCTGAACAGCGCATCGACTGGGCTTGGCAAGGAGATAACTCCGCAGGCAATCCCATCCAAGTCAAGTGCAAGTCGAAACTAGACTGGCAGTCGCACAACGGATTTATCGTTGACCTCAAGACGACAGAAGATGCCAGCCCAACAGAGTTTGCTAAGTCCGCATACAATTACCGATACCACGTGCAGGCTGCATTTTATCTCGAAGCCTATTATCAGAAGTACGGTGAACCTGCACGTGGCTTTATCTTTATCGCTGCTGAAAAGAAACCACCATACGCCGTGGCGCTATACTACGCCACTCCCGATATGATCAATCTTGGTAGACGTGAATACGAAGCAGACCTTCGTGTATATCATGACTGCCTTGTAACAGGAGAGTTCCCCTCATTTGGAACAGAAATCAAACAATTGGTATTGCCTGCATGGGCTTACCGTCAATAACCACAACCACTAATTCATATTATTATCATGACAAACATTGTTAAACACGACCAACGAAACACCTCACTATCGGTGTTTTCAAACACAGAATCATTTGAGCACGCTCAGCGCATCGCAAAGATGCTGGCAGCTTCTGACCTGGTACCCGCTCAATACAAGGGCAACATGGCCAATACCCTTGTTGCTCTTGAAATGGCGAACCGTATTGGTGCTTCACCACTCGCTGTGATGCAGAACATGTATGTAATCGATGGCCGTCCAAGTTGGTCGAGTCCATTCATCATCGCATCACTCAACACCTGCGGACGCTTCTCTCCCTTGCGATTCAAGATGGAGGATAAGGGAACCAAAGAAATCAACGTTGATGTTTGGGAAGGTCCGAAAGGAAATCGAACAAAGAAGGTCGTAAAGGAGACCGTCAACAACAGAGAGTGTACCGCAATCTCCACCGACCTAAATGGTAACGAGATTGTCGGACCAACAGTATCGATTGAGATGGCTGTAATTGAAGGTTGGTACGGCAAGGCTGGTAGCAAGTGGAAGACCATGCCGGAACTAATGCTTCGCTACCGTGCCGCTGCTTTCTTCGGTCGCCTATACGCCCCCGAGGTGATGATGGGCATGCAGACCTCGGAAGAAATCAACGACGTTCACGGCGGCCCAATCATCGAGACCACGGCAACCGTTGTGGAGTCCACACCAATCACGGACATCAACAACCTGGCAAAGGAGAAGGCAAAAAACACTCGCAAGCGCGCCACTAATGAAACCCCTGAGGCAGTCATCATCGCTGAGGAGAAGCCTACCACACAGCCATCAGGGCAAGCCGCTGAGACTACGAATAGCGACGATGAGTTGATGTAACCTAATTCACAGAGCAACCCCAACAAACCCATCAATTCACGATGGGTTTGTTGTTTACGGAGATTTCACAAACTATGCTGTACTTTCTCATTGGCCTTATGATTGGCTCGACATTTGGCTTTTTTGTCGTGGGATAAGACTAAAATGGGTATCCCTCGTGCGATTCCATTACCCGCTCAGGCAATACCTCTAATCGAGGCAAGGATGGCCATGAATTACGGTTGGCTATTCCCATCCGTATTCAATCCAGCAATTCATATCCGAAATGAGCTATTACAGGACATTACAGTCCATTTCTGCGAGCGGACTAGTATTACCAGGTTCACACCACGCGACTTGCGGAGAACGTGGAAAACGCAGGCAGGGGCAGCAGGGATTTCAAAGGAGCATCGCGACCATGTGCAGTGCCACAGGAAGAGCGATGTGAGCGCCCTGCACTACGATATGTACGAGTACATGAATGAGAAGACACACGCGATGAACCGATGGAGTGAGTGGTTTCGAGATACCATCGAAAATTGAGCACAAAAAAAGGCCTCCAAATTTAGGAGGCCTTTTCAATTTTTAGCTGATACTAATAGTGTGAAATTTCCTTCACGTAATACCTGTTCTTCAAGCTGTCCCACATCGATACGTATTGCATACGTTTTGGGCGCATTGGTTTTCCCTCTTGAATTTTCGGATTACGTCTCTCTCTACGATTAGGCAATACGATTTCGCTTCCATCGCCCCTACGTCCTAATACGACGCGGGTTTGATTGAGTCCTAAATTGAGAGTCTTTAACTCTCCGTTGATGTAATACTGAGCTTGTCCATTCCTGTCCCCAGCTCTTTGAATTGGCGTGTTATTCATGATGAGTGTGTGTATTTGATTTGTGCAAATTAATAGAATTATTCTGAAAAAACAAAAACCCCGAGTTGTCAGGCTCGGGGTCATAATTCAATAATAATTTTCAATATGCGTTGGATGCGGGGGACAGACTCGAACTGCCGACATGAGGGTTATGAGTCCTCTGTTCTACCAACTGAACTACCCCGCGATATGAAGGCGAAGGAAAACAATATTTTTCACATCACCAAATTTTATTTCTAAGCGTCCAAAACCTTCGGGTGAACAAATAGTACTCCACCAAAATAATAACGCGTCCTACGCATCACAGAGCCCCCATTTGACTGATTGGATAGCGATGTGTTGCCCTCAATCGTCTCGAACGTTTTCCCGTCGATATCGCGAACAAAAATACCTGTGTGGTCGAACTGCTTATCGATGTTCCAATCGAAGAAAACAATATCACCAGGCTTGGGTTTCGATGTCACCTCACCAGTCTTGATGTAGTGGGCAACGGCAGAACCACACCCTGCCATGCCTTTAAGGAATCCGATGTTTCCAAGCGGAACTCCTGCCTTGTCATAACACCAACTAACGAAGATAGCGCACCACGCGACACCATCGAATCCGAACCATTGTCCGTACCTGGTTTTGTTGCTGCCATAAGGAATTTCGGTCGTTCCGATTTCACCCTCAGCAGCCTTGATAATGTCCTGTGTCTTCATCTTACTTAGGTTCTTTCGGCCATGTGATGGTATTAGGGAAATCTTTTGCGGCTGGCAGATCGCGAAGTGCCTTGCGATACTTCTTCCAGTCCTCAACTTGCTTGACCGTGAAAGGAGCATCCGCCAACTGAGTGAAGTCAGATGACTGCAACAATATGTTGCGCTTGACACGCGCCTCAGCAGCCTTCTGTTCGGTAGACTTCACGTCCTCAATCGGTGGAGGCTCAATCGGCAACGCCTCTTGAATCCACTCACCGTCAACGAACTTACGAATCTTGCCCTCAACGAAGTTAGGAGGTTCGATATCGGTGGAGTTCCGTGGGTACAAAAACGTGCCAGGCTCTAACGGACTTGGTCGTCCTTTTACTGTGCCAGTGAATTCACCAGCATCATTGAATCCGTAAAGGATTAGCGTTCCCATCTTCGTGGAATGCATGCTCTCTTTTATTTTCTTCTTTTGCCATGATAGTAGCTCTTTAGTACTTGATACAATATGTCATCGCGACGTTTCGCGGTCTGGTCTCTGAACCTCCTACAGGCTGAACGTTATCGGTCGATTGAACACCCGACACGTTTTCCCAATCGGTAACAGCAGCCGTTGTTGGAGAGCCTGAATTCACCACATTCGACAAGCGAGAAATCTTGTGAGAGTGAATCTTGAACTTATCCAATTGAAGGCTACCCAATACCCTTGTGAGCGATACGGTTAGGTTCGTGAATACGCCTGTTGCTGTTGCGTTCGCACTCAATACGAACGTGGTTGTATTGGTGATACTTAGAATTGTCGCGCCAACAGGAATACCAGTACCAGATATCGCCATACCAGCGACCAATCCAGTCGTGTCTGCAGCCGTAACATTGGCTGAGCCATTGGTAGTAGATGCCTGCAATACGAACGAATCGATATCGACACCACGTCCACTATCATAACCTCTAATAAATTCACCACGAAGATCAGGGATATTGAAGGTTGTTGAACCATCACCGGCACCGTATGTCGTGCCTAACTTATCCCACAAACGAGCGTAGACGGTACGCGATATTGCTGAACCATCGCAAAAGAGATAGTCTGCTGATGGCAATGTAGCGAATGGAACAACAGTACCGGCATCGTTACGCTGAATACGTGTGATGTACCACTTGCTAGTACCATCACTAACGAGCTCGATAGTTTCGTATTTCGCTAGCTGAAAAAATGCGCCACCTGCACCAGCCTGACCAGTGCTCAGCAACTCAATCACGTTAGTACCGTGCGGAGTTACGTTGCAATAATATCCTGACTTGATGCCTCTCGTGCTGAGAATAATTTTCGTACCCGCAGAAAGATCGCCCGCATCCAAGAGGTTGTACACCACGTTGGAGCTCGCGGCAGACACCAAGATAATTAGCTTACCGGTATCATTCGCGCTCATGTCCTCGGTCGTCGTGGCCATGGTAATTTCACGCGTGGTATTGATTGCCGAATCAATACGCTGCTTGATGTAAGTTGTACGATTGGCTAGTTGTTTAGCCTGTACATTGGCTGTGCCTGTCGCACCTCCTTCTACCCAATCCGTTGTTTCGATTTGGTAGACGCCTGTTTCCCAGGTTGCGGTTTCTGTTACGTTTGACATGGTTTAAAAAAGTATTTTCCAAGTCCCTTCAAGGCGAAGGGCTGATGTTTTAGCGATAGGGTCAATTGCGATACGAGAGAATAGTACCGGAGTGCCTGACTCGTCTGTGTACAATCCCAATTCTCGGATGGTAATTCCGTTTGCCTCTGTGTAGTCGAACGACCATTCAAACTCCACGAAGTTACTCGAAGGAGATGTGAAGCCGTCAATGGCTTTCAGCACGAGTCCTGTGAGGGCTGTATCGCTGAGGTCAGGAACGGCACTACTCGTGCCTACTCCGATACCGTCAACGATGGTGACCGAACTTCCACATAGAAGTTTTGCCATCGACAGCTTGCCAGCGGTGACAACGAGGTTCTGAACATCAATAGTCCTTATGAGCTTACCGTTCTCGATAAGCCTGATTTGAACTTGACCTTTGATTGATAGTGTGTCTTTGAGATTCATGTGTGCAATTATAATGATTATTTCCGAACAACAGTGACTTCTTCGGTGTAGTGAACGAACTTGTGTATCTTGTTATATTGGATCGAGGCGTCATAGTTATTTCCCGTGAATCTCTCCTCAACCCTCATTTTCACGACGTATGAAACTTCATCCGACATATTCACAGTATCGACAACGGTACGCGTATAGAACACGTCCACGAGGCGCGAACGAACATTCTTGTACTCGTTAACCAGGGCAAGAATATCCAATGACTGCTGTGCTGATATGCCCCTCGTATTACCGAGGTCAACACGCACGCGAAAATTGAATATGTTGTATGGGCCTGCATACTGAATCCGTCTATCGAACTGAGCCTCTCGATTATAGTACATACCGTACCCACCCTCGAGCACAGTTGCATCATAGAACCCGATGCGCTTGATGGCCTCCACGATTGACCATGGTGTACCCTTGTATCGGTGGAGCTCTATCGCCTGTTTGATTAGATCGCGCTTCTTTTGCTCGGTGTCCGCGAATCTCCAACCCTTGTAACCCATCACGTCGAACTGTTCGGCAAGGTATGGAAGTACACTCGCTGGAACTGTATCAATCATGTAGATCAGTAAAGGTGAGAGGTCGAGTGCAGTCAGTCGGTCACGAGTGACGATATCGAACGCCTTCGTGTGCTCGGATAATTGAGCGCCACTCGCAAGTATGCTGTCGGTGATTCTATCGAATACCGACGCACCCCCTGCACCGAGGTCAATGTTTAAGCTATAATCGAACCCTGCCATGTTATCCGGCTGTAGTGCCTATTGTTGTAATTGTTATATTAGTACATAACGCAAATTCCGTTTCAGCAATGATGATGTTGACGAATGGAGAGGATGCTCCATCTTCTAAATCTACATCATACACTCCATTTGCCACACACTCCTTCTTCACTTGAGAGAGCATGATATCGATACCCATCTTCATGCGGGTCTTCATCGTGAACTGTTGAAGGTTCGCAAGGATGGCAGCTTCAACGACTGCCTGGTCTGCATCATCGTAGAGGGTGACGTTCGCCACTATCTCGTACTCCACCTTCGTAGGGGCAAACACGGTGACCACATCGGTGAGCGGCCTCACCTTCGTGTCGTTGCATGCAGCCTCTACCGCATCGAGTACCTGAGTAGGAGTGACAGAGCCATCCGACATCAGCGGATAGATATTCACGTGCCCTGGCATCGGTGAAGTTACAGCCACATCGATGATGTCGGGGCTAGCCGACTTCGCCCAATAGATGTATGCGCCCTTGCTCCCTGCGTTCGAGAACGAGGAAGGGGCAAGCTTGATTCGCTCGCGAAGGTTGTCGTCACTCTCCTTCTCTGAACCTCCTGCGGTGCTGTTCGTGTTGACGACATCAGCGACGAACGACAAGGGGTCGAGAATGGTTTTGATAAGGCCTGCCGAGTAGCCATTTCCAGCCGCACCAAGCGTCTCGCATGTCGCGGTGATTGTTCCTGTTAGAACGGTCGCTGCGATATTCAAAACGTCATCAGTGGCGAATGATATCAGCCCATCAGCGGAGGCGATTCGTGTTCCTTTTGGAACAGACACACCCGATATGTTGGCAGTCAATGTGAACTCAATCGTGCAGCTTGCAGGGAACGCATCGAGGCGCTTCACACCCACGAGCTCACCGAGGTAGTCGAGGATTGGCGCACGTGAGAAGGCTACGAGGTTCTGTTCCGCTGCCTCTTGGATGGCTTCACGTACCAACCCTTCGCGATATGAGAAGGCATTGAATAGGAGTTGCTCAACCTGCGCAGGGTGTATCACCTTGCCCGTGAGTGACTCGTATTTTTGTGCCAAATCATCAAGGATTGGCTGTATCGCTGTGTCGATGAATGTCGGTGGGGCTAGTGTCATTGGCTTGATAAATTATAAGTGGCTGATGTGGTGCTAGTGGTGCCGTTGATAGACTTCCAATCGACCTTGAATTTTAGCCGTGATTCTTCTACGGTATATGTGATTCTGGAAACCGTTACGCGCGGCTCCCACTTATTTACTTGTTCGGCAATTGCCTTTGTCAAATTTGCGGCTGCAACAGATATCGGAGCATCAATGTAGGCCAACAAATCTACACCGAAGTCAGGACGCAAAGGATCAGACCCTTGCTGAGTCATGATGATGACAAGCACACATTGGGCAATGTCTCTATCGCCCTGCATGATGTCACCGAACTTCTCTAGCGATAATGTCCAGTCCTTAGATTGTATTTCGTTTAGCTTCATCTTTATACTGGTGGTCCTGATGTGCCTCCACCTGGCGTCACACCTGAGTGAACGTGAACAAGTAGCGACTTATTTGTAGCCTGTACGTCAATTTGAGACTTGATAATTCCTGTGGCATCGACTGTGCCTATAACATTCATATCACCCGTCATATCCATATCTCCGTTGGCGGATATCCCTCCGTTAATTTCGAGATCACCATTCAAGGTCATCTTGCTGCAAGTGACTTCTACATCTTGGCCAGATGCAAGGAGTTCTACCTTATCAGCGGATTTTATCGAGATGGTACCCTTCGATTCAACATATAGCTTCTTATCGCCTTTGTCGTAATAAACGGTCGAGCCATCCTCGAATTGGATTCCACGCTTGTCGGCTGAATTGAATGCAGGAGTATCTTGCTTGTTGTAGATAGTTCCCAAACAGGCACCATCCTCTACCCTGTGATCCATGATGCACACTACATGCTCATTGATTGATGGAATTGAATATTGCTTGTCCTTCAATGAGCCACTGCCAACAATCGGAAGCCAATCCGACACAATGCCAATATCCTCGAACTTCACTCTAACGAGTGACTTCTGAGGGTCGACTTCACTTACTATTCCGAATTTTAGCATCGCGGGTCAAATGTAATGAATTGAGTGGATATATTACTGTACTACCGAAACATCATAACGAGTTTTTCTTGGGGTCTTATTGGCCTTATGTTTCGTCTTAACGACATACCCAACACGTTTGATTTGGATGGAGGTTTCGTATCCTCCTGACTTGCTGATACGGTGACGGCTCTCTGTGATGTGATAGCGCCCTGATAGCGCGCCCATATCGAGAAGGTCGAAGTTGTTACCAGCTACGAGGATTGGATTTCCCTCGAGAGAGATAGAGCCATCAATCTGATTCGCACGCTTGCGATACAGTTGCGACTTGCCAATCTGTTCGGCTTGCTGCTGGTTCTCTGCCTTCACTCTGATTTCCAACTTATCGGCTGAGCTCTTATCGTTGAAATTCTCTCCACCAGCCGATTGAACGTCCTTCACGTTGAACGATACGAGCTTCTTCTCCTTCGGGTCATGGTACTTGACGTTCGCCTCTGCGTAGGAGTCGAAGGCCTTATCCTTCATCGAGTAACTAGCGATATCGCCACGGCTAATTTCGACAACAGGTGTCCCTTTCTCGAGCTCGAATACAGACCAGAACACGAGCTTCGTTCCTTTGATGGTGAACTGGTACCCGAACTCATTGGCGAGTCGTGTGAGGTACTCTAGGTCGGTCTCCTGGTGCTGAGTAGAGCGAGCAATTCGCATAGTTGCGATTTTCCCCTCGAGGGTCAGTCCGTGTTTGGATGCAACCGACTGAGCGATATCCTTGAGCGTCTGCCCCTCGTATGCCTTCGATTCCTTTGTTCGCATGGCTGTAGTCACCCAGCTAGCCAAGCCACGGATTCGGACAATGTCGGGAGGTCCGCTAATCTCAATCTCGTCAACGGTGAATGTGCCTGCGTCGGTGACCAGGTCATCATAACCAAAATCCAAATCTATCTTATCGCCCTTCGATGGCCACCATTCATTACGCCACAACCCTTCACTATCCTCGAGCGTGATGGATATCTCGTCACTCTCGCCAATAACCTTGTCCGTATACTCAACATCTGTGAGATATGGCGTGAGGTCAGACGTGATATCTTTCCCATTGTACTTGATCGTGAATTTGGGTGTTCTTACTTGGCTCATCGTTTCCAGGGTGGAAGTAAATTGACATCTGACTGAGTAGGTGCAAGCACCGGAATGTACAGGCGAATACCTTGTGGCAACTTATCGGTAAGAGGTACGTCAGGGTTAGCCTTTGCGATGGTTGGAAATAGCAAAGGGTCTCCATACGCCTCATCGGCGATGGTATCCCAACGCTCTCCACCCTTGGTTGTATATGGTGTGAACTCGCTCATTTTCGTATCGCAATTAGAACAGCAACCTCAGCAAGCCCACCATTGAGCGCAGAAACTCCGTTCTGCATATCGGTGATGGAGCTTAGTGCACTTGGCAAATCGTTGAGCGCTATATTATCGCGCATCGATTTTACGGCATTCTGCAATCGGTTGATGTCGTTTAGAATTCTTGTCTGTGTATCGATTGTGGACTGTATGGCAGCGACTTTCGCTTGCGCCGCGGTCAACTTATCGCGGCAGGCTTTGAGAGCCTTGTCAGCCCGCTCAAATGCGCCTGGTAGCCCTTTGGCTTCTTCCTGTACGTGAACGATTCCCGTGTTCGCAGCCGTAACCGCTCCACGAGCATCTTCAATGAGCGCCCCCTCGGAGCTCTGCGACTGTGCCACATAGTTCACCAACGGAGAGACAGATGCGAATCCGCTATTAGAAGCCGCTCCTTCGTCGATTGACTCCTTTAGGGTCACAGATACCTGAGCGAGCATTGGAGTGCCGTCAGGGTACGTGTGAATGTGTTCTATGCCCAAGTCTGCGATGACGAAGTTCCCAACGAACACACCCTTGCCGTCGATGAACGGTAAAATGTCACCATTGGCAACAGATGACTTGAGTGAGTTGATTGCTCCTTCAACGTCAACGAATGACTGATGCAACTGCAGTCCGATAGTGATTGCGTCGAGCGCATCTCCGATTTTTTGCAAGCGAGGCTTACCCTCGATACGAGCATGCTCGGCATAAGCACCAGCAAGCTTGTGAGCGAAGCCATCGAACCCCACCATCTTATCGAATCGGATATTTCCTATCTGTGCGTACATCTTATGCGTATTTAACTCGGTTGAATCGGCTCTCCTCGTCCTTCATGATCTTGCGAACCATTTCACGAAGCGAATCGGTAATTAACGTAGCGTCCTTCTGAGTGGCAGAACCATTCAGATTAATCACCGGACTAATAGTGATATTGGAACCACCTCTATTCATTGGGGCGAATGGTGTTGCTCCTTCTCCCGACATTGCACGTGCAACATTCGAGACGGCCTTAAGCACTGGCGCAGGCTTGATTGACATGGCCAGCGTTTCGGCAAATTTGATTTTGTGAATATCTCTGAGCGGACCAGTCTTTGCAGGACTGAATGGGAAGAAGTCACGCACCTTCTGTGCGAGTTCCTTGACCTTACCGTAGAGTTCTTCCGCCTTCGCGGAGATGCCATCAATGATTGACTGGACGATGTTCTTACCAGCCTCATACATCGCTGTCGGAATTCCCTTGATGAATTCTACCATGGCACTGAACTTCACCTTCACCCACTCCCATATTGAGGTAATGAACTCAATGATTTCCTTTCTGAAAATATATACGGCTGCGATTGCTGCGATAACAGCAGCGACAATAAGTATGATCGGGTTGGCGCTCAAAAATAAAAGAGCTCCATTGATGACATAGATAGCACCGGCTACGAGTAGCGCCCCACTGCTAATAGCCATGAATAGTCCGATGAACTTCATCAGTTTCGGATGATTCGCAACGAACGACTGAATCGCAGGGAGGATAACATCTCGGAGTAGCTCACCAATCTTCTGCAATTCGGGCTGAATTGATTGTCCCCACGAAGCCATCGCGTTTGTGAACGTGCCAGAAATAGCATCCCAAATATTGCGGAGCGTTCCTAGCTGTTCGTTCACGCGAGTCTGCAAGTCGGCTTGTCCCTTGAGTTCCTTATTCATGTCCTTGATTCCTTCAAGGCCACGATTAATCATCAGGTTTACGACTTGCATGGTTTCAGCATCATCACCAAAAATCTTTTTGATGATCGATGTACGTTCTTCGGTGTTGAACTGCTTGAGTTTTTCGAACTGTTTAAACATGTTATCCATGCCCCCGAACTCACCTTTCTTATCGGTGAAGTCGAGTCCAAATTCACGAGCAACATCACCCTTGACGAAGAAGCTCTGAAACATCTTACGATAAGCGTTACCCGCTTGCTCACCTGCCATCTTCGCTCGTGAAGCGAGCATGAGCATTGGCATGAACTCATCAACAGCTTGAATGCCGTTCTTCTTGATCATGTCCATTACGGGGGTCATCTTCGCGAAGCCCTGAACCATATCCTCCGTATTCATGCCCTTGAAGAAGCCCTTCTGCATCGTATCCATGAGTTTCATCATGTCCGCATCAGCAGTCTGGGTGGCGAACTTCATCTTAGCTGCGAATTCCGCAGCATCAGTCATTCCCATTTTTAGCTGAACACCGAGATATGCGGCAGCTTGACCTGTACCGTTCAATATCATTTCGGCATCAATCCCTTGTCGGAGCAATGCCGTGAACATATTGTTGAAGTCCGCACTTGTGCCAGGCAATTTATTACCCAACTCAGTAGCGAGGTCAGTAACTTGTTGAAATGATTTGCCTACCTCACCATTTGCGCCCATCATTGCCACCTTCATATTGGTGGCTGCATCCTCGAGGTCAGCATAGGCGGAAACAGATTCCGTGAGTGGCTTAGCGATTGCGAGCCCTGCGGTGATGAGGCCTGCACCCTTGATGAAGTCGTTCTGCATCTTCTTGAACGCTTCGGTGGACTTACGCGTAGCGTTTTCCACCTCCTGCGACATTCGGTCGATGGCAGTAAGAACAACAGCTATCTTGAGTAGTTTATCCATCTTTCGGGGTGTTCATCTTATTATGAAGTCTAATCGCTTCGTTGTACCAATATGAGCATTCTTGAATTGGTTGCTCAAACCAATATTCCAGTGATGTACCTGAGAAGTGAGCGAGAAACATCAAGTTCTCGCTTACTAAAAATTTGCTGTAGAGAACTCTGCCATAAGAGACATAACGTCCTTTCCATCCATCTCATCAAGGTCTTCCATCACAAACGGTTGTCCGTCGATGGTAGTCGATGTCGCAATCATCGCGAACATAAATTTAGAAGCATCGCCATCAGAGATACGCTGAGCGTCTCTAACGTGCTTTCCTTTGAATGGGGCGATAACAGCGGTCTTGCCGCTTGGCAGGGTGATTGTCTTTGATTCTTGCATGTGTGTGGTTGCTTGTGTTTAGGGATTGAAAAAAGGGCACCCATTTGAGCGCCCTATGATGATTGTTATCCACCGATGTTGGCGCGATAGGTTTGGAGAAGGTCGGCTCCATCTACCTTGTAGATGTTGGCGAGCACGTCGAGCTCCATCATTACCTCTCCATCGATTTCTTGCTTGCAATAGGTCACGTTCAATTGGCTCTCTAACTCAACGTTATCGTGCTGCTTGAAGTTTCCTGTTGGTGCATTCTTGAATGTACAGGTGAGATACACAACGTAAGGAACTTGGCTTGTACGCCCTGCTGAGGCATACGACTCAAGTGAGCCACGTACTTGAAGGTTCACCGATTGGAACGGGTTACCTGCCTTCGCGACTACATCCTTGTAGATGGCATTCCATTTGATTTTCGCCTCCATCTTATCGATGCCAGCGAATAGTTCTACAGTACCAACCATTCCAAGGGCCTTGTGTTCGGCCATCTTATGCTTGATATCCGGTAAGGAAACCTCTTCGGCCTTACCCAAAAGACTAACTCCGTCGATATAGACATTCGCGTTAGTCAAGCGATTTACTGATGTTTTGCCCATTTTATGAAAGTACTTTTAAAAGGTTGATATCGATGAAGGAATCAAACGTGATGCGCTCTGCAGGTGTAGGAGGCATGAAGGTGATATCGAACGTCACGTGTCCAGCAGCGAGCTCCACAGGGGAGTTCTTTGCACGGTCGAACGTACATACACCATCTACCAATGCACCACGCTGAATGAGTGAGCGGATGAAGCTATTCACCGTCTCACGGATGGAGTCGATGGTAGCCTGGTTCAACGGATTGTCGATGAACTGCAACGTTGCGAGCTCGAGCGACTCATGGATGATGTCAGCGGTGCGCTGAACACAGATGAAGTTGCTCGGTTTGGTGCTTGTAGGGAAAGCCGCTGAACGGTTACCCCACGTGCGGATTCCAGTTCCGAACGAATTGAAAATCGTAAGGATGCCCTTCTCGTTCAATAGGTTCACATCGGTGTCAGGGTCGTTCACAGCAGCGGAGAGGTTCAACTCTACACCAGTGATGCCCTTAATCTCCTTGTTTGAAGGAGATGCCCAATAGCCTATCTCACGGTCGGTAGAGGCAATCACACCAGCCAAGAATTGACTGAATGGCTGCAATACGTCCTCTTCGGTGTTGGCGTCGAACGCCTTCAACCATGGATAGCAGAGGACAGCACGCTTGCTCGAGGTGTTGAACTTGCCAACAGAGCCAGCAGGCCCACGACCAGTGACCACAGCAGCTACCCGAGTGTCCTGTGGAGCATCAAGGAGCGCATGTGCACGGAACTTCTCAGCCTGAGCAATCATCTCAGTACCGATAGCAGCCTTATGAGAATACAACGGTGCAATGAAGATGCGCGGAGTGAATCCGAACATGTTGAATGCAAGGTCGAATAACTTGAAGCCTGTACGAACGCCTGTACCGCTATCCAATGAACCGATGATTTGGGTATTACCCACAGTCGTTTCATCAAACTTTTTGTACGAGGCGGTAAGCGCCGTTCCTTCCGGTACTACCGTATAGTCCAAGATCTGAATATTACCATATTCGTCTACCGAATAATCTGCATCGAGGTCAAGCACGGTAGAGCTTTTCTTCACTACCAATGTTTTTACGGGATTGAACTCGGTCTTTGTCTTACCTCCTGACGTAGCCGCAAGGCTTTCATCGGTAACCTGTACCAGGTTATCGCCTTCGTCCAAGGTGTTAACAACAAGGATAGTAGCTCCACCTTGTTTCAGAATGGCATCAATCGCTTGTGGGATTGAGAAGCCACCCAAAGGAGAGCCGAATTGTGCTGCGTCTTGTGCATTTTGCACGACGGTCAACGTGTTAACGGGTCCCATCGGAGCAACTCCGACAAGGCCGATGACGGCTGATTTTACGACTTGAACGGGAACGGGTCCTTTGTTCAACTCGATTGTTTCAACGCCGTGAAGATAATTTGCTGCCATTTTTTATGTGATTTGGATGTGATTGATAAGCGTGTCAAATATAGTAGGATTTTCCGAATTTCAAAATGATAATTACGGAGAATAAAATACTCTCCGTGAATGTCGTTAGTTCTCGGATTTATCCTTGTCGAAAACTTCCAACGCCTGGGCCTTGGTAAGGTTGGTAATTGCGTCTGACTCGGTGATGATGTCCTTCAATGTCTTCTGGTCAGCGCGATCGAGGTCAAGCACTTCTCCTTTGTATAGCTTGCGTGCCATGTCGTACTGTTTGATGGCATCGCCCTTAGATGATGCTGCCATGATATTGGCAATGAGTTTACCGAGGTGTGCACCTTCGATTGGTTGGTCATCGAGACCAAGAACGGGTTTGTTAAAGTCGAGTTTCATGTGTGTATACTTGTGTTAAAGGGTTGAATTTTTATGCGAGCATTCCGAAGTTTATCGCAGCTGCGAAGAACTGAGCAAGTGTGTATCCTCCGTAGGTGTCATTATCCTGTACAGCAGTTCCGCCAACAGCGACCTTAGTTGCAGGCACGATGCTAGTGGTTGGCTGAACGATTGGGGTTTTATTCCACAACGCTATTTTCTGTGAAGTAGCAGTTCCAATCTTCGTACCAGTAGTTGTGCCAAGAACTAGGTTTACATCGGTAAATACAATTTTACCAACGGTTACCTCAATAGCTCTGTAGTCCGCAGCGGCTATAATGGTTGGATTGATGTACAATCCTCTTGTGATACCGTTTGCTCCTCCTGTTTGATTGACTGTTCCTCCAATAAAGATATTGGTCATAGTCGCTGTACCGCTCGTAGGATTGAAGTTCGAGACGGTAAAGTTCGCATTAATAAAAGAACCCGATGTATGGTTTGTTGCGTTCGTTGAGCCAACACACAATACATTCGAGGGGTTATTAATAACACTGTCGATAAGTGTTTGCTTGCTAGTTATGACGAGCTCAGTGCTGCTCGATATGAAATTACCTGCATTGTTCGTATTTGCAAATGCGAGTCTACCCCCTACGCTATAACCAGTAGGGGAATCGAATTTCAATGTAGCGTAGTTTGCTCCACCATATCTCGCTTGAATGGAGAATACGGGAAACGTACCTTCCAATACTACGTTTAAATTGCCCGTACTGGTTGGAGTAAATGATGTGTAGTTTGTTGAATTATATTGAAGCCTCATTATTTCAGCGGTATTCAATAGATTCAACGCACCACTTACATAGGTGAAGTTCGCATCCTCACTAACTTGGTTAGACGCATTTTGAAATAATACGCGTCCGCTTCCGCCACCTGTGATTCCTGTTGAATTTACAGTGATGCCACTCGCAGCGGCGGCAACAGCCCACTTCACTCCGCTCGGAGCCGTGCTATCTGCCGTCAAGACATACGTATCAGTTCCAACAGGAAGCCTGATAGGGCCTGTTGAATATACGAGAAGGTCTCCCTTTGTCATCAAAGGAAGTGCAGCCAATGTCGCCGCGCCAAAGTCGGCAAGGTCACTCGATGTGATAACAACGTTACCAGCACGACCAGCTACGGTGCTAACTCTATCGGTATAGTCAAGCTTGTACCAGTTAGAGGCATAAGTGCCAGCAGAGGCATTATCTACCAACGCTAAGAGGCGGTCACCATTTTTGAACTCGATACCGTCAACAGTCGCATCCGAGGTGACGATATAACTCCATCCAGCCTGAGCAGCACCAGCACCAGGGAACACCCCTGTGAGTGGACTCCACGAGCCTTTCAGAATTACAGCGGCATCCAGCCCAGCTACACGCGTAGCGATATCATCGAGGTCGATAGATGCCGTCACGGTAAGGAAATCCACCTTCCCCTTATGGGTGGTCGTGAAATCCTCTGTCGATAGCCCCTTGCCAACAATCTTATCCACCTTCCCTGCAAGGGAGGTATTCGTATTGGCAGGGATATTAGCGACCTTACCCTTTTCAGTGGTCGTATAATTTTCCTGCGATAGGCCCTTGCCAGCCTCCGCATCTTGCTTGCTGTTAACGGCTGCCTTTATCTCATTGGCATCAGCATCAGTGAGTAACCTGCGAGGGTCACTCAGTGGTCTGGTCTTATCCTTGTCGGCCCAAGTTATATTGCTCATTGCTGTGTTACTTTGATTTGTCGATATTTATTCGGTGTAGAGAATAGCGCTTTCAAATATACATTTTCTATGCCATCCAAAACACCATCAACGGTAGTTGCAATATCCCAAGTTGCACCACCTGTATTGCTATACGATATCACGAGGTCTCCCTCGAGATTGTTTGTTATTTTCAATTTGCCGTTTCCGTTCACCACGTTACCTAAACTGGTACCAGGGCTTCTTCGGTCGGTCAGATATAAGTTTTGGTTTTTGTCAATGTAAATGCCGGTGATTATCTCGCTCGAGACATTCCACTCATAGTCCGGTGTATCTACATCATCTAAGTAGATCAACACACCATCGCTCACCACATATCCAAATAGGTCGATGATGAATTCAAATGCTACATTCGGATCGAAGACACCCGAGAATATCGCACCTGCTGGCGAACCATCCACATAGATAAGCTCGTTGCTGTTGTTCTCCTTCACGTTGTCGAGGTCATACCACCATTTACGGGTTGATGCTCCGACAATAGGATTAGGAACAACCGACTCTCCATCTTCCGATGTGACCGTTATCTCTGTTGAATTAGGGTCATTTGGTACGTCGTTGTCTTCGACGAGAAGTGATACGCAGCCAATCTCTAAGGTGTGCATCCACGTACTGTCGCTGAATTCCGTGAAGCCATATTTGGTGATGAAAATTTTGTCGCAATTCAGAGGAGAGAAGCCGAGTATTGCCTTACGAACCTTCTCAATAAGGTCATAAAGCCCACTAGCTCCACGCAGCTTGCGGCTACGAAGAACCACTTCCAGGCATACCATTTCGTTTTGAACGATGGAGCTCGTGCTACGAATCTCCGACAATGATTTCTGCATCGTCTGAGGAAAGTCGCTATATCGATATGCGACAGTGACACGATTCTTGCTGACAGGACGAGTGAGTTCACTCTCGGTTTCGGGCAATAGCTCGATATCGACCACAGTCGGGTCAATCCTAGCCTGTAATCGGCTGATGATATCGTTCTCTATCGCTTCGTAATTCATTATTTGACTTCTAGCCTGGCACGTAATGTCTTGCCATCGTAGAATGCTTTAACCGATTTGACGTAATAGTCCTGACCATTCACCCTTACGGTTTCCACGTCACCACTTCTAGCCGACTCGAATAAACCATCGAAGTCGCCCTGCTGGTACTCCATCATGAATCCTAGTGGATTGTACTCCACTCCTGCGAGCTCACTTACCTCTGATGGGTCTTTGAATAAGACTCTGGCGGTCTTCTCTCCACCCCCTGCAATCGGTGTCCATGACGCATCGTAACCCATCAACTGAGTGGTGATGCCAAAACTGAGCGACTGCAGGTTATCGAATGGGTTCATTGGATTCAAAAAAGGGGGCATATAGCCCCCATTTTGTTTTGATTGTTACGGTTGGGGATTAGGCTGACGCCATAGTTCCCGCTGCCTTCATCGCAGTAAGGATAGCATTCACAGTCGTTTTCAACTGATTCGCTAGAGCCTGAGTGGTTGCAGCATCAGAACCATTTGCAGTGGTAACAGCAGCTACCATCGCAGCGGCAATCGGAGCTTCATCGATACATACCTCGATGGTAGTATCACCTGACGCCTGCTTAGAATAGGCAATACCAAGAATTGGATCAGTCCCAATAGCCTTAGTTACCTTACCTGTTGCAACGTCGAAGGTAACAGTATCACCTTGCTCGATTGCAGTTCCAGTAGCCTTAGGGAATTCGTAAACGCCCTCACAGCCAACAGAGCCAACAGCACCGTCAGCAATGTCACCAAGAGCAACACCAACGAAACGGCCTTTGAAGATTGGCGAACCAGAAGCGATAGCCGCTCCCGAAGTGTTCTTAATTTGAAGAACGTCGCCTGAGATTTTGAAATTTTGTGACATTTGAGTCTTTTGAATTTATGGATTTGAAATATGGGGCTGACTTACATCAGCCCCGTTATTGTTTGGGTTCAGGAGATTACGCTCCTGCGTTTTTCAATACACCACGGTATCCAACTGCACCTACACCGTAGTCTAGGCGAATCTTCCACTGAATACCATCCACCTCGAAGCCATTTTGTGACTCCATGTAAGGTGACTGCTGGCCATTCAAGAAGTTTACCTCGAACACAGGCTCATTGGTAGGATCAGCGAACATGTACCAGGCAGTGCCACTCAAACGAGGAGTGTCAACAACTGATGACAACAATCCGTTCACGATGTTCGGACGCTGCAACTTGTTAGCTGCATCAGGGTCATACTGCGAACCATTCAACACGCGTAACGTGCTTCCAAGTGACAACGGAGCCAAGGCCAACGAAGGACGAATATCGAGATAGTCGTTTGCGTCTTTGTCTTTGTGCTGTGCCATTTGCTGGCGCATCGCATCCAATACCAACACGGTAGGTGCAGCAGCAGTACCGGTAATATTGTTATGATCAGCGTGGAACAATGCCTTGCCATCAACCAACGTAGGGTTAGATGCCAAATAAGCATATACGTCATTCTCGATTGAGCGTGCAGCAGCACGGCCCAACATTGCCGACAAACGAGTGAAGGCGCTCAAGTCATCATTGATAATCATCTTACGTGAGACGTTGATGATATTACCCTTGGTGCCAATATTTACCTTCTCGTAATCAGCATCAGTGATTTTCTTATTGCGGTACTCTCCGTTCTCGGTCAACGATTCAAGGTCAGAGAATGTTCCCATGCGCAAACGCTTGTAGTCACGGAAATCCGAAACTGATCCAGTCGCGCAGAACTGTCTCCAAGTGTCAGCTACAGCATTGTAGTTAGCCAACAAAATACGACGGTTGGTACCTTCGAGCAACACAGGGAAATCCGATGTTGAAGAAGTGAACGCACGAGCAACAATCTCCATCGGGTCAAGACCACGAGTTTCAACTCCTGCACGCTTCAACGCGTCTTTAGCGAAGTCCAACAAACGATGTCCACGGAACTCCTGAGAGCTACGAATCACATCCTCTGAGTAGTTGCTTTTCTTTGGGTCAAGCAACGTGCGGTCTGCGCGTCCAACCAACGCAGCCTCAGCAGCTAGCATAGTGTGCTCAGCCTGGCGGTCAGCACCCACAGAAACAGCCGAACGAGAGCCAGTGAACGAGTCACCTTTGCCCATTTCTTCGATGATTAGGGCGCGAGCTTCATCGAGTGACTTGTCGCCATCGATAAGTGACTGAGCGAACTCAGTTCCCAACTTAGCCGAACGAACGGCCTTAGTGATTTCAGCAGTGCGCGTACGCTCTGCCTTAATAGCTGCATCTGCAATGGCCTTAGGGTCATTGGATACACGTTCTTTCTCTGCGGTGATAAGCGAACGAGCGGACTCGAGCTCCCGCCCCTCAGAGATAAGGCGCTGTGCAAAAGAGGCTGAAAGGCCTGCATCGGCCACAGCCTTGGTAATGTCTGCGGCACGCGAACGCTCTGCGTCGGCAATTGCCTTCTTTTCTTGATCTGTCATTGGTATATTTGAACGGGTTGGTTCCAAGTCAATAATTTCCGGTGATTCTGTGTTGTCGTCATCAGACCTTACACCGGCTTTCGGGTCTGCGGGGATGGTAACAAATGAGATTTCAGTAGGTTGCCATGAAGTCACGAGATAATCGCGGTACTGCTGGCCATCCTTCTTCTCTTCTCTCTGCATTTTCAACACTTTGTATCCGAAACTGATATCGCGGATAACTCCATCTTGAACATCAGCAACAATGTCCTTCACATTGTCGCGTTTTGAAAATCGAACGGTCGCAACAAAGACGCCGTTTTCTTTTCTAATATTCTCGGCACGACCGAGAATCTGGCCAACACTTCCCCAAGTTCCGTGGTTGTCCAATACGGGCAATCCATTCTCGGCTCTTGCGAGGTCGGCTCCATTCATGTCGAGTACTTCATTGTAGTACTCATCCCGAGCCCAAGAATATCTTAGTACGGGTGTGCCTGTAGCGAACGTCACATCGACTGTGCGATTTTCGGCATTCATCGATGACGGAACGAATTCCGCTCTGATGTACTGCTTTGCGCTATCTCTTTTTTGATTTGTCATGATGTATTCCGTGGCAATTATAATGAAAATTTTGAAATTCCAAATTTATTTTGCGGTAGAGTCTCCTTTGAGGGCTTTCTGAATCTTAGCCATCGCGTCGATACGCCCATCGCAGTCAAGCTTGACGCCTGCTGCATCCCATTTCTTATTCATCGCCTCGATTTCGGCTAGTACCTGGTCAGGGTCATATCCCATCTCACGTATCGCCTCTGGCCAAGACTTGAATCCGTTACGAACAGCCTCACTCATCGCAGTAATTTCCTTCACAGGGTCAATCATCTCACGACGTGGAGGAGTCCATGATAGTTTGATTGGCGAATCCAACTTGCCAAGAATTGTCAAGTTATTGATGAACCACTCAGTCGTTGTATCACAGAACATCGGAATCATCATCTGTGACTGCCATTCCTGAACAGAACGATGGAACTCAATCCACCCCATTCGTCCACTACTGAAATTCACGTTCGAATAGTCGCCAGTAAGCACCTCATACGAGGTGTCATATCCCATCGCAATTCCGCGCATGATGGTCTTGGTGTACACATCATAGCCCTCGGCTGCTGGTGGATTTCCGAACGTCACCGATTGACCAGGTGCGAGATATTCGATGATGCCAGGCTCAACACGCCCAGCCTGATCTACTTGCTTGCTTCCGACAGGCATTCCATCACCTGATGAGGTCACGAACGCAGCGAAACAAGCCGCTACCTTCTGTCTCATCAACTGTGCATCTTCATACTCGTCAAAATCGAACAAGCGCATCATTGATGAGGTACCGAAAGGCAGTCCCCTCACCTGACCAGGTCGTTCGACAAAATATATGTGAGCAAATTCCGATATCGGAATTCGTTTTGAAACTGGCATGATCATGAAGGTATCGCCGGGATGCTGTTCAAACATCCAATAGGCAACCTTCTTACCCTTGTTATTGAACTCTACGCCCTGAATGATGTAACCTCCATCAGCGAGATTGAATGTTCTCGAGCTATCGATGAAGTCACCCTCAACGACCTGTAATTGCAAGCCATACTTGCCAGTCTTACGCTTGCGAACAAGTGCCTCTCCCGACTCTGCAACGGTGCGCATCGCTAGTCGTTGCAAGCCATAGAAGTTATGAATACCGTCGAAGTCACACTCTTTGCTCTCTGCCCAATCCTCCCATACTGCGCTGAATATCGCCTCGCTGCCTTTGAATTTCTCCTGCACCTTTGGGCGTATGCCTGCACCAATGGTGTTAGTCCCAATGGCCTTCACAGCCCTGCGTCCGTATGGATTATTTCGTGCTAAGTCGCGGCTTCTGGCACGGAGCTTCTCGAGCGCAACCTCATTCTCCGCATTTTGACTTGTACCACCTGCCGTCCATGAATCGGTTCTCCGACCTGAGGTAGCAGCATTGTACTTGCGTGCCTGGTCTTCCAATACAGAGTTCAATAGCCTGTATTGGGTTCGCTTGGCCTGCATTTTTGGGCTGATAAACCCTATAATTCCATCGATTAGTGCCATGTGTTAATTAATTGAATCCTTTATTGAAGGAAGTGAATATTCGCTTGGTCGCACTATCATTCAGTCCCAACGATTCACGCATCATATCTCGTGTGCGAATCATTTCATCGAGTGAGCGATATGCTACACGCTTATCGCCATACCAGCACTCACGAGCTCCTGTCGCGATTGCTTGCTCGAGCGCATCCAAGTTCTGTTGTGTCCAAGATGTTGCCATGATGGGTCAAATATAGATATTAATTTCAAAAATCAATAGTCAATCTTGCCGCTCCTACTTCCATTAGGTCGTGTAAACCTACCGAGGTCAGTGTAATCGGCATATCGCCTTCGATTCTTGAACTTGTTCTTTACCTCTTCCTCATCTACATGAATCTTCATGTAGATTTCCATTCCTTCGAACTTCACAAGCTTGAGTGGAGTTCCGTCAATTGCTACGAGTGGTTGTTTCATTTGTCCCAATATGATGATTTACGTTTTGGTGCTACTACTTTTTTTGCATCTACAGTATTACCTGCCAATATATCGTAATGTTCATCCTTGAATCTATCGATTCCGACTACTGCCGCAGCGGCCCTAGCGTATATCCGACAGTCCAACGGCTCGTTCCTATCATACTTCTTCACCCACTCATACACCTTGAACCCCTTACGATCTATCTTGAATTGCAACTCCTCGGCTGTCAGCCCTCTGAAATACTGTTGATCATACTCAGGATGATAACAATATCCGTCAGGAACAAGCCCTTCATCACTAATCTCCTGCCTGAGCCATCCGTATAGCTCCGACTTCAATATCGATACACCCACTCGCCACACGCCCAACTTACCAATCTTCTTGCCATCTCGCGAAATGTCCACCGACTTCGGAGGAGCAAGAGTGATTTGCAAGCGGTCATCACCTTTGATGGGTATCACCCTTGACGGGTCAAAACTACGAACAAAATCATAAACATGAGATGTGTTATATCCAGTATCGACGGCCATCATGTGCATGGGGATAGTCAGGCCATCTTCACGCTCCCAAGATTCATTCACAACTTTACCTAGCGTGAGCCATGCATCGGACTTCGTTGTATCTCCCATAATCACACGGTAGTCGATGGAGTAGGTGATTTTATGCTTGCACCACCCAACGACCTCGAGCTCAAGCCTGTCCTTTTGCACGTCAACACCAACGGTGATGAAACTCACATCTCGTGGAATGCGATTTCGCTCATAAGACCGTCTACGGTTGTAGAGGTTCATGTACGCAGGCGCTTCCCCCTTCTCTGCCCACGTCTCACCAAGCACCGTGTTGACAAATGTCTTTAACTTATTGACATCCTTCTGCCCGTCAATCCAGTCACTTGCCGCCTCTGCCCACGAGTACCAACCGAAGGGCGAATAGAGCGCATTGATGTGATACCCAACCTTCGAGGGGTTCACATTCTCGGGTACGGTAGCCACCCACTCACCCGAACTGAGCATCGCTGTCTTGTAGCGCTCCTCAATGAGCTCCTGACAGTGCTCACATTCGTACTTGGCTGTCTGCGGCTTGTCCTTCTCCCACTTCACCTGCGACCACCTCAACACCTGCATCGTTCCGCAGTGGGGGCAAGGCACGAAGAAGCGCCGTTGGTCGGTTAGTTTGAACTCCCTCTCGATGACCGAACGGCCCTCGATGGTCGGTGTCGAGACGAGAAAAATCTTCTTTTTTGCGAACGTACGTGTACGTGCCCTGGCAAGGTCAACAGGAGCTCCTTCTCCATCAAGGTCAATTGGATAGGCGTCCACCTCATCGAGGAACAGGTACCGCACAGGCATCGAGCGAAGCCCTACAGCCGAGTTCGCGCCAGTCATCACCAGCACTCCACCGGGGAAGGACTTCGAACGTGTCGTGTTGTCTCCGTCTCGAGCTCGTGAAGGAGCAATCTTCTCCCTGAGTCGAGGCGTAGCCTCCACCATGGGGTCGATACGAATCTTCGAGTTTCGCTTCACGGTGTCATCGGTCGGCATCACCATCAATGTGGGTGCCGGTGCCGAGTCGATGATGTAGCCAATCCAGTTGTTACCCGCCTCAGTCGCTCCAATCTGCGCACCCTTCATGAAGATGACCTCTTGCACTGGGTCACCAGAAGATAGCTTGTCTTGAATCTCCTTGAGATACGGAGTTCGAGCCGTACGCCACGAACCAGGTTCAGCACTCGCTGTAGGTGCTAGAATTCGATACCTATCTGACCACTCAGATACAGTTAACCTCGGCTCAGGCCGTAATCCATCGAGAAAACCTTTGATTATGCTCATTACCTAGCTGAATTTAGTTCTCTTTTGTCAAGCTCGGACAACTGTTCAAGCGCATCGGCAATGGCATCATACAACAACTTATGCGCCTCATTCCTTGAATGAGACGCAAGAATATTGTCAATAAATCTATCGGGGATGGCCAGTAGCGATGTACGCACCTCCTGACCAGCAACAAAAAGAGCCTTGTAGACCTGATCACGTTCTACAAGGACTCCTTGCTTTTGCTTCATCTCGAGTTCGAGAATCTTAGCTTTGTAAACGGCTGATGCTGTTCTTGCACTAGCCATAGAGGCGCTCTGCGCACTTGGAGGAGCGACTTCTTCCGAGTTTTTATCGGTAAAAAGTAGCTTTCCGCTCTGCGTTTTGCGCTCGTAGTTTGGGTCTCGACGTGATGACCACTCCACATCGGCTACGGCAGGGTTGATGAACTTTTTTCCACCCTTCTCTACCAGCCCTACAACAATCTTACCCGACCTAATCGCCTTGTGGATTGCAGTATCTGAGGTTCCCCTCCGTCTTGAATACTCCCTTATTGATACTAATTCCTGTGACATGCATTGAAAGCCTTATTCGGGCTCCCAAGACTTAGACCATTCGGCATTAGTGACAATATCTGTCTTGGGAACGCCTTTACGATTTGACAACCGAACTACTTCCTCACTCTCCATCTGCAGTCGCTCACAGATTTCCTCCATGCAAAGCCCCTGGTGAACCATGGACTCCACAATGTCGGCCATCTTCAAGACGGCATGCGTACCTCGAGCTCTGTTGTGCCTGATGGTGGCCATCATCTGAGAGCTTTCGTCTCTCGGCTTGATGAACACCACAGGAACTAACCCTCCGGTGAGGTTTTGTATCTTTTTTCGACCGCTGACGGTCCACCTATGGAATCCGTCAACAATCGTGTTGTCTTCGTTGGCTACAATCGGCTGAGTCCAACCATCTTCGAGAATACTAATTTCCAGTAGTCGCATCTCTGATGGTGCCACAGCATTGGGATTGTAATGGTTAGGTTTTAGTGTGTCTCGATGTACCCACTGCACCTGATTGATTGGTTGTTTGTCCTTCATCACTCTTCTCTTTAAATTTTTTCACTCTCTCAGGAACAAAAAGACCCTCAAATCGGTTCTTCTTCCCATATTTTTCTCTTGCTTCTTCAAGGGTAAGGCCTTCCCGAATCAAAACCTTGTTCGATTCGGTCGTCATATTGCCCGACTGACGCCCCTTGAAGTCGCCTTTGATCGCAATTTTCGCTAGAAATTTCCAGCTACAGCCCGATATTGGATGCGGATCACTATCCAATACAGGGTCATCGGTCTTGCTTGCATGCAGTTTAATCAGAGAATTGATGTTCTCTCTGATCACATCTCGATATTCGACCTCTGAATAACTGTCGATGACCATGAGAGTGTATTGCTCCCAAGTCATATTGTCTGGCTTCTCCCAATTGGAATAAAGCGCTGTGTTCGCGTACCTCCATGCAGTACCTACACCTTTCACTCTCACTAGCATCTTGTGCCACATCTCTGGCCAACACTCAGCATACACCCACAATCCTCGGAGTGGCTCTTCTCCGAACGGAGGGCATACACGCTGTGTCAAGAGTTTGTTGTACAACGATGTTTTATTGAATACGTCGTAAGTTTGGTTGTAGTCATAGCCCTTGTCATGAACCAACTTCCATACGTCTTCACTCGACCAATCGTAGATCGGGAATGCTCGATATGAGTTCCGATATTCGGCCTTTGAATTCACGAAATGGTCGTTCTTTTTGCCTGCGATTACGCGATATCTTCGCAAGCTTTCCTGTGTTCGGATGCCTGTCATCACACATACAGTCCCCATTTCATTGGGAAATATGCGAGGCATCCAATCCTGAAAGGAATCACCAAAACTAAATTGGGGATGCTCTGTGATTCCACACTCAGGAAGCTCCCTCACCCATAGATGCTTCTCGTCTGGGTTCCAACAGTACCAGTAGGGTTGCTCATTGCTGCACGCGTTACGGTGCTTGACTGGTAGACAATACCACTCAAGGTCAACGTCAGGATGGTGACGTACACGCTCGACATACTCGATAGTCGGAGGATGTATGCACTCTTCATCCACGAAGATTGCCTTTACAGGCAACCTCCCTAGTTCACGTGCAACCTCTATGGTGAGGTTCAGTACGGCCGTACTGTCTTTTCCGCCCGAAAAGCTAACAACGACGTGGTCAAATCGCTTGTATAGGTAGCGAATCCGCTCCAATCCAGCGCTGTACACGTCTTTGTCGAGAAACTTTTTAAGTCTTGCTTTTCGTGCCATTATTTTGTTCTGATTGAATCAATATTTTTTGCACTAAGACCTTCTACGAACGTCATGTTAAGCATCGGATGCTCTTCATCAGTAGGCCCAAAATCACTATTTGGGTGGAATGCGACGACCTGCATCGTGCTATGTAGCGTTCGGAAACAATGACTACCCACCTTGTGAGCCTCACCATCCAATCCAATCGCGTTATTTCCGTTCTCAGGATGGATGATAAACACCATGCCTGGTCGGAGCTCCACATTTCCGAAAGGAGTGATGCACTCTCCAACACCGTTAGCCACAACTCCAACACGGATGGAAGGATGCGTGTGCATCGTCTGATCAGTGCCAATCGGGAAGTGAAGGAGGTTCAGACATGCATCGCCCTTCTTCACCGGAGGCACCAACAGCGAGTCGGTACATCCATCAATGTATTTCAGTCGGCCTTTCTCCTCAATTGGACCTCCATAGGTAGGCATTCCAACGTAGCCGATTCGCTCGATAATGAGCACCTGTGCGTCTTCATGTGCAGTCAGGTAACCATCCGTAAGGCTGGCGTACATCCCTGCAAGAAGCGCGAATTTCGAGTTGTGATAGCACATACCCGAATAAACATACACGAAGTAGGTGCTCTTATGATTCAACACCATACTTCCATTACCTACCATCGCATGCAAGCGGGTAGGGAACTCGCTGCCACTCAGGTCAGCGAGCAATCCAGTGCGAAAATGATACGCACTAAAACTTTCATTACTCTTCAATTTCATTCTCCACGTAGTAGTTAAGTATCAACATCAGCGCATCTTCAATCTTTGGAAGGGCGTTCTCTTGCCTTACTTTGTCGAGCACCTCCACCAACTGAATCTTGTTCGTATGCACCATGATAATCTCGAAGGTCGAGTGCTTATCATCGGATGACTTGGGCTGAACTCGTTGGAGTTCATCGTTGTTGTTGTTCGGAATGCCTCTGCCTTCTCCTCCCTCAATGGGGATATGGGGCAAAATGCTGTTTGCATTCGAGAGCAACGCCTCGAGCTCCTGCGAATCGAAGCCCGTCACAGATAGGTCGAAATTTGTTTCAGCGAGTGCCGACAGTTCGTCCGCCAACTTCTCGAAGTCCCAATGGCTCGATAGCGAGATTCTGTTGTCGGCTAGCCTGAGCGCCTTCACCTGGTCCTTGTTCAAGTGAGAGAGGCGAACCACAGGCACGTCCTTCATGCCGAGTTCGTTCGCTGCCATCACGCGACCATGACCGCTGATTAAGTTTCCCTCCTCATCAACGATGCACGGGTTGACGAATCCAAATTCAGAGATGGAACGGACGATGTCCTGCACCTGAGACTCGGAATGCGTACGTGCATTCTGTGCATAAGGGAGAATCTTCCCGATCTTCCAATACTCGATGTTGATTTTCATGGCTGCGAAGGAAAACAATTTTTTCGACATGTGCAAACTTGAACGTGTGAGGTTTGCAACCCGACAATGAAGCATCATGAAATCGGGCTATTTCGGCCTGTTTTTCGTGATTACGCAAATTTGCATATAGGAGATAAAAGGAGGGTATTTTCGTTCAATGGTGAGCATGCCAGACCCCCGTCAACCCAAAAAAAAACGCTGCAACATGGCTTTTTGTGGGGTGTCCCCACC